>ENA-OSET01005714-OSET01005714.1-sediment-metagenome-genome-assembly--contig:-NODE-5714-length-10389-cov-15.056536_pt1 | contig 10389 bp, 9 predicted proteins | sample MGYA00237882_ERZ534229 | MGnify/ENA primary metagenome ERZ534229 (study PRJEB26408, sample SAMN06266212) | sediment metagenome | isolation source: Hudson Canyon methane seep mesocosm | place...
CGCTGCCGAAGGTGATGTAATATTAAGTTCTAAATTTTTAATAACACTATTATTACTTACATCTATAGAACCTGAGCTGGTTAACGCTAAACTTTCAGTTCCAGCAATATCTAATGTGGACTGACTACCAATGCCAGTTGCCGCATTTAAATAAACCTTCCCTGAAGATTGAATATTAATTCCCGATGTATTATCTGCCTCGTTTATAGCACCGTGAGTGGAAGTAACACGGATATCATTATAATTATAATGATCTGCATATGGGTTGTTCTGTTGTAGCAATCCAAGCTGAATATCCCCTTCAGCCTGTAACGTAATCGGTGCTAAGCCACTATCAATCTGAGTGCCTTTCAGCATAGTGATATCACCCGTCGCATCTTTTGCTGTTGGCGTTGCTCTTTCACTATTGGCAATTAGAGTTATCGAACCATTGTTGGTAAGAATATTTGCATTAACATGTATATCATCACCCGCTTCAATCCTTAATGAAGCATTATCTTTAGTTAATACGATTGAATCCTGAATGGTGACATCATTATTGGCTTGTAAACGAATATTCCCTTGTACACTATCAAGCTGCTCAGGGGTAACTTTCCAAGGCTCTGTCGTAGTCGTATCAGAAAATGACACATTACCACTATTGGCTCCATCATCACCTGCCGCATTACTAACAAGAATGTCATCGGGATCAAATAAAACAGTGCCTTGCTCTCCTGACTCAGCACGAACATCAACCGCTCCATTATAACTAAGCTGCTGTTTTCCTGATATTTCAACAAAACCACCGTTAGAGCCTTCACCCTTACCTTTTGCTGAAATATTTCCTGAAAAATGCGTACTATTATCTGACCAAATAATAACTTCACCGCCGTTACCTTGCGCTTCTGCATCGGCGCTTAACTGCACTCCTGGTTCTACAATTGTCTGTTTGGCATTAATTTCCTTCCCTTTTCCTTGAAAATTTCCTCCAACTAAAATTTCTCCCCCTGCTTGCCCTCCATTTGCATTTAGTTCAGCACCTTCATGTAAAACAACCTGCTCACCCAATACATTAATACTTCCTGCAGCAGCGTTTTCAGAACCACTAACATCTAATGTCCCCGCAACTTCAACTCGGCCACCAGAACCTGCATTTAAAACAATTTTTCCATTTTTCATCGCAACGGATTGAGTCCGTATCACACCCGACATATTGATAACTTGATCGACAATTTGGTGCGCACTATTTATACTTAAACTGACAATTCCGCCATCAGCTTGCAATTTCCCTGTATTACTGACTCTTTCCTGAGCACTTTCTAATTGTTCTACGATATTTTCGTCTAGCGCTAATTGAATCAAGTTATCGCCATAAAAATCGACAGTAAAGCGCTCACCCGACGCAAGGCTAATTCGTCCTAATCGTGCATTAATAACACCTGAGTTAGCAACTCCTGGTGCAACAAATGCCACCAGTCCACCTTCTGCAGCAGTTATACTTCCTTTATTAATAACTAGAGCACCACTATCACCAGGCATTCCAAATTCATAGCGTCCAGCCATAAAATCTTCATTTTTTATATCAGAGGTAGTTGCAACTAAACCGCCTACATTTACTTTTGCAGTTGCCCCAAATACAACCCCATGTGGATTGATTAAAAAGACTCGACCATTTGCATTCAAGCCGCCATCTATAATTGATTTTGAGTTCCCTCTCACTCTATTCAGTATAACGGAGGAGGCCGATGGCTGATTAAAGTTGACTATTTCATTGCTATTAATACTAAAGTCTTTCCAACTGATTACGGCTTTATCACTTGTTTGCTTAATAGTTGTGCTTTGCGCGCCACTACTTATAGAAGCCTGTCCTGCGGCTAACCGCCCTCCAGTAGGAGCAGCATTAACTGCATTAGGTAGCCCGATTAGCCCCACTGAACAAAAGATTGCTACAGAAACAGGTAGCAAGCGGAATCGGCTTGATTTTGTTTTTACTGAAAAGCGATTTTTTTGATTACTTTTCAAAACATCAAAAGAAAATTTTTTTTTATTACCAAATGGATAAGCCATAATCGTTATCTCTTGTATAAATTTAATATTTTACAATCTGCTTTTTAATTTAAAGCAGCCTTATTATTTATTTCTATTGTGTAATTAATACCGAGCTGCGATTCTAAAGAAAAAACGCCAATCACTATTGCCTTCTGCCGACACAATATGATCCAAAGGAAATGCAAATTCAGCATTCCCTGATAGCCAATCAAAAGCATTTATTCGAAAACCAGTACCTGCGGAAGAGGCAGACTCTGTCGGTAAAGCTTGAATACACCCACATAAAGGACTCTTATACCAAACACGACCTACATCATAAAATGTATATAACTGCAAATTTTTAGGATAACTTATAGGCAAATCAGGGCTATATTGAAGCTCTACTTTTGCGGCCAGCCCATGATCCCCTAATAATTCAGAAGGGTCATATCCTCGACCGTATTGCTCTCCACCATAACCAAACTGTTCTGAAACTAATAATGAGTTAAAAGCAAACTGCCCACTTCCTTCAATTAATAAAAATACGTCATCATAAATTTTCTGTAATCGCGATAAATGAAGATTGAATGTTGTAAAATTAGGCGTTCCATTTTCTACAGAAGCAAGCTCATGGCCAACGGGCTTATCTTCAAACCAACCAGTCCCTTGCTTCAGTTTGAAATCAACTAAACTAACACCTCCACCGGCCAACCCATCAGCAACATCATAACTTAACCCAAAATTAAAAACGGCTAATTTATCTCGTGTAACTGCGACTCCCAAAGAGTCAGAACTCTGGTTACGGTAGGTAAAACCCGTATAAAAATTTAAATTAACAGCTCGACTACGAATAATTGGATAATCAATACCGGAGTAAACAGTTAAATTTGATGATTCAATTTCTAAGGGCTCTAATTCCCCACCAAGGCTACCTGCACTGTAAACTGCAGATAAATTAAAAAGAAGTCCATCATCAAAAATTGGAATTGACTCATTAAATTTACCTAAAAGAACGCCACCATTTTCAGCCCCAAGAAACTCAAAATCTGATTGTGTATACACATTAAAAAGAGAATTTATTTTTGCACCTACCCTCACCTGAGTAGGCCCAGCAAATTGTGTTCCTCTATTATCAACTGCAACATAAGCACCTATTAATTTTTCAGTGATAGTCACATATAGGTTAGCTGATGCTGCGCTATCCCCTGGCATTAAAACAGTTTCAACATTAACACCTGGTAGGTCCTGAGCTAAAAGCAAATACCTTTCCAATATATCCCTATGAATCGGGCAACGCTCTCCCTTTTTATAAGTTGTCTTTTCATTTTTACAGCTTGTTGGTATTTGTTTTAGGTAATCATTAATTAACGTTCCTTTTTCTCCTGTTTCATAAGCAACATCCTCATAGACAACCCTGTCAATATACCCCTCTAAAACAGTGACTTTCAAATTAGCGGCACTAGGGTCTAACTCCTGATCTGCTGGGATAATTGCTTGAGCTAAAATATATCCATCATTACGATAAAAATTAGTTATTTTGTCAGCTATTAATAAAACGTCACTTAATGTTTTTTCTTTTCCTAGTAACTCAGCATAAAGAGGCAATAATTCAGTTTCTTCATACACCGTTCCTCCTTCTATACTCACCGATTGTAATGTTAGTAAAATTTTACCAACCTCTTCTGCCTGTGCTATCGGTTTGATAGTCTTGACTGGTTGTCTAGGCACAGATTTTGGAATTTTAGGTTTATCCATTCGATGTTCCAAGCGCCCTGGGTAAGCAGATGAAGGAACCAAACCTTTTGCATCTATTACCTGACTAAATATTAATAGAGTAAAAAAATAGATATACACTTTAGTTTTCATTGTCTTTACCAAAATAAATATAACCCAACGTTAGAGATCTAAATAATCAATATTTTCGATTATGATACAGCAATTAACAACCTAATTCACTATTTCCAACAATTCTAAATTTAGGCATGGCATTATAAATCAACAGGTTACACTCGGTCTTTTAGTTTTTAGTTTTTAGTTTTTAGTTTTTAGTTTTTAGTTTTGTAACATTATAAAACTGGCATGAAATTTAATATCCTTATATAACAGTTGGTTATAATTTTAATGATTTATTTTCAAATTTCTAAAACTTGCTATTCCATTAAATTTTATTGAAATAACTTATTTTTCTAGTTTTTATAGAAAAAAAGGAAATGAGAGCCACGGCCATTTACATGCAAAAGCTATTGAATTTATTTAAATTGAGAGTTTCTGAACTATTAGAGGTAAGGAGTTTTAGCCCGTGCTGGGCACTATTGATTTGCCGTGGGGAGAATCGATTTTTGTGACGGGAGCCCAAAAATTTTCCTGATTACGTAGAACCTTCAGCCAAACTCATGAATGAGTGAGCCCTATAACTGACTGAATTTAATGTGATTATAAAATCAAGAATACAATGTAAATTTCACATGTGCGGAAAAGGTTGGATATCCTATTTTTTAGTTGGTTATTCGGCTTTACTTTTAAGCCGGCAGGCGTAGGTTCGTTGTATTCGTACTGGAAACACCGTACTGCTTAAGAGGTACGAATACAACGAACCTACAGAGTTTCTGATATTCTCCCGCCTTAAGTAGGTAGCCGGCTATTCAACCTGAAAAAACTGCTGCCACATAGTAGACTCTGGAGTCAATTCAACTTATGGCTTGTAAGTAATCAGGAAAATCTTTAGAAGTGTCCTGATTTATTAAACCATTACAATAGTACCCCACGAAATTGTTGGGGTACTATGATTTTTTGCCCGAAAAAGTGTTGACACATCATTACTTACTAAGCACGAGACATATACTTACCCGTTGACGTATTCACCTTAATAACTTCACCCATTTCTAAATATTCTGGGACTTGAACTTCAATACCAGTGGGTAATACTGCCGCCTTTGTTCTTGCCGTTGCAGAAGAACCTTTAATACCGGGTGCGGTTTCTATAATTTCCAAATCAACCGAGGCAGGCAACTCAATAGCTAAAACCTCACCATCCATTAATAGCGCAGTGATCCCCTCTAAGCCTTCAGTGATATATTCTTTCTGGCCCTCAAGGTCTTCAGCATTTAAACTATATTGGCTGTAGTCTTCCAAGTCCATAAATACATAAGTATCACCCTCAGTATATGAGTATTGTACTTTTACTTTAATACAGTCCGCCTCTTTAAGGAAGTCATCCCCTTTATAAGCTTCATCTAGCTTTTGTCCTGTCTTTAAATTATTAAAGCGCACCTTATAAATTGTTGAAGCACCTCGCGAGGATGGACTGCGCGCTTCTAGTTGTTTAATAACGTGAGGCACTTCATTGATTTCAATAATCATTCCGCGTTTTAAATCAGTTGCTTTAGGCATCTCTATTCCTTTGTATTGAGGTACCGAACAAACAGCACCTCTTTAAGTGTTATTTAAGCGTTTACTTGTTTTTGCTTAATAAAATCGACAATTCCATCTAATGAGATATCTTGGCTCTCACTATCAGTACGTGCACGATATTCAGCGGTATGACTATCTAAACCACGATCGCCTAAAACAATACGATGTGGAACACCAATTAACTCCATATCTGAAAACATAAATCCAGCACGAACTTTGCGATCATCAAATAAAACATCAATTCCTGCATCTAATAAATCTTGATAAAGCTGATTAGCGGCAACACGTAAACGCTCTGATTTATGCATATTCATCGGGCATAAAGCAACTTCAAATGGCGCTAAATTTTTAGGCCAAATGATGCCTCTTTCATCATGACTTTGTTCCACAGCAGCAGCAACAACACGTGAAATACCAATACCATAACAACCCATAATGAGGGTTTCGCTTTTACCCCCCTCATTAATAACAGTCGCTTTCATTGCTTCACTGTATTTAGTGCCTAGCTGAAAAATATGCCCTACCTCAATACCACGAACAATACTTAAAACGCCCTTACCATCTGGACTAGGATCGCCAGCGACAACGCTTCGTAAGTCAGAAATTTCAGTAGGTAATGGTAAATCTCTTTCCCAGTTTGTACCGATATAGTGCTTACCATCTTGATTCGCACCACAAACAAAATCAGATAACAATGAAGCACTACGATCAGCAATGACACGAATATTTAAACCAATGGGGCCAATTGAACCAGGCTTGCATTGACACGCTGAAATCACTTGTTCATCTGTTGCAAACTCTAAAGGCGCAAGAACTCCCTCAATTTTTTCAACTTTAATATCATTTAACTCATGATCGCCTCTTAATACTAAAGCAATTAAGCTACCTTCCTCCTCACCTTTAACAATTAAAGTCTTAAGGCATTGCTCAGCAGGTACTTTTAAAAATTGAGTTAATTCCTCAATACTGTGTTGGTTAGGTGTATCTACTAATGCTAATTCCTGCATTGCTTCTATTCTAGGGAAATCTGGCATTAACGCTTCAGCTTTTTCTACATTAGCCGCATAATCGCTTTCATTCGAAACAGCGATTGCATCCTCTCCCGTATCAGCTAGTACGTGAAATTCATGTGAAATTGCACCACCAATTGAACCAGAGTCTGCAATCACTGCACGAAAATCTAATCCAAAACTATTGAAAATAGCATGGTAAGCCGTATGCATTACATCATAAGTTTCTTGTAATGACTCTTGGCTCAAATGAAATGAATATGCATCCTTCATGATAAATTCACGCGAACGCATAATACCGAAGCGTGGACGAATTTCATCACGCACTTTAGTTTGCACTTGATAATAGGTAATAGGTAATTGCTTATAACTCTTCAGCTCATGACGAGCTAAATCCGTAATAATTTCTTCATGGGTTGGCCCTAAACAAAAATCTCTACCATGACGGTCTTGAAGACGCGCCAACTCAGGTCCATATTGTTCCCAACGTCCCGTTTCTTGCCATAATTCTGCAGGCTGTAATGACGGCATTAAAACTTCTAGCGCGCCTGATTTTTCCATTTCTGTACGCGTGATTTTTTCTACTTTACGTAAAACACGCAAACCAAGAGGGAGCCAAGTATAAAGTCCAGAAGCAAGCTTACGAATTAAGCCAGCACGAATCATTAATTTATGACTCGCAATTTCTGCATCAGCAGGTGATTCTTTAACGGTATTGAGGGGGAATTGTGAGGTGCGCATGAATATTAAGAAAGAGTGTTATAAATAAAACCGCTATTTTACCTAGCTCAGCCCTATTTAGTCATGCTTTGATTATAAAAATCTACATTCAATAACTATATACAATAAAATAAAATATGATAGAGGGCAGTCATACCCTCTATCAATACAACTAACAGTACTAAACAAACACTTCTTCAAGGAAATTTCTCATATTCTGCCAAGAGCGTTTATCCGCTAAATTATTATAAACAGTACCAAAGCTTGGATCATTTGCTTGTGGATTAGTAAAAGCATGCACCGTATTACCATAATGATGTAATTGCCAATCAACCTTTAAATCCGTCATTTCTTTTGTAAAAGTATTAACGAGTTCAGTTGATGCCATAGGATCATCATGGCCATGCAAAGCTAATACTTTAGCTAAAACAGGTTTATCAGCAACTGTACCTGGCCCATTTAATAGTCCATGAAAACTGACGACTCCCAATAAGTTAGCCCCCATACGCGCTAAATCTAAAACGCACAAGCCACCAAAACAAAAACCTATGGCCGCTACTTTCTTATCATCAACCCAAGGCAATAACTTAACTGCATATAAAGCGGCATGAGCACGCTGTTGCAACATGCTACGGTCATCCATAAAAGGTTGCATTAATTGTGCATTTTCTTCAGGGCTAGTACCTACAGTACCCTGACCATACATATCCAAAGCAAAAGCAAGATACCCCACCTTAGCGAGCTCTTTTGCTTTTGCGGCTACAAATTCATCACGCCCACCCCAAGCATGACTAATTAAAACAGCAGGACGCCTTTCTGAAAAGGAATCGTCGTAGGCAAAAAAACCTTCTAATAAGGTATCACCATCTAAATAATTAATTTTATTGGATACGATTGCCATTTGCAGACCTATTGATTTCCAAAATTATAAACAACAATTCTATTAACTAATGGCTTAAGTTGCTGGTTCAACATTTTTTTATGTTTCTTATTGCCCATATAAGCTTTTAATGCTTTTCTATTTTCAAATGTTACTGTCACGGCAACATCAAAAGTATCATCAATTTTATTTTTCTCGCTCGGTATAACTGAACTTACATGACGTGACAATACACCTGGTACCGTTTCCAGTGCGCGACTGGCATTAATGAATTTTTCACGCATTTGCAAATTACCAGGCTCTTTTAACCAAACGACAACGACATGACTAACGCGCGAATCTTCTTTTGCATAAGCAAAATTTGGCAATAAAAAAGAAAAACAGAGTAATAAGCTAAGTGATACTTTTTTCATTAAATTTCTCCTGATGTTTTTAATTGGCTTAAAAAGCCAGTGGATGCTTCTTCAATTAAATCTAAAACATTTTCAAACCCATAAGTTCCCCCATAATAAGGATCAGGAACTTCACGCGTTTTTAAATGTGGGGCGTACTCTAAAAATAATTTAAGTTTATGCTGATATTGCTCTGGACATGACTGCTGCATGATCGATAAATTCTCATCATCCATCGCCAGCAAATAGTCAAAGTCTTCAAAATCCCCCATGATGACTTTACGAGCACGTAATTGACTTAAATCAACCTCACGATTTTTTGCCGCTTTTTGTGAGCGTAAATCTGGCGCCTCATCAATGTGGTAAGCATGGGTTCCCGCTGAATCAATAGAAAACTTTTCATGCAAATGTTCGTCTGCTATTAATTTATTAAAGACACCTTCTGCACTCGGTGACCGACAAATATTGCCCATGCAAATAAATAGGACTTTTATTGGTTCATTATTTTTCATAAGTGTCTGATAAATATTGCTTATAAGTATATAGCTGTATTATATTATACAGGGCTGTTTCATTCTGAATTGTACACAAACATTGTACACAAATTAGTAATTATGTATTCTGCCTTATTATGAACAAAAAAGAAATTTCAAAATTAGAATATTATGGGCATGATAAAGATTACTCAATTGGCGATGGTCTTTATATTCGCGTTAGAAAATCTTCAAAGGTTTGGATTTTTAGAGGTCGGCTAGAAAGGAAGGCAAAAGTTAAAACAACTGGTAAATTTCCCGAAGTTGGAATTATTCCAGCCAAGAAAAAAGCGTATCCGCTATAAATTTTAGGGGCTAACAAAACCCGCTTGAGATTTTTCATGGATCAATTGGGCAAGCGATAGCAGTTTAAATTCACCACTAACCCTATCTCGAATATAGTCATAAGCTCTTACCCCCCATTTTTTAACGGCTCTATCCGATACATTCAAGTAAGCCGCAAAAACAGCCTGACTAAGTCCCTCTTTATGCCTAATGGAACTGATCTGTTTAGCTGATACAGGTGAACTTTTTTACAGTTGTGGGACGTAGAATAAACAAAACCCACACTTTTAAACAATTTCTAACTTACAGCCCAAAGCGTTAATAAAATCTGAAGTATCTCCCGTATCAACTACTTCTTTTAAAAACCCTTTAATATCATTCTCTGTCTCTAAATGATCAGCAATATTGAATGTATTAATGTCCATTATTTTAACTCCAGTTCATTAAGTATTTGTTTGGCGGTCGTAATGTCCTTGCTTTGGCTGGATTTATCACCACCCACTAACAATAGGATAATTTTCTTATTTTGCAGCGTATAGTAAATTCGTAGCCCAGAAGCAAAGAAAAACCTAAGTTCAAATAAATTAGCATCTATTGACTTAAAATCACCAAAATTACCATTTTCAACACGCGCAAGCCTAGCTAATATTTTCTGTTTAATCGCTGAATCTTTTATACGACTAAGCCACTTATTAAATTTTTTGGTGCTGCTTAATTCATATTTCATGGAACAATTGTATCTTATAGGATACAAGAAGGCAAAATATAGGGTTTATTGTTTCGATGCTAAGCAGGTTTTTATTGGAAGTTATTAGTTATACAAGGCACGAATAGTTTATTCAGTCTGATTTTGAATATTCGATTAAATCACATCAAACCAGCAATGGTATCGCTTATGCCACAGCAAGAGCAGACTTATTAAATTTAACGGATAAAGGTTGGTTAATTCAGCGGCGTATCGGTGAAAAAACCTGAGCTTTTAGAGTAGCGGATGATTTGGCGAGTAAAATAAAATAGTTTACTTAGGAACGTGCACAAAACAACTTCCCGATATTAATTATTCTTGAGGAATTTCACGATAATTCCATTTTGGTAAATATTCATCAAATACAATCGGCATTATTTCTTTGAAGTCAGCGGCATATTTTCGT
>ENA-OSET01005715-OSET01005715.1-sediment-metagenome-genome-assembly--contig:-NODE-5715-length-10388-cov-3.013287_pt1 | contig 10388 bp, 6 predicted proteins | sample MGYA00237882_ERZ534229 | MGnify/ENA primary metagenome ERZ534229 (study PRJEB26408, sample SAMN06266212) | sediment metagenome | isolation source: Hudson Canyon methane seep mesocosm | place: USA:Hudson...
CAACATTATTATGACGACAACCTTCTAAAATATTAAGGTACCCAACAATGTTACTGTCAATATAGGCATGAGGGTTTTCTATCGAGTACCTTACACCCGCTTGTGCTGCTAAATTTACTACTCGCTGAGGCTGATGCTGCTTAAACAATTGTTCCATGCGTTCTCTATCAGCAATATCAGCTCTTACATCAGTAAAGTTAGTATGGTCTTTTATTCTATCTAAACGCGCCAACTTTAAATTAACATCATAATAATCATTCAGATTATCGATACCAATCACTTCATCGCCTCGTTCTAACAATTTTATTGCAAGGTGATTTCCTATAAATCCGGCCGTACCGGTTACCATTACTTTCATTGTTTATAATCGCTCATCGGTTAGTCCAGCAGGAAATAAGTATTTAAGATCATAGATCACTGAATCCGGCTTACCAAGCGATCTAATTTGTTTAATGTCCATTTGTTTAAATTGATCATGAGCAACCGCTAAGACAATCGCATCAAATTTATTTTCTTCCAATGTTGTTATAGGTTTTATGCCATATTCAGCTTCAACCTCTTTCACATTCACCCACGGGTCATAAATATGAACATTAACACCATAGGTTTTTAATTCTTTAACAATATCCACCACCCGTGTATTGCGTATGTCTGGGCAGTTTTCTTTAAATGTTAAACCCATGATCAATATGTTAGACTGCTGAACATGAATACGTTTTTGCAACATGAGCTTAACTAATCGGGAGACTACATACTCCCCCATATCATCATTAATCCGCCGTCCTGATAAAATAATTTCAGGGTTATAACCGATAGATTGCGCTTTATAGGTTAAATAGTAAGGGTCAACCCCGATACAGTGTCCACCAACTAAACCCGGGCGAAACGGTAAAAAGTTCCATTTTGTTCCCGCAGCTATTAGTACTTCTTCGGTATCTATATCTAAACGATTAAAAATTATTGCCAATTCATTGATTAAGGCAATATTTACGTCACGTTGGGTATTCTCAATCACCTTTGCCGCTTCAGCAACCTTAATGCTACTGGCTTTATGTGTCCCTGCGGTAATGATACTTTTATAGAGCTGATCAACTTGCTCGGCAACCTCAGTAGTAGAACCTGAAGTGACTTTTAAGATATTAGTCACTCGATGCGCTTTATCACCTGGATTAATTCTTTCTGGGCTATAGCCTACAAAAAAGTCATGATTAAATGTTAACCCAGAAACCTCTTCTAAAATAGGCACACAGACTTCTTCTGTCGCACCGGGATAAACGGTTGATTCATATATAACAATATCATCCTGCTGAATAACTTTACCTAATAAGGTGCTGGCTTTTTCTAGCGGTGTTAAGTCAGGTTGTTTATAGTCATTTATTGGTGTTGGCACAGTGACAATATAAACATTGCAGTGTTTAATTTCTTCAGGATTAGCGGTAAAACTAAGCTGGTTTGCAGAGGCTAATTCCTCATCACTAACCTCTAGGGTATGATCATTACCTAATTTTAATTCATCAATCCGTGGTTGATTAATATCAAAACCTACCGTGGTATATTTTTTACCAAACTCTACCGCTAAAGGTAAACCTACGTAACCTAGGCCTATCATGGCAATTTTTGTATTTTTAATATTCATTGACGGCTACTCCCAGATTCCACGCGCATCAACAATCACTTTTTCGTGCAATATTGATGGCTTGACCTGTTTAAAAACAGAATGATCCGTTAAGGTGACAATAATATTAGCCTCAGCAAGGCTATCAACCAGGCTCACTAACCTTACATGATCTGCTTGTAATTGTTCAGGTAATGCTTTTATATGAGGCTCGACTATCAACACCTCACCAATCATTTCTTGTATTACTTTTTTAGCAATATCAACTGCTGGGCTTTCTCTTAAATCATCTATATCTGCTTTAAAAGCCAAGCCTAACAAGGCTATTTTAGGTTGTTTAAAGGCTTCAGCGACTTTTCGGATTTTATTAATAACAAACTCAGGTTTACTGTCATTAACTTCTCTAGCCGTTCTTATCAAACGCGCCTCTTCAGGACAGGAGTCCACAATAAACCAGGGATCTACTGCAATACAGTGCCCACCCACACCCGGTCCTGGTTTTAAAATATTAACTCGGGGGTGACGATTGGCTAAGGCAATTAATTCCCAGACATTAATATTTAATTTGTCACAAACAATCGACAATTCATTGGCAAAGGCTATATTAACGTCCCGAAATGAATTTTCTGTTAGTTTTGCCATTTCAGCGGTACGCGCGTCAGTGACGATACATTCTGCTTTAACAAACAATTGATATAACGCTTTTGCTTGTTCTGCGCATTGAGGCGTTAATCCACCTATAACCCGATCATTAGTCACTAATTCTTGAATCACATACCCAGGGAGTACACGCTCAGGGCAATGTGCAACATAAATGTCAGCTTGCTCGCTGTTTTGATGTGGAAAAGTTAAATCATCTCTTATTTCACTTAACCATTGCGATATTTTCTCTGTAGTTCCAACAGGGGACGTCGATTCTAAAATAACCAAATTGCCTTTAGTTAAAACTGGCGCAATTTTTTTAACAGCCGATTCTATATAAGAGACATCGGGCTTATACCCTTCTGAAAAAGGAGTAGGCACAGCAATCATAAAAACATCGGCGGGTTCAGGCTCAAGCGTTGCTCTTAATTTACCTGTAGTCACTGCGCTTTGCACTAACATATCTAAATCAGGCTCTACGATATGAATCTTGCCTTGATTTATGGTTTCAACAGCATGCTGAGATACATCAATACCAACAACTTCCACACCCCTTGATGCAATAACCGCTGCCGTAGGTAGGCCGATATACCCTAAACCAACAACCGATACTTTTTTAAATGTTACCTCACGCATGTCCAGCTACTCCTTCTACAATACGCTGACTTGCTTGTCCGTCACCATACGGATTATGTGAAAAACTCATTTTTTGATATTCCTCTTCATTATCTAATAATAAAGTTACGTTATGAATGATCTTCGCTTTATCTGCCCCGACTAATTTAACGGTACCCGCTTCTACCGCTTCAGGCCTCTCAGTCGTATCACGCATCACTAATACTGGCTTCGCTAATGAAGGCGCTTCTTCTTGTACTCCGCCTGAGTCTGTCAAGATAATATAAGAAACACTCATTAAGTAGACAAAAGGCAGGTAATCTTGAGGAGCGATTAAGTGCACATGCGCAACATCTTTTAAAAGGCGATTAACCGGTTCTTGTACATGAGGATTAAGATGTACTGGATAAATAATTTGCACATCGTCGCGTAAAGCCAGTTCTCGTATTGCTTGGCAAATATTCTCAAAGCCTCCACCAAAGCTCTCTCGCCTATGGCCTGTGACTAAAATCATTTTTTTATCGGGAATAATAAAAGGAAAGCGACTAGATAATTCCCCCCTCAATTGCTCATCATTCTCTATTGCGTCTTTTACATGACACAAAGCATCAATCACTGTATTCCCTGTAACAACAATATTTTCATGAGATACATTCTCTTGTATCAGGTTATCCCTAGCTGTATTTGTCGGGGAAAAATGTAAATCAGTTAAAGCCCCCGTTAACTTTCGGTTTGCTTCTTCTGGCCATGGCGAATAAATATTATGAGTCCTCAAACCTGCTTCTACATGACCTACAGGAATCTTTTGGTAATAAGCGGCTAGGCTTGCTGCAAAAGTTGTTGATGTGTCACCATGAACTAAAATTCTATCTGGGGAAAATTCCTGCAATACAGGCTCTAACCCAGTTAATATGGCACAGCTTATCCCTGTTAATCCCTGGTTCTGCTTCATAATATCTAAATCATAATCAGGAACAATTGAAAACAGCTCCAAAACCTGATCCAACATATCTCTATGCTGAGCAGTTACACAGACTTTAGTGTTAAACCGGACATCCTCTTTAAATGCTTTAACTACTGGGGCCATTTTTATAGCTTCAGGTCGTGTACCGAAAATAATTAAAATTCTTTTTTTTTCCATCCGTATTATGCCTTACCCTTTAACCTATCATCTCTATCAATCGTTTAAGACTAGAGTCCCAACTATAGTTTTTTTCTACAAAATGTCTATTATTTTCTGCACAATCAACACTATTACTCTCAGTTATAAATGACAATACCTGCCTAGAAAAACATTCAGCATCCTCTTCAACACAAACCTCTTGATCGGTAATATTAATCCCTTCTATTGCCTGTGGTGTTGCCACAATTCTTTTCCCCATCGCCATCGCTTCTAATACCTTATTTTGAATACCTCGTGCGATTAACAACGGTGCAACCACTACATCAGAAAATAACAAATAAGGGCGAATATCTTCCACTCGTCCTGTGACAAAAACATCTTCTGTTTCAGCCAAATGAAGAACATCTTTTCCTGGCTTAGAGCCTACGATATAGAATTGAACATGTCCTAGCGTTTGTTTTATTTTTGGAAAAACCTCTTGGACAAACCAGACAACTGCATCGACATTGGCCCAATAATCCATTGCTCCAGTAAACACTATGATTGTTTTATTATCTGGGTATGGTGTTTTGTGCCGCTCACCTGGATTAAAAAAAGCGATATCAACACCATTATTAACAAAACTAATTTTATTAGATTCACTCTCTACTAAACCTTTAAACAGTATAGATTCTTCCTCTGAAACAAAAATATTCATTTTTGCCAATCTCGCAACTTCAGAATCAAATGCCAGCAATTGTTTAGCTTCTCTTTTGTAAACCCAATTCATCGGCCATTTTGCTTTTTGGGAATATTGCAACCACTTATCAGAATCCACATCGACAAAATCGATAATCAGATCCAAATCGGTATATTTTTGAACATATTGAGCCATGGCCGAAGAGAAAATAAAAACTTTTTCTATGTTATTTTCCTGAATAGTATTATCAACCCATTCCTGCATTTGATTGGATTGATAATAAGGCAAAGTTAATGCTTTTTTTGTTACTAAGCCTGAAAGACTTTTTATTTTTGATAAAATGGGATTCAAATTAACAAAAAGTGAAGTACCCGTCAGCTCTTTCACTTTATCAATATATTCCCAGTCTTCAGGGTCATCAATAAATGTCCCTAAATGAATTTTATACGTTTCATTTAGCCCTTTAAGGAAATGATATGAGCGAATTTTATCGCCTTTATTTGGTGGGTATGGTATTCGGTGAGCTAGGAATAAAAGGTTTTTCATATGAAATTTATTTTATAATTTAAATGGCCAATTATTTATAAATAAAGCAAAACACCTTAATGAAAGTTATATAAACAATTATAGTGCTGTATTGAAACAAACTTTCCCTATGAGCCAATATTAGGCTTCATAAACAACATACCTAAACATCTCTAACAAGAGATAAACTTGAACAATAAAACCTAATACCGATTAAAATAACAACAGAGGGTGCATTAAGTATAGTTTTCAGCATAAAATAACACAACCAAATTGCCCCATCAATTGCTTACACTTTTACAATAAGTTTATTTCAGTTTTAAACAGATCTATGAAAAAAAACTTCAGCACATCTATAACAGTATTTATTTTTCTTTGCAGCATTATAATTACTTCACTGCCAGCCATCACTCATGCTGCATCTGTAAGTATAACTGAATCAAAAGTTTTATCACCTCATTTATTATTTCAAGACAAACCTAAAAAAATTACGCAAAAAAAAGTACTACAAAAAAAACCTGCTACTTCCTTAAATCACTCTGATTTTATCGCTCCACCCCCAATAAAAACCTCACCACAACACAGAAAAACTAAAACCCTTCAAAATACACCTTATGACGAATTTAAAAAAATTGGAAAAAAGTTACTCAACGAAAATGCAGACAATGAGTTAGTGAGAGAATCAGCAAAGAGCCTAATCAGTGCCAACCAATTCATTAATGAAACGGAAACATTCATTAACAACCTCACTAAGGGTTTTTTGAAGCAAAAAAATGGCCCTATTCCTTTTAAAAAAACAGTTACGCCTCCATCACCAGAACCAGTTTCGCCGTTATCACTACAAAACATCACCAAACTCACCACCAATTCAAACACACCTTTTCGTACTTCATTCACTAATCAGCATCAAAAAGGCTCCATTAATTTGTCAGATTACAAACAAAATGCTACGCCAACAATTCCGTTTTATTACGACGAATTTAATGAAAGCATTTTGAAGAAATTATTCAAAATAAGTAATTTACTCTATCTATTTTTGGCAATAATAGTTTTTTCCACCATAAAAAAACTAGTTGTTTTTTTACTGTTCCGAAAATACGACATCAAACACTGAACTGGCATAGTTAATTTTTAATTACAGGCTAGAAATAAATCAATAATTTTTCAGTTTTTACAAAGTGTAGATCGCATACTTTTCATTATTTACGATTCAAACACGTTATAATCTAAACGTCTGACTCGCAGATACCGACCAACATACAAGTCGTTGTATTTTAACGGTTTATATTGCATTGTTATTAAGCGACTTTAGTGTTCTGGTAATAGAGATACTGAACAAACACACCAACAAACTCATTTAAACCCTTATTTGTGAATAACTTATTAGATTTAGCATCCAATCAACAGGATATTTGGCTGGACCAAAGCGGATTTCCTAAGAGCCCCTTATATAATATAGGAGGTACGCTAACAATTAAGGGTAAAGTTGATTATAAATGTCTAAGTGAGGCAATTCAGTATCTAGCTAATGAAAGTGATGCGCTTCGTATGACTATAACTAGTCAGCCCCCCATCAAACAAAAACTGCTCGACAAGCTAACATTTGAGCTGGAGTTCATTGACTTTTCATTACGCTCATCCCCAGAAGAAAAAGCTCAACAATGGCTAGATAATAACTTTAAACAGCCTTTTGAGCTTAACAAAAACGACCTACTGTGGCATTTTGCATTAATCAAAGAAAACGAACATCGTTATTACTTAATGACAAAATACCATCATCTTATTGCTGATGGCTGGAGCACAACCGTCGTTATTGCACGATTAGCAGAGATATACAATGCTTTACTCAAAAACAATCCTATTAAAAAGAAGCTATCTTTTTGCTATTCCGATTTTATAAAGCAAGAACAAAAATACATTAATTCGTCTGCTTATCAATCTGATGATAAGTATTGGCGTAATATTCTACCCAAAGTACCTTCCACGCTTATTACTCCCCGCTACCCTACAACATCGAATAATCCATTACCCAAAGCACATATTCACAAGTTTAAAATAAAGCGTAAATTTTACGACGAAATTAATACTTTCTCCTTCCATAACAAGAGCACTGCCTACCATACATTTCTAACGGCTTTAGCCATCTATTTTTCAAGAATTTACCAGCGTAAAGAGATTCTTATTGGTGTTCCTAGCTTAAACCGGAGCGGTGCGCGCTATAAAGATGTTCTAGGCATGTTTATTAGTATGTCTCCACTAGTTTTATCTGTTTCCCAATCTAAAAATACAAATCACATTTTACAAAACTGCACAAATCGCCTCAGAGAACTGTATAGACATCGCCGTTTTCCACTGGCTGATACTTGCAAACGTCTAAAACTTTTACAAAGTGGACAGAATACACTTTTTGACATTGTTTTATCCTATGAGAAACATGATTACTCGGCTGCGTATGGCACTGCCAGCGTTATTGCAAAACAACAATTTAGCGGCGTCGCACGTTTTCCTTTAGCTGTCACCATTTGTGAATTTAGTAACGTGGATGATGTAGAGGTTATTTTTGAAGGGGCTGAAAATTGTTTTACTGCGGAAGACCTGCAGTTTTTAGCTGATCATATGTTGCTTATTTTACAACAAATGCTTAACGAGCCGAATAAACCAGTTTCTGCTATCAACCTACTAACCTTGCATGATAAGAAGATTATTTTTGATTCTTTTAATCAGAAAAAGTCCATGCATGAGGACATGCCATCGGTCATTGAATTATTTCAGCAGCAAGTAAAGACACAAGCTAATAAAACAGCTATTGAGTTTACAAACTTAAAAGTTAGCTATCAACAACTAGACCAATCGAGCTCCCAGTTAGCTCACCATCTGCTTAACCAAGGTATTAAGGCAAACGATATCATTGCCATTTGTCTTCCTCGTAGCATTGAAATGATTATCGCCATACTCGCTATATTAAAGTCTTCTGCCGCCTACCTACCTATACCCACTGACATTCCTGATAAACGCATTAATAACATTCTGAAACAAAGTCAATGTTCTATTTTACTAACCCTTAGCAAAAACCAAGTCCGTTTATCCAATTCAGAAACACAAATTATTTGCATTGATGACTACCCTGCCACCTCAATACAACAAATTCGAGATATACAAATAAATCCTAATAATATTGCCTACGTTATATTTACATCAGGTTCAAGTGGCCAGCCTAAAGGTGTAATGATTGACCACAAAGCATTGTCTTTACGTTTAAACTGGCTACAATCATTATTCAAGCTCACCCCCAGCGACCGCATGGCTCAAACGATACAATATAATTTTGACCCATCAATTATAGAAATTTTTCTTTCCCTAACTCAAGGTGCAAGTCTTATATTAACACCTGAAAACAGCTATACACCTGATGGTTTTTCACAGTTTATTATTGACAAACAAGTGACCACACTCGCCATGGTTCCATCCTCTGTGCGCATGTTTTTGCAAGGGCTAAAAGATGATCAAAAAACCAAGTTACGCCTAGTATGTTGTGGTGGTGAGAAATTAGAGCCCGATTTAGCCCAGCAGTTTTTACAACAAACCAAGGCTATTTTATTCAATGTCTACGGTCCAACAGAAACAACGATAGTAGCAAGTGCCTGGAGGTATACATCTGATTTTTCGGGCAAGGCCTTACCCATTGGTTCACCTGCAGAAAACACACAGATATACATCACAGACAAACACTTAAAACTATTACCAGCCAATATTGAAGGCGAAATAATTATTGCTGGCGACACTCTAGCAAAAGGCTATTTAAATCAACCAATACTCACAACAAGTTCTTTTCCTGCTTGGTCACACAGCCATGCCCGCATATACAAAACGGGAGATATGGGTTACATCGGCCATGACGGCTTACTTTACTTCTGTGGCCGCGTTGATCGTCAGGTTAAAATCAGTGGATATCGCATAGAACTTGGCGAAATTGAATCCGTTTTACAAACTCATAATGATATCGATAATGCTGCAGTCACAACAAAAATCACAGAAAGATTTAATGGCATTTATGCTTATATAGAAAGCAAAAGAAAAGACACAGATACTTTAATCGACGAACTCTCTTTATTATTGCGTCAACAGTTACCCGATTACATGCAACCTAATTCAATCATCCCACTAAAAACCATTGCTATTAGCCACACGGGAAAGGTTGATTATAGTTTGTTACCTGCTCCGAATTTCACCGTCAATGCTAACTATAATCAACCACCTCGCAACAAGTTAGAAACACAATTACAACAACTATGGTTTAAAACATTATCTTTAAAAGACATCGGTATGCATGATAATTTCTTTGAACTGGGAGGGAATTCATTAAGTGCAATCAGCTTATTAGTAGCCATAGAACAATTAACAGGGACCCGTCATCCCCTATCATTTTTACTTGAACATACGAGCATCGCCAAACAAGCACAGGCATTGAATAAAAACTCTACTGAAACTGAACAAGATTCACTTATTACACTCAGTAATCATAAAAATGCCACTCCTTTATTTATTGCCGCCTCAGGCACTGGTGACTTACTACGATTTTCAAAGCTTGCTAAGAGTTTAGAGGACTACTGTAGCCTCCATATGCTCTTACCACCAGAAACGAAGAACAACAAACAGTCTATCCATTCAATTGCTCAATGTTATGCAGATAACATCATAAATAATTGTAATACAACATATTATATATCGGGCTTTTCAATTGGTGGCATTACAGCTCTTGAAACAGCCCGAATATTAATTGCAAAAGGACACCCTCCTGAAGGGGTTATTTTACTTGATTCTATTTATCCTCGTTGGCCACTACAATCACCTGTGCTTTTTAAGCTTATCAAATATGTTTCAAGATTATGTAAATTAGACAAAAAAATCATTAATAATCGTCGGCTAGAAACCATGCTGAGCGATCCAGGGATAACGTCTCAACTAGAAGCATTGCCAAAGCATCGAATTCAACCAGTAAAATTGCCAGTTGCTCTTATTTTAACTAAAGGTATGTGGATGTTTCATCCTCTGTTATTTTCAAGCTGGTCGAGGTTATTTAAGAACCATCTTACACAATATTTAGTGAGTGGCTTGCATGGCGAAATGTTTCAACATCCCCATAGTCAACAATTAGCGCTTATTATAAAAAAAATAATTCAAGCGTAATT
>ENA-OSET01005716-OSET01005716.1-sediment-metagenome-genome-assembly--contig:-NODE-5716-length-10388-cov-2.511396_pt1 | contig 10388 bp, 6 predicted proteins | sample MGYA00237882_ERZ534229 | MGnify/ENA primary metagenome ERZ534229 (study PRJEB26408, sample SAMN06266212) | sediment metagenome | isolation source: Hudson Canyon methane seep mesocosm | place: USA:Hudson...
AAATTATTCGTCAAATTAAAGGGCGTCCAGATTTTAGCGTGCTGCAAACAGTGTTACTTCGCTCAATGAGTCAGGCTGTTTACGGGCCGGAAGAAAAAGGCCACTTTGGCTTAGCGTATGACCATTATGCGCATTTCACCTCGCCAATACGACGTTACCCTGATTTGCTCGTTCATCGTGCAATTAAATCGATCATTTATAGTGAAAAGGTCTGTGAAGATGTATTACGACCGGATGACTTAGACCTATCAAAATATGCTTACGCTTATGACTTGCCAAAAATGCTGGTGTTGGGTGAGCATTGTTCAATGGCTGAAAGGCGTGCTGACGAAGCAACTCGTGATGTAAACAGCTGGCTGAAATGTGAATATCTACAACAGCATTTAGGTGAAGTATTTCAAGGTATTATATCTGGCGTAACAGGTTTTGGCTTCTTTGTTGAGTTAGCAGACCTATATGTTGAAGGTCTTGTGCATGTTTCTTCTTTGAGTAGTGATTACTATCATTATGATGGTGCCAAGCACCGAATGACCGGTGAACGTACAGGCACATCGTACGGGCTAGGTGATGCTGTTGTAGTTGAAGTTGCGAAGATAAATCTGGAAGAACGTAAAGTAGATTTAATGCTGGTGAGTGCAGAGCCTCGAAAACGTAGTAAACGTCGAAGTGCTGGCAAGAGTGCAGCGAAAGGTAAAAGCTCAACGAAAGGCAAGAAAACTGAAAAGAAAAGCTTAAAAGCATCTGATAAACCATCAAAAACAACAGCGAAACGAAAACCAAAAACGACTAAACCTAAAACAACCAAAGCAAAAGCCTCAAAGTCTAAAGCAGCCACATCAGCAGCTGAAAAGCCTGTGGCGAAAAAGAAGACTGCAGCTAAAAAGTCAAAAAAGGCGCCAGAGTCTGAGAAGGCAAGCGGCGTACGTAAACGTAAGGCTAAAACATCATGAGTTTGGATACGGTATTTGGTTTACATGCGGTTGAGTCATTAGTACGAAGCGAACCCGACTCTGTTCTATCCATACAGGTGCAAGAAGGGCGTGAAGACAAGCGCTTATCAAAGCTGCTTAATCTAGTTCAACAGAAGAATCTAAAGCTTGAGCAAGTACCCCGAAAAACTTTGGATACCTTGGTTAGCGGCCGCCATCAAGGTGTAGTGGCGGTCATAAAAGCTGAGGCTGAAAAAACAGAAGGTGACTTAGAAGATATTCTACAAGGCTTATCGGTACCACCTTTCTTATTGATACTCGATTCAGTAACTGATCCTCATAATTTAGGTGCCTGCCTTCGGTCTGCAGATGCTGCTGGTGTGCATGCTGTGATCGTACCAAAAGATAAATCAGCCCCATTAAATTCTGTTGCACGAAAAGTGGCGTGTGGTGCCGCAGAGCATGTGCCTGTTATTCGCGTGACTAACTTAGCGCGCACCATGAAATGGCTACAAAACTATGGTGTTTGGATCACAGGAGCTGCGGGCGAAGCTGAGAGTGATATTTACCAAACAGATTTTAAGGGTTCTATCGCACTAGCAATGGGAGCGGAGGGGAGTGGTTTACGACGTTTAACGCGAGAGCATTGTGATCAGCTGACTAAAATTCCTATGGTGGGAAGTGTGAGTAGTTTAAATGTATCGGTTGCAACGGGTATTTGTTTGTTTGAAGCGTTACGACAGCGTTTAGCTAAATAGGGTATTGCTGTTTCTATATGGCTGATAATATTGTCGATGATTGCAGAGAAAAATAAATACCGCAAGGTCGCAGTCTTACATTTTGTAATGAAACTATTAATTGTGAATAGTCAGAAAACATGACTGAAAATTATTCGATATCGTTATAATAAATAGTTAAATCTTCCAAAGAGAAATTGACAAGTAGCGACATTGGGCTATTAATTAATGTGGAAGTTTGTATGAACTTTCACAAGTTGCTCCTCAATAAATATAAAGCAATTATAACGATGTTAATTCGTACACTTACATTGACCTAAAGCATGGTAGCGCCAGAAGTCGCATTTAAATGTCGAACTTGAATAGGATGAAAGGATTTTCAAACAATGTTCAAAGCCTCTCCCAATTTATTTTTTCTTATTGCTTTAAGTATATCTTTTTCGACCCATGCTGAATCATTTGGCCAAAGTGATGAAGAAGCTCTATTTGGTCTTTATGGTGATGAAGAGTTTATTAGTATTGCAACAGGTGTTGTTCAACCTGTCGCAAAAGCACCTGCTGTCGCGACAGTCATTACCGCCGAAGATATCCAGAATATGGGTGCGGTAGATATCGATGAAGCACTAGAGACCGTACCAGGGCTTCATGTAACGCGAGACCCTTTTGGTTATCAGCCCGCCTATGTTTTTCGGGGAATCTATTCAAAGTTTAACCCCCAAGTCTTGATGTTGATTAATGGCGTACCCATTACGAATTTATTTCATGGTGACCGTGGTTTAATTTGGGGCGGAATGCCTGTCCATTCGGTCGCACGAATTGAAGTGATTAGAGGTCCTGGTTCGGCTGTTTATGGTGCGGATGCTTTTGCAGGTACCATAAATGTAATAACAAAATCTTATGATGATATTGATGGCACTCAAGCTGGTGTGCGTCTAGGTAGTTTTGACCATAAAGAGCTTTGGCTATTGAAAAAAGCCGAAATAGGGGAGGGTAAGTTAGCAGTATCTTTAGAGTTTACTCAAACCGATGGTCAGGATGAAATTATTGATTCTGATGGTCAAACAATTCTTGATGGCGCGTTTGGAACGAATGCTTCTTTAGCGCCTGGTGAAGTTAATTTATCCCGTGAGAACATAGACTTACGCTTAGATTATGAATACGATGATTGGCAGTTTAGAGCAGGGCTTCAGCGTCGTTCAGACTTTGGCAATGGCGCAGGTATTGCGGAAGCTTTGGATCCCCATAACCGTTATTTAAGTGAGCGTTGGAATGCGGATATTAACTATACCAATGACCATGCCTTTGATGAGTGGTCCTTTTCTGCTCAGCTGAGTTATTTTGATACGAGCCAAGAGGTAGAAAAAGATCTTATTATTTTTCCACCTGGTGTTGATTTGGGTGGCGGTGTTTACCCGAGTGGCTTTATCGGAAATCCAGAAGTATATGAGCGACATAGCAGGGCAAATGCTACGAGTATTTTTACAGGCTTCGATCGTCATACACTTCGCTTTGGTTTAGGTTACTACTACGGCGACTTATACAAAGTTAAAGAGACTAAAAATTTTGGTATCGACCCAAATACTTGTACACCTGAGCTTTGTGATGTATTACCTCCTGGCGCTGATCTTATTGATGTTAGTGATACTCCCTTTGTATTCCTACAAGAAAAAACACGTATTAATAAATATATACTCATACAAGACATTTGGAACGTCGCCGCTGACTGGGAAATAACTGCGGGTATCCGGTCAGATGATTATTCTGATTTTGGGCGAACACATAATCCCAGAGTTGCTGTGGTCTGGTCGGTAAACCATGATCTAACTGCAAAAGTACTATATGGAAAAGCCTTTCGTTCACCGAGTTTCACTCAAACATTGGCGATTAATAACCCGAGCGTATTGGGCAACCCTGATTTAGATCCTGAGAAAATGAAAAGTACTGAGCTGGCTTTTGATTATCGACCCTCTCCTAATGTTCGTTATGGTTTGACCTTTTTTCATTATGAATGGGAAGATATTATCCAGTTTGTTTCTGACGCAGGGCTTCGGACAAAAACGGCTCAAAATGCAGGGAATCAGAACGGGCAAGGTATTGAATTTGAAAGCACTTGGGAGCCTATGTACAACCTGGAGTTACAGGCTAACTACTCCGTTCAAACTTCCGATGATAAAACGGACGGGGGGATATCTGCTCAAGCACCCCAACGGCAATTATTTTTATCTTTGTTATGGAAGAAATCTGATAACTGGCAAGTCTATTCCCAGTTTAATTGGGTCTTGGATAGGCGGAGAATATCGGAAGACGACCGGTCAGTCATCAGTGACAATAAAACAGTTGACCTCAGTATAAGGCGTAGACGTAATGGTCACCCTTTGACCTTTGCTTTTTCGGTTAAAAATCTATTTAACAGTGATGTGCGTGAACCAAGCCCATGGGCTTTTCCTGCGGCTTCAATCGCCAACGATTTACCGATGGCGGGACGACGTATACTTGCAGAATTTGAGTACCAATTTTAATGATGTAACGAATATTTTTTCAAATACATGGACAAGGATGAGAGGGTGAGAGCAATGGAAACTAAGAGAGTCGCATTAATTACCGGGAGCTCAAAAGGGATTGGAAAAGGCATTGCGCAAGCTCTAGCAAAGCAGGGGGTTGCTGTTGTGGTCACGAGCCGTCAGTTAAGTGATGCGCAAAGGCTTGCGACAGAAATTCAGGAGGAGGGTGGATCTGCCCTAGGTCTGGAATTTGATATTGAGTCACAACCTCATTTATCGTTAATTATTCAACATACCATAGAACACTTTGGCCGATTAGATATTTTAGTGAATAATGCGGTAAATCAACATTGCCTTTTACCTTCGATGGACTTTAGTGATGAAGAAACTATTAAAACCATCACCACGAATCTCAGCCATAATTACCTATTAAGTCAGAAAGCCTACCCATACCTTCAAGCGCACCAAGGTTGCATTATTAATATCGCATCCGTTGTTGCGAACCAACATTTATTAGGATTACCACTATATGGACTCGTTAAAGGTGGGATAGTCCAAATGACCAAAGTGCTTGCTGCAGAGTGGGCAAATTCAAAAGTACGAGTGAATGCGATTAATCCTGGATTCATTCGAACACAGGCATTTGTTGATTTAGGGTTTGAGGCTGAGGTAATTGATCGCGCTTATGGCTTTTATGACAGTTATCAACCCTTATCGGGTGTTGGACAGCCTGATGACGTCGCCAATGCGGTTTTATTTTTAAGTAATGAAGCTTCAAGCTTTATGACCGGTGCAGTACTGGATGTTGATGGTGGCTTCTCAGTGAAAGCACTTGAACTTTATAGCGGATCATAACTATACGGACTTATTAGGAGCGCGAAATGAAACGGAACTATATTGGTCTAGCCTGTACGGGGCATGACAATGCGATCGCGATTATAAATGCTGAGGGTAAGTTAGTTTTTGCGGAAGGTAGTGAACGCTATTTGCAAAATAAGCGAGCAATAAATTCGCCGCCAGATGATATGAACCATATCGAAAGCCTTATTAATGAATACTGTGATCCGGAGGCTGAGCTGGTGATCGCGAAAACTTGGAGCGATCAAAGTAGCGATATTTTCGCAAAGGAAGTGACTTTAGCGAAGCAACGTTACAAAAAATATAGTGAACCTGAAGGGGCAAAACAATTTTTAGCCGTCAATGCCGATATTTATTGCTATGTCATGGACTTAGTCGCCAATAATATTCGTAATACTGGGCAGCACCTAAAGTTTAGGTGTGATACTAGCTTACAACGCCAAGTCTCTTTTAATGCGTTCGACCATCATCTTACTCATGCTGCAACGGCATGTTATACAAGCCCTTTTAAGGAAGCTGTTTGCGTTGTTGTAGATGGTTTTGGCGAGGGGGCTAGTAACGGAATTTATCATTACGTTGATGGACAACTTCGTACTATTGGTGTGAATAGCATGCTTGGCAACATTGAAAAAAGCATTGGCGTTTTTTATGGAACCCTTTGTGGCTTATGTGGCTTTGATTTGTGGCGGGGTGAAGAATGGAAAGTGATGGGGTTAGCACCTTATGGGAAACTCAATCTAGAAATTCATCAGCTAATGCGACAGCGAATTCAGGTAAATGGTCTTAATTTAATATGCCCTGAACAAGGAGATGAATCATTAGAAAAATTACTGAGTTATGCCCGAACACCTGAACAGACACCCATTGACATTGCAGATCTTGCTTTCACAGGTCAGCAGGTTTTTTGTGAATTAATGACTGAACTATTGTCGAACGCTTGTGATTTGGGTTTGTCGGATAACCTCGTGTTAGGAGGTGGCTGCGCATTAAATTCAGCTTATAGCGGTAAAATTCTTAAGCAAACTAATTTTAAAAACTTACATATATTCTCAGCACCAGGAGATGATGGGAATGCGGTGGGGGCTGCCTATTTAGCGTATCGAAAAGATCATCCCGAGAGCCTGGTACCTTCTGTTCAGGCTTCTGAAAAAGTGGCTGGAAGATTGCCCCAACATTATTTTCAAACACCTTATTTAGGGGCTGAAATGTCGGAGGAAACACTGACAAAAATTGCTCAATATAGTGGTCTGAAAATTATAGAAGAGTCGATGGCGTGTATAAGCCAGAAAACCGCGGAACTATTGGCAGAGGGTTACATTGTTGGGTGGGTTCAAGGACGGGCTGAGTTTGGCCCCAGGGCGCTGGGTAATCGCTCAATTCTTGCTGATCCTAGATTTGTGGAGATGAAAGAGAAAATTAATGCGAGGGTTAAATTCAGAGAGGAGTTTAGACCATTTGCACCCTCTATTTTGCATGAATTTGGCGAACAGTATTTTGAGGACTATCAAGAATCCCCCTATATGGAACGTACTTTGCACTTCAAGGATGAAGTAAAAGAAAAAGTTGCCGCAGTGCTTCATGAAGATGGAACCGGTCGATTGCAATCGGTAAAAGAAGAATGGAACCCTAGTTACTATCAACTTATTGAAAATTTTAGAAAGCTGACGGGGGTTCCTCTTCTTTTAAACACCAGTTTTAATGTGATGGGGAAGCCTATTATTCATTCGGTAGAAGATGCTTTGGCAGTTTTTCACACCAGTGGTCTGGATGTGCTTGTTATTGGTAATCGTATGATTAAGAAAAATAATGATTTTTCTTTTAAGCATGAACCTCACTAGGGTCGTCGACTTTTGATCTTAACTGTCTACGATTGTGGGTGTCTTATTTATCGTCACGTTTGCTTTAAAAAAGTAGGGGGGGGGAGATGATTCGGTTCTGCCTTTTGCTATTTAGCCAATTAGTGATGGCTCAGTCAGTGCTTGGTCAACCTGTGCTTGGTCAACCTGTGCTGAATGAGTTAGCTCATGTAGAACGTTTGGGAGTGATTTATCCTGAAATACGTGAGCCTTACCGACAAATATTTTTAAGTATACATAAAGGCATTAAAAATAGCTTTGAGGGTGAATTGTCTACGTATGTATTGAAGAAAAAAACAACTTCAGATGCGCTTCACACCTGGCTCAAAAATCAAAATGTGGATGGAGCTATTGTGCTAGGCAACCGTAGTATGCGTGCAGCATTATCATTACCTTCTAGTCCTTTAACGATAGTAGGAGCCGTGTTAATTCAGCCGAGTGAGGCAAAATTATCGACGATTACACTCGTGCCTTCTCCCCATGTTATTTTTCAGGAGATAAAAACGGTATTACCAAAAGTTAAACGGATACAGGTGGTTTACCGGCAAGTAAATGAGTGGTTTATCAAGCAGTCTATTGAGTATGCCGCTCAACAGGGCTTAAGGCTTGTGCCTCATAAAGCAGCGAATGTGAGTGAAATGGCCTACCAATATCGACAGATTTTGAGTGAAATGAACCCACAGGAAGATGCATTGTGGATCGCACCTTATGGGCGAAGCCCAGACAAGACCATTTTAAAAGTAATACTCGAAGAGTCTTGGCGAAATAGACTAGCGGTGATTTCAAGTAGCTTGGCTGATGTAAAGCGTGGGGCGCTTTTTTCCTTTTATACGAACAATGTAGGAATGGGAAAAGAGCTGGTTAGTTTTTGGCACAATGAACTGAAAAATAAATCGAATGAAATTCATGTGCAGACGAGTAAAAGTATCGAAATTGCGATTAATTTGCGAACAGCAAATCACTTGAATTTGTATTACAGCAAGCAAGATAGACAAAAATTTGGTTTGATGTATCCAACGCCACGGGATAGGTAAAGAGGATTTTATATGACGATTGCGCAGGGTGCCTCACTCAATCAACTTTCTTTTAAACAGCAGTTAATTATTGCATTTGGCTTCGGAATTGTTTGCTTTGCAGTAATTTCATCTTTTGTTATTTCTTCAATCTCTAGTCAAACTGTGCATAAACAATTTGTTTCGCAAGGGAAACAAATTACAGAGAATTTTGCAGAGCAAAGTGTCTTATCCCTGCTTTATCATAGTACTGAAAATGCACAAGAAGCTTCGAAGTCTATCTTGTCTTTTCCCGATGTATCCAGTGTTGTGATTTATGATAAAAATCATACAACTCTTTTTAATAGTCAGCCGAATTCCCTGGTAAATATTCCTTCTTCTTGGTCTAAAAATGGTTTGGAATATGTTGAAATGGACGACATGTGGCATTTTAGTATGCCTGTTTTCAGTGGAGAGTGGGCGTTGGATGAATCATCTCCCTTTGCAGCACAATCGCCAGAACATGAGTTAATTGGCTTTGTTCAGGTATGTATTTCCAAAGAAAGTTTACATGCAATGACTCGTGAAATATTAAAAAGTAATTTGCTGATTGCATTGAGTTTTTCGGTGGGATTGCTTTTGTTGTTGTTAATGATTACGAATCGACTACTTAGACCATTAAAGCAATTAGCATTAAATATGCATCAGGCGGAACAAGGCAATATTCGAGTGCGAGCCATGCTTGAAGGGTCAGCAGATTTGTTGTTAATGGAGCAAGCGTTTAATACGATGATGGATGAGTTAGAACATCGTGAAAATGAATTGGTAGTAGCACGAGATGAAGCCATTGATACTGCTAAAGCGAAAGGTGAATTTGCTGCGACAGTCAGTCATGAACTCCGTACGCCAATGAATGGTGTACTCGGAATGTTGCAGTTACTTCAAAGTACGGAGCTGGATTCAAAACCAAAAGAGTATGTTGATATTGCGACAAATTCAGCTCAAACATTATTGTTATTGATTGATGATATTTTGGATTTCTCAAAAGTTGAATCTGGGAAAATGAAGTTTCATCTTGAAGATTTTGGTATTCGAGAACTGGTGACGGATGTTGTGGAGTTATTAGCGCTTCAATCTAATGCTAAGAAAGTAATGTTAAGTGTCGTGATAGACCCGAATTTAAAAAATATTATAAGGGGCGATTCTGGCAGAATTCGTCAGATTTTATTAAATCTTGCGGGTAATGCTATAAAATTTACTGATCAAGGTATGGTCATGATTCGCGTTGAACAAGTTTCAGCGAGTGATAATTTAAAATTAAAATTTGAAGTTGAAGATACGGGTATAGGAATTTCTGAAGAGGCTCAAAAAAGGATATTCGATTCGTTTGTGCAAGCAGATGGAACGACAACTCGAACCTATGGCGGAACTGGACTTGGGCTCACAATCAGTGAACAGTTAATTATGCTGATGGGTGGGAAGTTACGTGTTAAAAGTAAAATTGATGAGGGGAGCACATTCTGGTTTACGATTCCTATGGCTGTAGCAAGCCAACCGAGTCATGTACTGCCTATAAACGACCAGAAGTTATTCCTGCTTAAGGTATTAACTATTGGTGATCATAAGGCCAGAAATAAGGTTTTCTCTTTAACACTTAGCAGTTGGCAGTGTATTCATCAGCAAGCAGAGTCGTTTGAACAAGCGATTTTTATGATTGGAGAGTCTCGGAAAAAAGGAGAGTTTTATGATCTTGTTATCGTTGATAACCCAGTAATAAACCCTTTTGATATCAATGTCTTTGGTACAAATGACGAGCTGGCCAGCATGAAGATCTTAGTGCTAAGTGACGACCTTTCTCACAATACCGATACTACTTCAATTATTTCTCCAACGATTAAGTATATACCTTCTGTGATTGACTCGATCACACTTCGACGTGAAATGCAGTGCATAACAAGTAATGAAGTTTCGTTAGAAAATACTGTTGCTACTAGCTTAGATTCAAAAAGCAAAGAGAGTATTCGAATATTGGTTGTAGATGATAATGAAAGTGATCGTATGTTGGCCCAGTTTGCAATTGAAGATGCCGGTGTCACTAAAAAAATATTCTTCTCTAATGATGGTGAAGATGCTCTTAATTTTATGAAAGAGTATGATGTGTATAAAAAGAAGGAGGGGGATCTTTATCCGCCCAATGTTGTGTTGTTAGATATCAATATGCCAAAAATGAACGGCTTCGAATTTCTAGAGCAATACGAAAAACTCAACGCTGACGAGCGCTACCAATCCCTGGTTGTACTTATGCTAACCTCTTCTCACTCAGACGAAGACAAAGCGCGCGCTGAAAAATATGATGCGGTTAAAGGCTTTATCACCAAGCCGATTACAGAAGAGCGCATTGCAGAAATTGTCGCAGGGCTGTAGTTGGAAATTTGGGGTCGGAGTAAAAACTCTGTTCGCTTAACTGTAGTAGACCAACTTGCGGCAATAACTTGTGGCAATGCTGAATAAATCG
>ENA-OSET01005720-OSET01005720.1-sediment-metagenome-genome-assembly--contig:-NODE-5720-length-10386-cov-2.844214_pt1 | contig 10386 bp, 1 predicted proteins | sample MGYA00237882_ERZ534229 | MGnify/ENA primary metagenome ERZ534229 (study PRJEB26408, sample SAMN06266212) | sediment metagenome | isolation source: Hudson Canyon methane seep mesocosm | place: USA:Hudson...
AGCACCTTGCTAAGGTCAAAAGGGAAAAACAAAAATCAAATGGGAACCTGGTCCAAACTAGTCGCTTTATGTACGAAGTCGATGGGCGGTTATTATCGCTCAAACGGCACAATTGTGCGTAACATAGCCGGCGGCAAAAGTTCTAGTGAAGATGGCGATGCCATTTTTGTCGAAACAGACGTTGAGTTTGCAAGTATTAATGAGCGAACCCATGCGCGTGTGCGCTATCAAGAAGTCCAAAAACAAGAGAATATCGAAACCATCCTTTCAATCGTTTCGGGACTATTAGGCGATAAAGTCAATATGAAGGCGGTGGACCCGGACTGGGCCAATATCTTTTTTGATTACGCTCAAAACGTATCGAACAAGGCAATACAAAGCCTTTGGGCTCGCGCCATGCTTTGTGAGCTTAAACACCCAGGTTCAATATCAAAACGCAGTTTAAGCTTTTTATATCACTGCGATACTTGGGAAATTACTGCCTTCAAAAAGGTTGCTAACTATGCCTTTGTAGGCAGCAATGGGCATCCATTTATTTTTCGCAGTACGAATAACGACGCCGCTAAAGATGATATATTTTCTGAGACCCGCTTATTATCTCACTGCATCAATGCTGGTATGATTGCCCCGAAACCAAAGGAGTTATTGGTCGGTTTTGAGTTTTTCTATGATCGCCAGAAACACAGTATCAGCCATGACTTCACTCAGGTGGGTCAACCTGTCGGTTACTATTTACAACCCTTCTCAAAAACGGGCAGTGATCTAATGAAGCTCATGGGTGGGCTTGAAGCTATTCCCAGCTCCAACCTTCATCGCCGTATTGTTTGGGATCACTTAAGTGATTTCATTGATATTGAAACAGAAGACCAACATCAAGAAGCAATGGTAAGTTAGCGATCATGCTCGATACCTTTACAGGGTAAAAATCAACATTACGTTGAATTCAACTGCAAACCGTATGGCTTAGCATTCCTTTAGCCTGCTCCTAGTTTATTCACCCCGAAACAGGAACAACTTGCCTAAGTTTTACGCCCTGATCTAACAACCAATCCACTTACTGAGGCGTCAATGTAAACGAATCCACATTCGCACCACTTGAGCCAGTGGTTTGTAGCCTAAGGGTATTTATTCCTGAAAGAGGCGTTATTGTAAACGGTGCAGTCGAAAGCCAAGTTGTCCAAGCACCTGTCGCAGGGAAACTAATCGTGCCGAGCGAAGCTCCATTTAAAATCACTTCAAGTGGTCGGTCACCTCCCCCTAATGCATAGCGTACCGTTAAATCATACGGGACAGCACTGCCCTCAAAGGTATAGTCCATAAAACCTTCACCGGCGTAATTGACAAAACCAGCCCCTGTATAACCGGCATGAGTGCTTTCAATCGTATGACTTCCCCCAACCGTGCCTGTTTCTGCTTCAGTGAAGATAGAGGACGGCGATGAGACGTTGATTGTGCGCGAAATAGACGCGGCATTATTACCGGCTGCATCTTGAACATTATAAGTCAGCACATAGGTGCCATCGGTATTTATATCCACGGTGCCCGATACGATGATATTGGCGGTGATATCACCATCAACATTGTCGCTTGCAGTTGCACCTGGGTCGTTAAACGTGTCGCCATTTTGATGCTCAATAACTGAGCTGCCCAATAGTGTCAATACAGGAGCGAGGGTATCTCCAGTCGTTTCTGGCGTAATTGTGACCTCAGCAGTAACCTCCAGACGCCAACTGTTAAGCGTGCCCGTATCACCTTGGGTATATGAGTCATCTAACTGAAGCGTCCACGTACCTTGAGCAGACTCACCATCGAAAGCGCTTAATGCATTATTCGGAATCAATGACCCACTAATAGCCGGTGCGCTGGAGCATGCATTTTCAACATTTCCAGCCCCCTCGTCATCCAGTGTAACGAGGAAATCATCGTTCGCACAGCCCCAGGTTGAAGCCGGCTTTCCAGGGCCGTCAACGAGAGTAACACTCGTTCCAGAAGGACTAGTTAGAATAATAGAAACGTCACCTGGGTAGGCATGAGGCATATCAATAAAGACATTCAGATCTGCTATTTGTATGTCAGCTGTAATATTGAGTGTAGTTGAAACAGATGCTGCGCCGACATTTAATGAAGGACTTGCGGAATAGGTGGTCGTAGCTGAGACAATATTAACGGTTCGTGCGACAGTTGTTGCGGGATTTCCCGCTGCATCGGAAACGTTGTAAGTCACCGAGTAGCTGCCTATCACACTGGTATTAACTTCGCTTGAATTGACCGAAACATTGCCCGTGATGTTGCCATCGATATTATCTGTTGCCGAATAGCCTGGCTCACTGTAAGTACCGCCAACGATTATGTCCAGTGGATCATTACCTGACAATGTAATCACTGGTGCAGTGGTATCCGTTGCCACCGTGACATTCACAGTACGTACAACAGTAGTAGCCGCATTACCTGCAGCGTCAGAAACGTTGTAAGTCACGGCGTAATTTCCAGCTAAGTTTATATTGACTGCACTTGAGTCAACCAACACACCAGCCGTGATATTGCCATCAATATTATCTGTTGCCGAATAGCCCGGTTCGCTGTAAGTACCGCCGACAAATAGCGCCAGAGGGTTGTTACCCAATAGGGTAATCAACGGCGCAATGGTATCAGGCGCTACAGCAGGCTCAGCAGTAATAATCAGACTCCAGCTGTTAAGCGTGCCCGTATCGCTCTGGGTGTAGGAATCATTAAGCTGTAATGTCCACGTACCCTGAGTAGATTCACCATCGAACGCACTTAATGCATTGTTCGGGATTAAGGTTCCACTAATAGCAGGTGCGCTGGTGCAAGCATCTTCGACATTGCCTGTCCCTTCGTCATCAAGCGTAACGAGGAAATCATCGTTGGAACAGCCCCAGGTTGAAGCTGGCTTTCCAGGGTCATCAACAATAGTGACACTTGTACCAGCTGGGCTGGTTAGAATAATTGATACATCACCTGGATAGGCGTGCGGCATATCAACAAAGACATTCAGATCTGAAATTTGAATATCATCTGTAATATTGAGCGTGGTTGAAATCGACGCTGCGCCGACGCTTAATACTGGATTCTCCGTATAAGTCGAGGTGGCAGAAACAACATTAACCATACGCGTAACTGTTGCTGCAGCATTGCCCGCAGCATCAGAAACATTGTAAGTAACCAGATAGTTACCAATTACACTGGTATTGACCGCACTCGCATTGACGGAGACACTGCCCGTGATATTGCCATCGATATTATCCGTTGCTGAGTATCCTGGCTCAAAGAAAGTGCCACCCATAAGAATAACCTGTGGATTGTTACCTGAGAGGCTAATTACCGGCGCAGTGGTATCAGCCCCAGCGATGACATTCACCGTACGTATCACTGTTACAGCGTTATTACCCGCGGTATCGAAAACGTCATAAATCACGGTGTAGCTTCCTACCAGATTGGTATTAAGAGAACTTGAATCTACGAACACATTTCCGGTGATATTGCCATCGACATTATCCGTTGCCGAATAACCTGGCTCACTGTAAACACCACCTTCAGTGATTTCCAGAGGATTGTTACCTAATAAGTTAATCACAGGCTCAGTGGTATCTACTGCCATGACATTAACTGTTCGGATAACCGTTATAGCTGCATTACCTGCGGCGTCGGTGACACTGTAAGTAACCGAATAGCTGCCTGTCACGCTTGTGTTGATCGCGCTTGAATTTACCAAAACACTCGCAGTGATGTTGCCATCGACATTATCCATTGCAGAATAACCTGGCTCGTTAAAAGTACCGCCAAGCACTATTTCAAGAGGATTGTTACCTAACAGGGCAATCAACGGCGCAGTGATATCAGGCCCTGTTGTGACATTAACCCAACGCGTCACCGTGGAAGGGTTGCCTGCCGCATCCGTAACGCTGTAAGTTACCAAGTAGCTCCCGGCAGCGCTGGTATCGACTGCGCTTGAATTCACCGAAACATTTCCGCTTATATCACCATCGACATTATCTGTTGCAGAGAACCCTGGGTCACTGTAATTACTACCTAGGGGCACGTCCAATGGGCTATCACCTAACAGGGTAATCACTGGCGCAATCGTATCTGTTCCTGCTGTGACGTTCACCGTTCGTGTAATCGTCGTTGTTGCATTACCTGCTGCGTCAGTAACATCGTAAGTCACTGCGTAGCTTCCTGCTACGCTAGTATTAACGGCACTTGAATCAACCAAAACATTCGCTGTCATGTCGCCATCGACATTATCCGTTGCCGAAAAACCCGGATCGCTATAAGTGCTACCTACGATTAATGCCAATGGGTTATTACCTAAGAGCAAAATAACCGGTGCAGTGATATCTTCACCAGCAGAAGGCTCAGCGGTGATGATCAGACTCCAGCTATTCAATGTGCCTGTATCGGCTTGAGTGTAGGAGTCATTCAGCTGTAGTGTCCATGTACCCTGAGTAGATTCACCATCGAATGCGCTTAATGCATTATTCGGGATTAACGTTCCGCTAATAGCAGGTGAGCTAGTGCAGGTATCTTCGACGTTGCCAGCCCCCTCATCATCAAGCGTGACGAGGAAATCATCGTTGGAACAGCCCCAGGTTGAAGCGGGTTTTCCAGGGTCATCAACAATAGTGACACTTGTCCCTGCAGGGCTGGTTAGAATAATAGACACATCACCTGGGTAGGCGTGCGGCATATCAATGAACACATTCAGATCTGCGATTTGTATGTCATCAGTAATAATGAGTGTTGTTGATACAGATGCTGCACCGACACTTAATCCGGGGTTGCCTATATACGTGGTCGTAGCTGAAACAACATTTACGGTACGCGTGACACTTGTTGCGGCGTTGCCCGCGGCATCAGAGACAGTGTAAATGACAGAATAACTGCCAATCGTACTGGTATTGACTGCACTTGAATCGACCGAAACACTCGCCGTGATGTCACCATCAACATTATCAATAGCCGAATAGCCTGGTTCGCTGTAGGCATTACCTAGGGTGATTTCCAGCGGGTTATTTCCTAACAGGACAATGACCGGCGCGGTGGTATCAGCTCCTGCCGTGACAGTTACCGTACGTATGACCGTTATAGCAGCGTTACCCGCCGTGTCTGAAACATCGTAAGTCACCTGATAGCTTCCGACCACACCGGTATTGATCGCGCTTGAGTTGACCGAAACATTAGCTGTGATATTGCCATCGACATTATCCGTTGCCGAATAACCCGGCTCGCTGTAATTACTGCCTAACACTACTTCCAACGGACTATTACCCGACAAGGTGATCACTGGCGCGGTGGTAGGGTGGACATTCACTGTACGTGTGGCGGTTGTAGCAACATTACCTGCGGCATCAGTGACGTCATACCAAATGACATAAGTTCCAACTATTCCGACATTGATCGAACCACTCACTGTCACATTAGCCGAGATGTTGCCATCAACATTGTCGCTTGCCGTCGCACCGGGGTCGATAAAGGTGGTGTTCTGCTCCATATTGATCGGGTTATTACCCAATAATGTAATAACTGGTGCAGTGTTATCAATAGGCGAAGTTACATTTACGGTGCGTGTCACAGTCGCCACATTACCCGCTGCATCCGAGACACTGTAGCTTAGAGTGTAATCACCTACCGTTTCTATGACGACAGTTCCGCTAACGATAATATTAGCCGTGACATTGCCATCAGTATCATCGCTTGCTGTCGCACCTAGGTCGGTGAACGTGGTGTTTTGTTCCACATTCATCGGATCGCTTCCCAATAAGGTAATAACCGGGGCCGTGATATCGGCTGGAGGCGTGACACTCACCGTACGTGTCACAGCGGTAGTATTGCCGGCCACATCAGAAACCTGATAACTAAGAATGTAAGTACCGACCAAGGCGGTATTAACGGAACCACTAGTGATGATATTAGCTGAGAGGTTGCCATCAACATTATCGCTTGCCGTCGCGCCTGGGTCGCTAAACGTGGTGTTTTGCACAACACTGATCGGGTTGCTTCCCAACAAGGTAATGATCGGCGCAGTGATGTCAGCTGGGGCTGTGACACTAACGGTACGTGTCACTAACTTGGTATTACCCGCCGCATCAGAAACCTGATAAAGCAGAGTGTAAGTATCCACCACAGCAGTGTTGACGGTGCCACTAGCAACAATATTTGCCGTGATATCGCCATCAATATTGTCGCTTGCCGTCGCACCGGGATCGATAAAGTCTGTATTTTGTTCCACAGAGATCGGGTTGCTACCCAATAAGGTAATGACAGGAGCAGTCGTGTCCGCCATGACTATTACATTACGTATCACCGTCCTCGAGTTGTTCGCTGCATCAGATACCTGGTAACTCAAGGCGTAGGTTCCGGGCACGGCGGTATTAACGGCACCACTAACGATGATATTAGCTGTGATATCGCCATCAACATCATCGTTTGCCGTCGCGCCAGGATCGGTAAAAGCGGTATTTTGTTCCACATTTATCGGATTGCTACCCAATAGAATGATGACCGGTGCTGTGGTGTCAACCGGCGCTGAAACAGTCACCGTACGCGTGACGGTAGTAGCTGCATTACCCCCAGCATCAGAAACGTTGTAGCCTAACGTATAAGTACCCACTACAGCGATATTGACAGAACCACTGGCTATGATATTTACCGTAATATCGCCATCAACATCGTCGCTTGCAATCGCGCCTGGATCATTAAAAGCTGTATTTTGTTCTACGTCGATCGGGTTACCACCTAACAAAGTAATCACGGGTGCGATCAAATCTATAGGAATCGTGACAGTCGAAGTCTTAGTCACCACTAGGCCACAAGAATCTGTCGTCGAAAAGGTGACTATCGTAGTCCCCGGCTCAAATACCGCTGGCGCGTTATTGCTGAAAGACAAGGCTCCATCTTGTTGATCTTCGGCAATGGCAGCAGCCAAGAAACTTGTAATGATCGGATCGGACGCGGGTACAGATGCGTTTGGTGTTGCCGTAGTAATTGCTGGAGGCGCTGTCAGCGTAGGTCCTGTATTTGGATCGGTGAGCCTTACCCTGGACGTCGTCGTTGACGTCATAGGCGTCCCCGACGGATCACCACTGTCTGTCACGCTAAACGTAATGACACTTAATACACCCGGGCTTGTTGTCACTGGAAGATTCGCCAGTGCATTATTGGTTATCGAGGACGATAAATCACCGTCTTCGTCATCAAATGCCGTGGTACCGTTAAAGAAAGCCGAAAGCAAGGGGTCCGTAACGGGTAATGATACTGAACAAAGCGCCGTTTCAAGCTCTATTGGAGGTAGTGCAGTAATCGTTGGAGGGTAGTTAGTTAGGTCTGCGATAATGGTGACAGTGGATTGACTGACGCTTGATAAACCACAATCGTCAGTTGCCGTGAAGGTTACGGCTGTTGTGCCCAAACCAAATTCAGCAGGTGCATCATTGGTAACAACCAAGGTTCCGTCTTCATTATCTATCGCACTAACAAAAGATAGAAAGTCTTGAATGGTGATATCTGTACTAGAAACTGAGGTGGTGCTTGCTGAAACCGTAATGCTGATGGGGCTGGGAGTGTCGAGCACAGGTGCCGAGTTAGGCGCAGCATTTACTGAAACATTCGAATTCATCGAATCGATAGCACCCAAGCTATCCGTTGCAGAAAAAGCCACCGTAGTATTCCCTATTAGAAAGTTAGTGGGTGCGCTATTGATGACACTTAAATTCCCATCCTCAATATCATAGGCAGTCGCAAGCGCGAGCCAGTTAGAAATACTGAGCTCAGCACTTGGAATTGAAGTTGCACATAGTGGTGCGGTCAGTACTAGCGGTGCCGGTGCAGTCACGATAGGATCGTTGTTACTTTCAATAATAATAATAACGTCTGCTGTGGCTGTGCTAGTGTTACCGCAACTGTCAATCGCACTAAATACAACAGTAGTCGTACCCGCTTCAAAGCTGTCTGGTGCATTGATGGTAACCGTTAAATTTCCATCTTCAGAATCACTAGCACTTGCCGTAGCTAGCCAATTGACTATGTCCGAACTGCTAGCTGGGTATTCCGTATTTCCTGCAAGCAAAGAAATCGTTAAAGTAGAGGACGGTGCTGTCACAAGCGGCGCAACGGTATCGCCTACAGAGATGGTGACAGTAGCCTCATTTGAAGATGCTATTCCATCAGTTGCCTGATACTGAAAGATGGCGGTGCCACAAAAGCCTGATTCTGGAGTATAAGTAATATCGCTAATGTTATTGCTAACGAAACCATGGGCGCTGGTTCCTGAGTTAACTGCCGACACTTCAATCGGATCGCCGTTGGCATCATTATCATTGGCAAGTACATCGATTGTTACCGACGTATCTACTGAAGTACTGCTAGTATCATTTATCGTTACTGGCGCTTGATTACTTGTTGGTAGAGGGTCTAAGTCATCAGCCTCAATCCATGAAGGCGCTGCCTCAACAGTACCAGTAGCAACGCACGTATTGTTATTGAACACCTTTCTATAAATAGGATTAAGATCACCGAGAGTCCAACCTGGCTGGCTACTGCCACTGATCTCATCAAGATTACTAAACCCATCACCATCAGAGTCTAGGTTTTCAACAGCTAGCGCTCGGCTCTCAAAGCTTAAGAGTCGATCAGTAGAACCTGACTCGTCACTGAGTTGATCACAGAGCGCTTTACCATATGAATTTAATTGATTTACATTCTGTGCATGACACCCTTGGCAGTCAGCCTTCTCGGTAGAGTCCGAGTCAGCATATATGCTCTCAAAAGCAGATTGAATGGCGCTACTAGCATAAAGCGTTTGCGAAAGGGACAATACGAATAAAACAACAAAAATTCTACAAATCCATTTGTTACAAATAGTCATTAAACATCCCTAATCTCATTCCATTGATTTAGTTTTTCTGGATTTGACCATGATTCTTACGTCAAGACATGAATAAATTAACTATTTGTCACTTTTTGTTACTGTTTGTATACTCGTTCTCCAAACTGGTGTGATCCGCGTATCAAAATAATTTAAGTGAATAAGTGTTAAATGGAATGAGCTACCCGGCAGAATTTGCCTCGGCGCAGGTCAATTAAAGCGCTGTGAGTATCACAAGCTTAAAAAACAAAACCCTCGTTTGCTACCGCATAACGAGGGTTCGTAGAATCGGCATCAAGCCAACAGACTGAGGGTCATACTGCTAACCTTGATCACGCCCTTTGCCCGCAGCAATCCGTAATCGTAATGCATTCAGTTTGATAAAGCCTGCCGCATCTTTCTGATCATATGAACCACCATCATCTTCAAAGGTCGCTATACTTTCGTCAAATAAGGTATCGTCAGACTTACGACCAACAACCGTAACATTACCTTTATATAACTTAAGACGAACAACACCATTGACATAATCTTGCGTGTTATCAATCAAAGCTTGTAAGGCTTTTCGCTCAGGAGACCACCAGTAACCGTTATAAACCAATTCTGCATACTTGGGCATAACGCTATCTTTTAAATGTGCCGATTCTTTATCTAAGGTAATGGACTCTATGGCTCTATGCGCTTTCAACATGATGGTGCCGCCTGGCGTTTCATAACAACCACGAGACTTCATGCCTACATACCGGTTTTCAACGATATCTAAACGCCCAATACCATTCGCGCCGCCCACTTCATTCAAATCAGCTAGAATCGTAGCAGGACTTAATACCTTGCCATCAATAGCGACAATGTCGCCTTTCTCATAAGTTAGCTCAATATAAGTCGCTTTATCGGGCGCATTTTCAGGCGAAACAGACCAGCGCCACATCTCTTCTTCTGGCTCTGCCCACGGGTCTTCTAAAATATCACCTTCATATGAAATGTGCAGTAAGTTGGCATCCATTGAATAAGGAGACTTACCTTTTTTCTTTTCAACGGGGATACCGTGCTCATCGCAGTACGCCAATAAACTTTCTCGAGAGCTGAGATCCCATTCGCGCCATGGCGCAATCACTTGAACACCCGGCTTAAGTGCATAAGCGCCTAGTTCGAACCTAATTTGATCATTTCCCTTTCCGGTTGCGCCATGCGAAATCGCATCGGCCCCAGTCTCGTTGGCAATTTCAACCATACGCTTAGCAATTAATGGTCGCGCAATCGAAGTCCCTAATAGGTACTCACCTTCATAAATAGTATTGGCGCGGAACATCGGAAATACGTAATCACGTACGAACTCTTCACGAACATCTTCGATATAAATATCTTTCACGCCTAACGCGACAGCTTTCGCTCTAGCCGGCTCAACTTCTTCACCCTGGCCAAGATCTGCTGTATAAGTCACTACTTCACAGTCGTAAGTTTCTTGTAACCATTTAACAATGACAGAGGTATCCAGCCCACCT
>ENA-OSET01005722-OSET01005722.1-sediment-metagenome-genome-assembly--contig:-NODE-5722-length-10385-cov-2.898816_pt1 | contig 10385 bp, 9 predicted proteins | sample MGYA00237882_ERZ534229 | MGnify/ENA primary metagenome ERZ534229 (study PRJEB26408, sample SAMN06266212) | sediment metagenome | isolation source: Hudson Canyon methane seep mesocosm | place: USA:Hudson...
TGTAAAAAACATGGATGGAAATTCTGTGTATGGTAATTGGGAAAGTGGAATTGGATATTCAGAAAAGGATATGCCAAAACATTTAAAAGACAATAAAGGGAAAAATCACTATTACTTTTTACCATTAATTATTGGTTTAATTGGTATGTTCTTTCATTTTAAGAAACAAAAAACAGACGCACTTTCAGTTTTACTATTCTTTTTGTTTACAGGACTATTAATTATTGTTTACCTTAATATTCCTCCAAATCAGCCAAGAGAAAGAGATTACGCATATGTTGGTTCATTTTATGCATTTGCCATTTGGATAGGAATTGGAGTACTCGCTATATTCGACTTCCTAAAAGAAAAAGTAAATGGCAAAATTGCTGCTATTTTAGCTACTTCAGTTTGTTTATTGGCGGCTCCTGTTTTAATGGCAACAGAAAATTGGGATGATCATGACAGATATGGCAGATATACGGCATTGGAAGTTGCCAGAAATTATTTAAAATCCTGTGATAAAAATTCTATATTATTTACCAATGGAGATAATGATACTTTCCCGCTTTGGTACATACAAGAAGTGGAAGGATTTAGAACTGATATTAAAATTGTAAACCTTAGTTTACTTGGTATGGATTGGTACATTGACCAAATGAAAAGAGCTACATATGAAGCCGCTCCTATACCTTCTATTCTATCTCATAACGACTATAGAGGGGGTAAAAATAATCAAATTGGAATAAAAAGAAAAGGTTCTTTCATAGCTAAAAAAGCAATAAAAGAAATTAAAAAAGGGAATCCTTTACCGAAAAACATTAAACTAATTGTTAACTCTGATTTATCACATTTAGATATTCCTGAAGAATTCAAAAGTAGTATTGTAAGTGAAATTAACTTTAGAATAGGAGGGAAAAAAAGAAACACTATTAATAAAAGTGATTTATTACTATTAGATATACTTGCAAATTTCGACTGGAAGCAATCAATTTATTTTTCATCTCAAGGAAGTGTTTCAAAATTTAAAGGACTTGGAAAGTTTGTTCATCCTGCGGGAGTAGTTTATCAATTACTACCTTACAGTAATGAATTCAATATTGATACTGATAAAATTTACAATCTTTTATTAGGAGAAAATGCTTATAAATATGGAGGGGTAAATAATCCAGAGGTATATATTGATGAAACTACAAAAAGATCTTTATACGCTTTCCGACTTTCATATTATACACTTTCCAATATCTATTTACAGAAAGGGGAATTTGAAAAAGCTGTAGATGTTGCAGATAAATATTTTGAAGAATTTGAATGGTCAACCGGATTATTAGATCCCGTTTCTATAAATATTGCAGGAGTATATGCTCAAACTGGAGAAACTGAAAGAGGGAGAATAATTAATGAAATGCTAGAAGAAAATATTTTGTAATTAAATTATTTAAGAACTCAAGCAATAAGTGGAGAATCTAAGATGCTTAGACAAAGCACCGAGCAAAACATTCGACAATTGAAACAATACCAGCAACTATTAAAAGGACCCGCTGTATCCACTGAAGAAATTGAAAATTAGTTGATGGAATAAAATGCAAATTGTAAAAGTTCCTCAACTAATTCAATACCTTTTCCCTTCAATTATTTGGAAAGGGAAAACTGATGAGAAAATATTACATTTAACATTTGACGATTCTCCCACTCCAGAATTTACTTTTTGGATTCTGAATTTATTAGAAAAACTAAATATTAAAGCTACATTTTTTTGTGTAGGAGAAAGTGCCGAAAAATATCCTAAAATTATTTTATCGATTTTAGATAAAGGACATCAAATTGGAAACCATACTTACTCCCACAAAAATGGATTTTTCAGTTCTACAAAATCTTATTTACACAATATTGAAAGATGTAAAAAAATACTTCCAAATACAACTTTATTTCGACCTCCTTTTGGGAGAATCTATCCTTGGCAAATCAGTAAAATAAAAGAAAACTACAAAATTGTAATGTGGGATATAGTCAGTTATGATTTTCACAAAAATATTACAGAGGAAAAAGTAAAGTCCAATGTATTAAACAATGTAGAAAATGGTTCTATTATTGTTTTTCACGACAATAAAAAATCTAAAAAAATACTAAAATTGTGTTTGGAAGAGATACTCCAAAACTTAATAAAAAAGGGATATCGTTTTAAAACTATTTAGTTGCGATACAGAAAAAATCTAAACATTTATCCGATATATTTTCAATAGAATAATCAGTATGTTTTACTCCATCAACTAAATCTTCATTATGGTCCTGTAATTTATGTCGGTTAAATCTGTTCAAAATATCGTAAGGAATTTGTAAAATCCATCTCGGTAAATTCTCTTCCAAATTAAAAATGTCCCATTTTCTAATTTTTTCTACCGATTTTTTATTCACATTATAATAATCCATCACTTTTTTATTACCAATAATACCTTGTATATCAATATCTATAAAAGATGTTTTTAAAATTTCTTTCATTTCAAAAGGAGTATATTCTCTTATGTGCCATGGATTTCTGGAGAGAGACATTAATATATTAGGAGTGGTTAAAATCATTTTTCCTCCTTTTTTCAGAACTCTAAATATTTCTTCAACAAATTTTTCATCATTTTGAATGTGTTCAATCACTTGAAAGGAAACTACAAAATCTATACTATTGTCCGCAATTCTATTTAATGGAGGAACATTCATTTTCATGAATTCTATATCGTTCTCTTTTTTTAATTCTTCTGAAATTGTTGTTCCGAATTTATCAATTGCAATATATTTTTCGGACTTAGAAGCAAGTTCCAAAATTCCATATCCTTCCCCGCTTCCAACTTCTAATACGGTTCCGCTAACTAATTTTGCAGCTTCTTTATAGGCGATTAAATGCCTCTGAAAAATTACATTTTCAGATGGGTCAAGGTGAGAACTACGCTCGGCAGTTTGTAAAATACTACTCATTTATTATTTGGTTTTAAGTTTGCAAATGTAGTAAATAAATCTAATCTGTTATCTCTACCAAAACTGGACAATGATCTGAATGTTTTGCTTGATTTAAAATCTGACATCTTTTTAGTTTTGGAAGTAACGATTGTGATATCATTTGATAATCAATTCTCCATCCCAAATTTTTTGCCCTTGCATTTGCTCTATAACTCCACCAAGTATAATTGTGTGGTTCTTTGTTCAGATGACGAAAAGGATCAATAAATCCTGCAGACAGAAAATCTGTCACCCATTGGCGTTCTTCAGGCAGAAATCCAGATGTATTTTTATTTCTTGTTGGGTTATGGATATCAATGGACTGATGACAAATATTGTAATCTCCACACAAAATCAAGTTCGGAATTTTATTTTTTAAGTCCTCAATATAAGTTTGAAATTTATCCAAAAAGTACATTTTAAACTCTTGTCTTAAATCTCCACTACTTCCACTTGGGAAATAAATACTCATTACAGAATGAGTTTCAAAATCCACTCTTATAAACCTTCCTTCAAAATCAATATCTTCTATTCCACAACCATATTCTATGTGTTTTGGTTTTTGTTTTGTCAGAATTGCAACTCCACTATATCCTTTCTTTTCTGCGGAATTCCAGTAACAATTGTATCCTAAGTTTGTAAAAACTGACTCATCAAATTGTTCAACATTTGCTTTAATTTCCTGCAAACAGATTACATCTGCGTCTACTGATTTCAACCATTTATCAAAATCTTTTCGGAGAGCGGCTCTTATTCCGTTAACATTGTATGTTAATATTACTGACATCTTTTCTTTTTTAATTGAGGATAAAAATAATACTTTTGAGTTTTAATATAAAATATTTACGATTTTTTCGTTTACTTATTTAATTAACACATTTTCAGTGAAGTTTATTGTCAAAATAATAACTCTTATTTTAATTTTTCCGGCATTTATTTTCGGACAAAATAACAACCCCCTAAAGGAGAAAAATATTTTTATTGAAAACAATATTATTACAATTGATAGTTTTAGCATTATTCCAAATTCCTTAGTTATTTATAAAAATGATTCTGTTTTAATTGACAAAATACAATATGAAATAAATGAAATTGAATCCAAAATAAAAATTATTAATCCCGATTTGATTAATAAAACATTAAAGTTTCAGTATTATATATATCCGGTTTTGCTTTCCAAAAATTATTACCACAGAAAACTAACTTTTATAGAGCCCGATTATAATGCCGATACATATTGGAAAAAACACAACACAACTTTGGAAAAAAAATCCAATAGTAATTTAATAAAAGAAGGAAATATTAGCAGGAGAATAATGATTGGAAATTCACAGGATTTGTCGGTCATCTCAAATATTGATTTACGACTTTCTGGAGAGCTCGGTAAGGATTATAAAATACAAGCTGTTATTTCGGATAATAATTTACCATTTCAGGCGGATGGGAGCAGTTATAAACTACAAGAATTTGAGAATGTTTACATCAGAATATTTAACAATGAAAATGAGGTAATTACTGGAGATTTGGAATTGAAAAATAACAGTAATTTTTTTCGTTTTCAGAAAAAAACAAAAGGATTACTTTTAAGCAATAGCCGAAAAATAAATCATTGGACTTATTCCAACTCCTCTGCCATTAGTATGAGTAAGGGAAAGTATTCGTCAAATTATTTTGAGGGAATTGAAGGAAATCAAGGACCCTACAAACTAAATGGAAATAATGGTGAAAATTACATTGTTGTATTAGCAGGAACTGAAAAAGTGTACATTGATGGAAAACGATTAAACAGAGGAATTGACAACCATTATATAATTGATTACAATACGTCTGAAATAACTTTTACCAACAAATTTCTGATTACAAAAGACAAAAGAATAAATGTAGAATTTGAATATTCTGATAAAAGTTATGCCCAATCAATTCTGTATTCCAAACAAAAAATTAAGAGTGAAAAAACACAAATTTCATTTACACTTTACTCTCAACAAGACTGGAAAAACCAAAATTATTTACAAGAACTCTCCGATTCTGATAAAAAAACTCTTTCAGAAAATGGAGACAATATAGATGACTTACTTTCCAATTCGGCAGATAGTGTTGGTTTTAATAATCATCAGATTCGTTATGAGAAAATTGATACTTTACTAAACAATATCCCAATCAGTTTTTACAAATTTTCTTCAAATGCTGAAACAGCAATTTACCAAATTCGATTTACAGAAGTTCAGCAAAATCAGGGAAATTATGTAGAAGAAAATCAAGGGTTAAACGGGAAAACTTTTAAATGGATTCCTCCAATCGTTACCAATGGAGAGATATTTCCTCAAGGAAACTACACTCCTAAAATTAGACTAATTAGCCCGAAAAAAATTAATATCGCATCCTTAAATTTAGAAAGTAAGATCTGTAAAAAAATAAAAATAAATACTGAATTGGTTTACTCTCATAAAGACGATAATCTATTTTCCACTTTAGATGATGATGATAATTCATCTTTTGCCAGTTTTTTAGAACTCGAATCCGTTATTATACAGAATAATAAATGGTCGTTTATAAATAAAAGTAGAATAGAATATATTAGCGCTCATTTTAAAGGTTTGGATAGATTTAAGGATGTGGAACACAATAGAAATTGGAATATAACAAATGAAAATATTAGTAATGAAGAGCTTATTTCCTCCATCTTATTTAGCTTAACAAAACAGAAGAAAGAGGTTTTTAATTATCAATTTCAACAGATGAAAAAGGGCACTTATTTTACAGGAAATAAAAATTCGGCTATTCTAAATTGGGACTATAAAAATTATTCCATTAATACAAACACCAATTTTACAACAACTAATTTTGATGAAATTAATTCTAATTTATTACAATCAAAATCAAATATTTCTCGAAAATTAAAATACACTACAATAGGAATAGAAAACAAACAAGAGAAAATTCATAACCTAATTTCGGACAATAAATTTAATAATTTAAGTATGGAATTTAACGAATGGTCGGCTTTTATTAATCATGAAAATAATATTTTCAACATTAAACTCATACAAAGAGATGACAAAAAAGCAAGTAACTTATCTCTCAATAATTACAGTAATAGCAAGCAAATAAATGCTAATTTGAACTTGATAAAAAACAAAAATCTTAAGTATAATATAAGCACTACTTACCGCACTTTATCCTTTTTGATAGACAGCCTTCAATCAGAAAGTGAAAATAGTATTCTCTCGTCAAATAATATTTCGGCTAAATTGATAAAAGATTTTATCAGTTTAAATTTAAGGTACGAACTCGGAAAAGGCAAGGAAAATAAAAAAGAAAAGAACTACATTAAAGTTCCGGATGGGATGGGGACTCACAGTTGGATTGACTACAACAACAATGATTTAGAGGAACTAAATGAATTTCAGTTGGCAAATTTTGAAGACCTAGCAAATTATGTAGTTCTGTACTTACCGTCCTCCAAATTTGAAAATGTATATTCTCTAAAATACAATCATTATGTTCAATTAAATCCGGAGAAAATTACAGAAAATAAGCTACTGCAAAAACTAAATTTCTCAAATAACTTTGTTGTACAAAACAAAAATAAATCAAATTCTCAATTCCTCAATCCTTTTAATAATAATATGGATAGTAGCATCACTTTTAGTTCTTTGCATCAGAATTCTGTTTATTACAATCGCAGTTCTAAACAATTCAATTTACTGATAAATAATATTAACCGATTAAATCAGAACACCTTTTCGTACGGAACCGACAATCAGATAATAAAAGAAAATAATGTAGTTGTTAATTTAGGATTATCAAATTCGTTAACTAGTTTTTCAAAAATAATTTTTGGAGAAAAATCGAATACTTCCACATTCTTTCAATCAAAAAATTACGATTATAAATACTTACAAATAGAAGAAGAAATTACGCTTTCTAAATTAAAGAATACCGACATTAAATTTATTTATGTTTATAAAAAGAAGGAAAGTATTAACCTAGAAAATGAACTATTTTCATCTCATAATTTGTCGATTAATTTTAAGAGAAAAGCAAATGATAGAAATCAGATTTTTGGAGAAAGTAAAATGGTTTTTATTGACTACAATGGAAGTAGTAATCCTGTTTTATCGTACGAATTACTAGAAGGACTAAACAATGGAATTAATTTTGTTTGGCAAATAAACGTAAAACATACTCTTAAAAATAATATGATTTTAGTAGTTGGTTATAATGGCCGAAAATCAGAAAATTCTGAAATAAAACACATTGGCAATATGCAAATACAATCGTATTTCTAATTCAGAATAAAAAATGATGTTCCTACTTTTTTTCCTTCAATAAAAAATAATATTTTGTAATTTCCTGGAATCAACATATCTCCTCTTTGCCAGTCCAAACATAGTTCAACTTCCTCATTCTGATAATCGAAACTTATGTATGTTGTACAATCTATCAGAGAATCACCTACAAGAAATTCTGAATTCTTGGGAGAGGTTGATGAGAATAATAATTCTCCATTTGGATTTATATACTGAATAAATACTTTTTTGTTTTCGGTTTTTGCTATTGCATTGGAAGAAACAGAAAAACAACATCTGAGTATTTGAACTTTTTTTGCCTTTTTAGTATCGGCCTCTTTTCTCATTGTTCCGTATTTTATTTTTTGTACTTCTATATTAAAAATACGTAAAGCCGATCCTCTATCAATAATTGAACTAAGATTGGTATTTCGTTGGTTCAAATCCTGATTTTTGTATGTAATATCTCTGTTGGTTCTGATTAAACTATCATTTTTTATTACTAATCCTTCACTAAATACCAATAGAGAATCTATTTGTTTAAAGTATCTTTTTGATATTTCCTGTAGAGAAACTATTTTTTTCCTGGCTTGTTTTAAGTCCTTTTTTGTGTTTAGTAAATCTTCTATTTCCTTTTTCAACTGATTTATTAGAGAATCTTGTTTTAACAAATTTTCATCTTGTATGTCGTAATCATCAAGTAAATTCTGGTGCTCGTCAATTAAGTTGTCCAAATCAGATCGGAGGTCAATTTCTTCTAATATTTTAACTTTCTGTTCTTCTATTTCAGAATTCAGAATTTCTATTTCTTCATTTCCTTTCCATAAATTGTATGCTAGAAAACAAATTAAAATTCCGAAAATTACAATTAGAAATAAAGTAAATCTATTTTTTCTTTTTTTGTTTTGTAGTTCCTCCATCTTTTTTCTTAATCTTTGATTTTTTGTTTACTTTATTATCTTTTTTCGCTTCTTCTGATTTTACACTTTCTTTACCTTTTTCATCTACAAAATTTAATTGTAACTCAGAAATCATAGATGATATGGTTTTTTCAATTTCTTCTGAAATATTTCCTTTTGTTTTTTCTTTCAGCATTTTCATCAAATCAATTGTTTGACTTACATAATCTAAGTTTTTATTTATATTTCCTGTAGGATCTGCAATTTTCCCAAGACCTTGCATAGCAGAGGTATGAAACATATAAATAAGTTGCAGTAATAATTGGTCATTTTTTTCCATAATAATTTATTTAAATACTTTTTTTAATAATTCTGTAATTCTAGCTTTCGGATTTTCTCTTATGTTTTTTTCCTCTATTGCAATTAAAATAAATAATCCTTCAATTGTTTTATTAGTAATATAATCCTCCAAATCAGGATTTATTTTTTTTGTAAGAGGTATTGAGTTGTATTTTTTAATTAATTTATTCCACTGTTTTGCAATCTGAACTTCTTTCATTGAGAGAATAACAATAGGTTTAAACTCAGAATATAAAAATTTGTAAGTATGATTTTGCAAATAAATTGTTGCAGCATTGTCTTCTCCATTCAGAATTGACAGAGCGTCTTTTATACTCATTTGTTTTATAGCGTCCATCAAAATTAGAAGTGCTTTTTCAGACGCTAATTCAGCTGCAGAATTAATGCTTTTCTCAAATGATTCTACTTTACCTTTAAATCCAATTTTTATTAAAGCTGTTTTCATTTTTTTAGCTTCTTCCGGAAAAGGAATTCTAATAAGATAATTATTATTAAATCCTCCTTTAGCAGATGCAGAATTTACTGAATATTCACTTCCTTTAATTAATGCTTCTATTAGCCCATCTGATATTTCCTCAGAGGATAATGGATTTTCAGTATTAATTAGTTTAAAGGCTTTTTCAGATGCTTTTTTTAATAAATCAATTTGTGCATTCGAAAAAAATGAGAATCCTAAAAATACAAATAATATGTAGTGTTTTTTCATCATAAAAATATTAGCTAAAATAATAAATTCCTATTAGTTTCATTGATATAACTGCAAAAGTGAGAATTTAGTTTATTTTTGTAAAAAAAAGTTATGATAATAATAGCTGATAGCGGTTCTACAAAATGTAGTTGGGCTCTTTGTAATTCAGAAGGAAACATTGTTTCAATACACAAAACTGCAGGATTCAATCCAAAGTTCAATACTTTTGAAAGTATGATAAAAGAAATGACAGAAAGTACTTTATCTGAGATAAAAGGAAGTGTGACGGAAGTTTATTTTTATGGTGCTGGATGTTCTGCTGAAAGTAGAAATATTATTATTAAAGAACCTCTGCAGTCGTTCTTCTCAAATGCAGAAATAACAATAAGGCACGATTTGGAAGCTGCTCTTAAAGCTACTTATAAGGGAAGTCCAATCATTTCGTGTATTTTAGGGACAGGATCTAACTCTTGTATTTTTGATGGGGACAATATTATTGAAAATGCTCCCTCTTTAGGATATATTGCAGGAGATGAAGGAAGTGGAAACTTTTTTGGAAAAAAATTGGTGAATCTTTATGTAAATAATGCTTTGCCAAAAAATATTGTAGAAAAATTAGAAAATTGGACTCCAGAACGGAAAGATGAAATTATTGAGAATATCTATTCCGTACAACGACCAAATTTGTATTTGGCTACTTTCTTCCGTTTTATGTATGAAAACAGAAATGAAGAAATTTTCGACACAATTTTCAGAGAAGGAATTCAACACTTTTTTGATTTACACATAAAATGTTTTGAAAATTATAAGTACTACCCTCTCACATTTGTCGGTTCGGTTGCTCACTATTTATCCGATTACTTAAATGAAATTGCTAAGAAAGAAGGATTGAAGGTACAGGAAATACTACAATCCCCAATTAACAATTTAGTTAGTGAACATTTTAGAAAGTAAATCGTCCACCAAAAGGTAAGGTTTTGTGGACCTCTCGGTCCTAAGTTCGAACTATTTTAGAGAATTATTAAGTAAGTTTGCCTTATGAAAACTAAATATCTAATTTTACTAATACTGCTTATTAGCCTAAACGCTTTTACTCAGAATGTTTGGAAAGGGAACGATTACCTAAACAATGTAGATTGGCGTGAAAATGACTGGGGATTAGTTGCTTGGAATTCTACA
>ENA-OSET01005723-OSET01005723.1-sediment-metagenome-genome-assembly--contig:-NODE-5723-length-10384-cov-3.570680_pt1 | contig 10384 bp, 10 predicted proteins | sample MGYA00237882_ERZ534229 | MGnify/ENA primary metagenome ERZ534229 (study PRJEB26408, sample SAMN06266212) | sediment metagenome | isolation source: Hudson Canyon methane seep mesocosm | place...
GTCAACACCATTTCCTCTTTAAATCGATTGGCAAAGGCTTATAAGATACTGATTCAATTTGTAAAAAAGCGAGATGGAAGAAAACTCCCATCTCGCTTTTTATTATGAATTTCAGCAGTCGTTCGAATACGGCTTACACACGGCGTATTTTATCGAACATAGATTTTCAAATCTAAGGCGCAGAAACATAGCTGCGCTCAAACCGTGTCATTTTACTGTTTTCATGCCTTTCTGTCTATGAATCAATTAACTCTTTTAACTGCTTCACAAAAAACACTCAAGACTTAACGTAGATCCAATACATCCTGCATATCAAACAAGCCTTTTTCATGACCCGCCAACCACCCAGCCGCTCGCACAGCACCTTTCGCAAAGGTCATTCGACTACTAGCCTTATGAGTAATTTCAATTCTCTCCCCCATACTGGCAAACATCACCGTATGCTCTCCTACTATATCTCCAGCCCTGATAGTTTCGAAGCCAATGGTCTTTCTATCTCGTTCACCTGTAACCCCTTCGCGACCATAAACCGCGCACTCTTTAAGGTCTCGCCCTAAGGTATCAGCAATAACCTCACCCATCCTCAACGCAGTGCCTGAAGGTGCATCTTTTTTATGGCGATGATGAGCCTCAATCACTTCAATATCAACATCATCACCCATCACTTTGGCGGCCAACTCAAGCAGCTTAAATGTCAGGTTAACACCTACACTCATATTTGGGGCAAATACAATGGCTATATCATCAGCAGAATTTTCCAACACTTGCTTCTGCTCATCACTCAAACCCGTTGTACCTATTATTATCTGCTTACCTAACCTTCGGCAAACTTCCACATTCTTCATTGTGAGCTCAGGACTAGTAAAATCAACAAGCACATCAAACTGATCCGCAACCGACTCAAGATCACCAGACGCCAATACGCCCTGCTTACCTACTCCAGCCAACTCACCACTATCAACACCTATCAAGGAACTATTCGGACTAACAATAGCAGCGCCAAACTCCACACCGTCTGCCAGTACCACAGCCTCAATCAAGACTTTACCCATACGGCCTGCCGCACCTATCACTGCTACTCGAGTCATACCTACTCTCTTTTAAAAATTAATTGCCAAATACTAAAACGGGGCCTCGACTTTAATCATAAGGGCCCCATTTCAGTTGATAATAGTTTGAAATCTAAAATCTACAGACTACAACTTCATATCATCAAAGAAGCTTTTCACCCCTTCAAACCAAGAATGCTTATGAGGAGCATGTTGACTATCCCCCCCTGTCTCCATCGTTTTCTGAAGCTCTTTAAGCAACTCTTTCTGCTTCTTATTCAAATTAACGGGCGTTTCAACACTCACCCTACAAAGAAGATCACCAGCACCACCCCCTCTAACCGGAGCAACACCTTTCCCTCTCAATCTGAACATTTTACCTGTTTGCGTTTCAGCAGGTATTTTTAATTTAACACGCCCACTTAAAGTAGGTACTTCTAACTCGCCACCCAACGCAGCATCAACAAAGGTAATAGGCACATCACAATAAAGATTCTTGCCGTCTCTTACAAAAATCGGGTGCTCTCTAACGGCAATCTGTACATATAGATCTCCAGACGGCCCACCCTGAACACCTGCTTCACCCTCACCAGCCAGACGAATTCTGTCACCTGTATCAACACCTGCTGGCACTTTAACAGAAAGTGTTTTTTGCTCTTCAACAATACCCGCACCATGACAACTCTTACAAGGCTTCTTAATAACCTTGCCGCGACCACGACAATGAGGACAGGTTTGCTGAACAGAGAAAAATCCCTGCTGCATACGCACCTGTCCAGCACCATGACACGTTCCGCAAGCTTCAGGCTTCGAGCCTTTTTCAGCACCACTACCATCACAAGTCTTACAGTTAACCTGTGTAGGCACCCTGATTTTTACAGTCGTACCTTTAACTGCATTTTCAAGATCAAGATCTAGCGTATACCTTAAGTCAGCACCACGTGTAGATCTGCTACGGCCACCACCTCCGCCGCCACCAAATATATCGCCAAAAACGTCACCAAAAATATCACTAAAGTTGCCACTTCCACCACCAAAGCCGCCACCCGCACTTCCATCTACGCCCGCATGACCATACTGATCATAAGCTGCTCGCTTTTCTGAGTTAGAAAGAACCTCATAAGCCTCCGAAGCCTCTTTAAATTTGTCTTCGGCACCCTTATCATCAGGATTTCGATCCGGATGATACTTCATCGCCATTTTTCTATAGGCTTTTTTTACTTCTTTCCCATCCGCGGACTTAGATACACCGAGGATCTCGTAATAATCTCGCTTTGACATAGATGTTCTGCTGCATTTTTGGTGTTTTTTAAATAGCACAACGCGGGAGAAGACCCCCGCGCTTTACCTATTAGTAGTAAGTTGTAGTTTACTACTTATCTTCTTTAACTTCTTCAAATTCGGCATCAACTACATCATCATCAGTGCCTTGCGCCTGAGCCTGCTCACCTTCAGGTGCGTCGGCGCCGGCTGCTGCCTGCTCTGCTTGCAGCTTCTCAGCCAGCTTAGAGGAAACCTCTGTCAACTTCTGAGTTTTAGCTTCGATATCATCCTTATCATCACCTTTAATTGCTTCTTCAAGCTCAGTGATTGCCGTTTCGATTTGAGCCTTCTCGTCAGCTTCAGCCTTGTCGCCCGCTTCTTCTAGCGTCTTTTTAACTGCATGAATTAAGCCGTCAGCCTGGTTACGAACAGTAATAAGTTCTTCAAACTTACGATCTTCTTCTGCATGACTTTCTGCATCACGCACCATGTTTTCAACTTCATCATCAGACAAACCTGAACATGCCTTGATCACAATAGATTGCTCTTTGCCAGTTGCCTTATCTTTTGCAGATACATTAAGAATACCATTTGCATCAATATCAAAAGTAACTTCAATCTGAGGCATACCACGTGGCGCCGCTGGAATATCTGACAAGTCAAAACGACCCAGTGATTTATTCTGTGCTGCTTGCTTACGCTCACCCTGAACAACATGAATAGTAACGGCAGACTGATTATCATCAGCTGTAGAGAATACCTGTGATTTCTTTGAAGGAATCGTTGTATTCTTATCAATCAATGCCGATGCAACACCACCCATTGTCTCAATACCCAAAGTCAGCGGAGTAACGTCAAGCAGCAATACATCAGTAACATCACCAGACAATACACCCGCCTGAATTGCAGCACCCATTGCTACAGCCTCATCAGGGTTTACATCTCTACGCGGCTCTTTACCGAAGAACTCTTCAACCAACTGCTGAACAAGCGGCATACGTGACTGACCACCAACAAGAATAATATCGTCAATTTCAGTTTTTTCTAAACCAGAATCTTTCAACGCAGTCTGACACGGAACCAAACTCTGCTTAACCAAAGCCTCAACCAAAGACTCCAACTTAGCACGTGTTACTTTTACGTTAAGGTGCTTAGGCCCAGTCTGATCAGCCGTAATATAAGGCAAGTTAACATCAGTCTGTTGAGTTGTTGAAAGTTCAACTTTTGCTTTCTCAGCTGCTTCTTTCAAACGCTGCATTGCTAAAGGATCACCCTTTAGATCAATACCTGAATCTTTCTTAAATTCATCAGCAAGGAAGTTGATCATCTTAAGGTCGAAATCTTCACCACCTAAGAATGTATCACCATTTGTTGCCAGTACTTCAAACTGAATTTCGCCATCAACATCAGCAATTTCGATGATTGAGATATCAAATGTACCACCACCTAAGTCATAAACAGCAATCGTTGAATCGCCACTGCTCTTATCAAGACCGTAAGCAAGTGCTGCCGCTGTTGGCTCGTTGATAATTCGCTTAACTTCTAAACCAGCAATACGACCCGCATCTTTTGTAGCCTGACGCTGCGAATCATTAAAGTAAGCAGGAACAGTAATAACCGCTTCAGTTACAGATTCACCTAAATAGTCTTCTGCTGTTTTCTTCATTTTCTTCAAAATTTCAGCAGAAATCTGTGGTGGCGCTTTTTTCTCACCCTTAACATCAACCCAAGCATCGCCATTGTCTGCTTTAGCTATGGTATAAGGCACCATCTGAATATCTTTTTGAACAACATCATCTTCAAAGCGACGACCAATCAACCGCTTAATAGCAAACAGCGTATTAGTTGGATTAGTAACTGATTGGCGCTTAGCAGGCTGACCTACTAATGTTTCGTCATCAGTGTAAGCGACGATAGAAGGCGTAGTACGATCACCCTCAGCATTCTCAATAACTTTTGCTTTTTTGCCGTCAAGGATAGCAACACATGAATTGGTTGTTCCTAAATCGATTCCGATTATCTTACCCATTTTTTACTCCAAAACTTAAATTCGTTTCAATTTCAGTGCCCGCGAGATACAGGCGTATCAAACTGGATTACTGCTTATATTGGCCTTGATCTATTTTTTTCAAGCCTTCGCATCTATTATTGGTGAAGCTTTAGCCACCATAACCATCGCAGGGCGCACTAATCGATCATTCAAGGTGTAACCTTTTTGAATAACGACAATAACAGAGTTAGGCTCTGCATCAGGTGCATCAATCATTGAAACAGCTTCATGGTGAGCTGGATCAAAGGGCTCGCCCACTGGGTCAATTTGATTTACATTGAACTTTTTAAGGCCAGAGGTAAGCAGCGTTAAAGTCATTTCTACACCTTCACGCAGTACAGCCGCACCTTCGTCATCGTCAGCACTGTTTTCTAGTGCCTTTTCCAGGCTATCCACTACAGGCAAAAGCTCTTTTGTAAACTTTTCTAAAGCAAATTTGTGTGCTTTTTCGACATCTAACCCAGAACGGCGACGAATATTTTGTGCATCAGCCGTTGCTCTTAACGCCTGATCTTTTAGCGTCACTATTTGCTCTTGCAATAATGTCGCTTCTTTTTGCCAATCCTTTTCACCTTCTGGTGTAGCATCAGCACTTTCATTGGTTTCAGGCTGGACATCCTGCTCAACTTCAGCATTTAGAACTTCGTGATCCTCCATTGATTCTTCAGGATTAGTATCAACATTCTGCTCATCTACGCTCATTCAGCGTTCTCCCCTGTATATTTAGTCTTAATGTTATTAATTTTAATACCATGAATACCGCCGTATATGGGGTTATTTCATTACACTTTCAAGGGGCATTTTTTAACCAACTTGAATACATCAAATAAATTTCATCATTTTCAAATTAATAGTCATTGACTCATCAAAAAAACTAGCCATACTACTGTATATCTAAACATATCAATTAAAACTGCGGAGCCTTGCATGTTAACCCAACTCACAGTAGACAATTTAGCCATTGCCGATCATCTCGAATTGTTCTTTGAACAAGGCATGACTGTTATTACAGGTGAAACAGGTGCAGGAAAATCTATTATTTTAGGGGCGCTTGGTCTTACCTTGGGGGACAGAGCTGAAAGCGGCTTAGTCAGACACGGAGCTGATAGAGCCGACGTATCTGCAGTGTTCGACATAAGCAACTTACCCAAGGCGCAACAGTGGTTAAAAAACTATGACTTAGATAACGACAACGAATGCATACTACGTCGCGTAATTACCAGTGAAGGCCGGTCGCGTGGTTACATCAACGGCCAGCCCAATGCGCTTAATAATTTGCGTGAGTTAGGCGAGATTCTTATAGACATTCATAGTCAGCATGAGCATCAATCACTACTTAAGAAAGAAACTCACCGCCGACTTATCGATGAGTTTGCTAGCCTGAAGTCGCATTCACAAACTGTAAGCAAAGACTACAAACAGTGGTCTAAAAAAGCTCAAAAACTAGAAGAAATACAAAGCAACCAAGATGAAAACAATGCCAGATGTCAGCTATTGAAATATCAGGTCAAAGAACTTAATGACTTAGGGCTAGCTGATAATGAAATCCCCAACCTTGAAAAAGAGCAACAATCACTAAGCCATGCAGAACAATTAATAAGCAGCAGTCATCAAGTACTTCAACTTTGTGATGACGGAGAAACCACCGCTCAGTCTATTTTATCAGCGGCACTACACACACTCGACTCACTCCCCGTAAAACATAAAGAATTGAGTGAAGCGCAAAGCTTACTTTCAGACGCCCTCATACAGCTTGAAGAGGCTAGCCACAGCATTCGCGGCTTTGTTGATCATTTCGAAATTGACCCAACAAGACTTCAGGAAGTGGATGATCGCTTAAGTTCAAGCTATCAACTAGCCAGAAAGCATAAAGTTGCACCAGAAGAACTCGCCCCCCTCCAAAAAAGACTAAGCAAGGAACTACAAGCCTTTGAAAATGGCGATGAAAATATAGACACTCTGAGTGAAGAAACAGCAAAATTAGCTGAAAAATACCAAACGTCGGCAGCAAAACTCACTAAGGCAAGAATTAAATCAGCCCAAACACTAGATAGCAAAATCGCAAAACAACTTGCCGACCTAGGTATGCCCTCTGTTAAATTCATCACTCAAATAACCCCACTTCCAAGCACCGTCTTCTCTCAATATGGCCAGGAAGACATTGAATTTTTAGTAAGCGCAAACCCAGGACAACCACCCAAACCTTTAAATAAAGTGGCCTCAGGAGGGGAGCTTTCACGCATCAGCCTTTCTATTCAGGTTGCTACAGCTCAAACGTCAACCATCCCCACACTGGTGTTCGATGAAGTTGATGTAGGGATAGGTGGAGCAACGGCAGAAGTTGTCGGGAAGTTACTTCGAAAATTAGGAGGTAAGGGGCAAGTTCTAAGTGTGACTCACCTACCTCAAGTTGCGTCACAAGGACATCACCATTTATTTGTTAGCAAGCTTACAAATAAAAATGAAACTCACTCAAGAATAAATACACTTGAGGGCGATAAGCGCACACAAGAAGTAGCTAGAATGTTAGGCGGAGTAAATATTACAGAACACACTCTCGCACACGCCCAAGAAATGCTAGAACTAACTGAGGCCTAAGAACAGCTTAGGCCTTAGGTTTTACATATAAAGTAAAACTGTGATCAATAAGATCAAAACCATGCTCTTCAGCAATTTCACGCTGCCTGCGCTCAATAATAGGGTCACAAAACTCAATCACCTGACCCGTTTCAGCACAAACCATATGGTCATGATGATCATCTGTCGCCAATTCAAAAACAGCATGACCACCTTCAAAGTTGTGCCTCAAAACTAAACCAGCGGTTTCAAACTGCGTAAGCACACGATACACCGTCGCCAAACCAACATCCTCACCAGCCTCCAACAGTGACTTATAAACATCTTCAGCACTCATATGATGTTTATCTGCCTTTTCAAGCATTGTGAGGATTTTGACACGAGGTAAAGTAACTTTTAACCCCGCCTTGCGCAGTTCATTATTTTCTGGAGACATACTTTTTTCCAAACCAAATTACTTTTACGATTAAATTTTGAGGGGCACTAATTAAGTTATTTTTCACTGCCTTCAACTTTTGATTTATATCCCATCGCAGTTAGCCACAACTTCAGGTATCATCCTTCAGATTGGCTCAAGATAGTGGAATTCTATTCTAGATGCAAAAACAGATGCAAAACTTTCATTTAAAAACACGTTTCAAAGCGCTTTTAAGAACATACTTACCCGCATTTATTTTACTATTAAGTATTGGCGGCTGTTCGTTCCCTGGCGTTTACAAAATAAATATTCAACAAGGCAATATCATTACACAAGATATGCTTGAACAACTTAAGCCTGGCATGAACCGCCGACAGGTACATTTTGTTTTGGGTAATCCAATGGTTGATAATGTTTTCGATGACAGCTACGAAAACTATGCCTACACCTATCAATTAGCTGGTGGAAAAACAGAAAAGCAACTCATCACCATCTTTTACGAAGATGAAAAGTTCACCCGTTTCACAGGTGAATTATTAGATGAAAACCACGCGTATTAAATAAATCCCCCATTACTTCTTAGCAGCTCGATTTAATCGGGCCTGCTTAGGGTCTATAATTAATGGCCGATAAATCTCCACCCTATCCCCTTCTCTTAACTCATGCTCTTTTGGCTTTTTTACCGCCTTTCCGAAAATTCCAAACTTATCATTTTCCATGTCAATTTGTGGGAATATTTTAATAATCCCTGACTGGACAACCGCATCGTATATTGTTGTTCCAATAAGCACATCCAGCTCAATTATCTTTTGCTCATCAGGCGCAGCAAAGGCAACCTCTACCTTAATTTTACTAATTCCCATAAACGTCATTCGCTCGTTTGCAAAATGCATCAACCATAGTGTTCGCAGCCTGATTAAAAACAGAGGATAAGGCCACCTTTGCGATTTGATTATCAAAATCAAAGTCCAGCTTCAATATCACTTTACAGGCCATTGTTTCAAGTGGTTTAAACTGCCACACGCCCCTAAGATAACGAAATGGACCATCAAGCAACTCCATTTTAATTTCATTGTGTTCAATAAAACTATTGCGCGTGGTGAATTGCTGTCTCAACGCCCCCTTTGCCACACCCAATGTCGCAACCATCTCTTCATGACAATGAGAAACAACTTGAGCATCAGAGCACCACGGGAGAAAAACTGGGTAAGAAGCAACATCATTTACAATGCTGTACATGCGCTCTGAAGAGTGAAAAACCAGCGCACTTCGATCAATAGTATGGGCCATTAACAAACCAACAAATTAGTAAACCAATCAATAATATTGTTTTAAAATGCCTGCTTTATCATCCGCAAAATCATTTTATCGTCCCTATTCTAACCAAATTCAGGAAACTTCTCACCCTGAAGCACCATCACCGGCTTATTTCGCCAAAACAATGCTTTATTCAGACAGAACAATTTCGTCATCAATAGGTAAATTATGATTGAAATTAAACGTCGCACAAACAAACTGTTCATCCCCTTGCGCACAAAGGTTTTCACCCAACTCAAATAGATTGGTTAAAAATATAATAGCAATGGCAACAGGTGCAAACCAGCGCAACATTAATCGCCAAAAACTGAAAAACCACGGTTGATAGTTCGAAAACTCATCGCCAATAAACTCAGCTTTAAGAAACCATCCAACATATAAGGTGACTAAAAAACCAACCAGAGGAAGCAGCAGTCGAGAAGTAATAATATCTAAACCATTAAAAACTCTAATACCTAAAAACTGAATATCCTGCCATGAACTAAAAGACAAAATAGCAACAACACCCAAACACCATGCCGCAACCGTAACAATAAATGTAGCGAACCCTCTGTTAGTTTCAAGTCGCTCCACAAGCCAAGCTACTGCTGGCTCCATAACCGCAATAGCAGAACTCCATGCAGCAAAGGTAATCAAAACAAAAAACATGACACTAAAAAACTGACCGCCTACCATATTACTATAGGCCAAGGGCATGGATTGAAAAATAAGCCCAAAACCAGCAGCAGGTGATAAATCATTCACAAATAAAACAGGGAAAATAACCAAACCTGCAGCAACCGCCACCAACAAATCTAAAATAGCTACAATAAGAACCAGACGCCCAATTTTCGCTCGACCAGGCATATACGAGCCGTAAACCATCATTACGCCAGAACCTATACCTAGGGTAAAAAAGGCATGACCTAAGGCATCAAGCCATGCTTGAGGTGATAACTTCTTCATTGTAAAAAGAAATTTAAGGCCTTGATCAATATCGCCATTACGAACCGAAAAAAGAAGCAATACAATCAATAAAATGAACATCAACGGTAGAAGCGGTCTTACGGCTCTTTCGATCCCCCTGTTTACTCCTCGCACAGAAACAACTACAACCAATAAGAGAAACAGCGTATGCCAGGAAGCAAAGTAACTAGGAGAAGACTGAAGTCGACGTAGCACGTCCACCACTTGATGTTGCCCCCCTCCTGCAAACTCACCAAAGGCAGAAGAAAACACATAGGCTAATGCCATACCCCCAACAACAGAATACAGCGTTAGAATTAGAAATCCTGAAATTACAGAGAGCGCGCCAATACTTCCCCATGCACGATTAGAACCTGCACGGGCAACCAAAGATTTCATACTTGTTATTGGGCTACGGCGACCTTGCCGACCTAAAGCCACTTCAGCCATGGCAACAGGTATACCGACTAATAACAGACAAATACCATAGGCAACAATAAAGCCACCGCCATGTGTGCCTGCCAAATAAGGGAATTTCCAAAAATTAGCTAATCCAATAGCCGCCCCAGTGGCCGCTAAAACAAAAGTTAACTGGCTATTCCAAGAGCCATGAATGGTTTCGTGTTTTCCTAGCATTAAACCCCGCGTTACATCCTTGTTTAATTCAGTATTTCAACATACAGTACTTCAACAACCTCAAATGAGGTAAGAATATCAATTTTATAAGATTTTCCCATCAAAAGTCAGAGAAACTCATCACCTAAA
>ENA-OSET01005724-OSET01005724.1-sediment-metagenome-genome-assembly--contig:-NODE-5724-length-10383-cov-4.195808_pt1 | contig 10383 bp, 10 predicted proteins | sample MGYA00237882_ERZ534229 | MGnify/ENA primary metagenome ERZ534229 (study PRJEB26408, sample SAMN06266212) | sediment metagenome | isolation source: Hudson Canyon methane seep mesocosm | place...
GGCCAAGCAGCGTCAGACTTTCCAGAAATCACTGAATTCCTAGTTAAAAATGGCATCGACTCGATTTCTTTAAACCCAGATAGTGTGGTTGAAATGACCAAAGTCGTTTATGACATGGAAAAATCACTCCACAATTAATTCAAATTCTTTTTTGCCATACGGTTGTCCATTAATCAACAGCTCGACTTGATGTTTACCTGAGTAATATTTACGTGTTGAGATAGGTTTAAGCGAATGTTTTTTGAGCAATTGTAATTCTTCGTTTGCTTTTAACGTGATATTTTTCCATTTAAATACTTTAGTGGTTGTGCTGCCATTAGCTTTGACATGATGGATTTTATAATCCACAACCATTTTCTGGGTGTGTAAAGACGTTGATAATAAGTTCACCGTAATTTCTGCACTGTCTCCCAATTTGAGAACAGCTTTACCCAAACCTATTTTTTTTAAACTCACTTGTGGTTCAGCTGTGTAACCTAATAATGGAAAAACTTCAGGATGGCCAGCTTTGATCAAACTTCGCAGAGCATGACGAATAATCCATAACCTTTCAACTGATGCACCATCGTACCAAGACCGACATACGGCAATGACTTGCTCTGGGTTATCTTTACTTATGTCATTAAGGTTATTTGCCACTGACTTACGCACATACAGGCTAGGATCATCCTTTAGGCGTTCTAAAATCGGAAATATCACTGTCGGATCATCACAAAACTGGCTCAGCTGTTTGCCCCACGGTAAACGAGGCCGCATGCCCTCAGAGGCCAAACGTCTCACATGTTCGTCTTCATCTTCCGCCCACAATAGTAATTGCTGATAGGTAATATCAAAATGCTGATCTATAAAAGTACGAATAGCAAACTCTGCTGAGAATAGTGATGTAAGTGTTTTTAAGACTTCTAATGCTAACTCAGGTTGCCTTGTACCATAGTCCGCCACATAATCAATCAACGGCCAGGCAGCAAAACTAAAGCCCCTATCTTCCACGTCCTCGTTGTACCAGTGTTGCTTAACTGACTTCAATATTGTTGCAGTTTGTTCGAACTCATCCGGCAGATATAAAGCTAATACCTTAATTAAGTGATTGACTCGTTGTTTTAGTTCTAACTCATCCAGCCCAACTAATGCTTTATTAATAAATAAGTTTTTATCAAATCCAGACATAGAATCTGACAATATTTCTGCAATGTGTCGAACGGCATCTTGTCCAAGGTTTTCTTTCATATCACACTTTTTTCTGACAAATAAAAAGCCGTATTGGTTACCCAACACGGCTTCTCACATCATAGCGGACTAACTTACAATGCTGTTAGTTTTTGTTTTCTACGCAGACCAATAAAACCTAGTAGGGCTGGTGCAAATAAGAAAATAGCCGCTGGAATAGGAACTGCTGAAGCAGTAATGACTCGAACCCAATCACCTGGCTCAGTCACTCTCATTCGAAGATCTAACAATAAGCCATTAATAATATAACCATCACCGGTGAGAATATTATTTTGTTCTAGGCCTGCCGCGCCAAAAGGCAAACTACTTCCTGTAGTAAAATAATCACCGAAGGCTGCAAACAAACTATTCGTTGCCGCTAACATTCCGCCATTTTGCTGTGACATCACACCTAAAATTTGACCATCGAACCCCCATGTTTGGCGATCATTTACAAAAGTACCACCTTGAGAGTTCAAAAAGATAAGATGACTATCTACAGTTTGTCCTGCTGCAATAGTGCCGCCATCTACATTAATTGCACTATTTAAAAAAACAGATTGCTTTTCATTGAAGGCTTGCTGATGGTTATTGGTTGGACTATCTTCTTGCACACTGACGGCAGCAATAATATCAGGACCACTAACAAGGGCTGCTTGTGTTTGGAATGACAGCAGAACAGCTGCCAATAATACTAAAAACTTATTCATAAACATTTTCCTTTCTCGAAAATGCAACCCAGCCATCTTTAGTCCTCTAAAGACCTGTAGCTTTCCGTACTCAGTTCACACCGAGCTTGGCTAAAGTTAAGTTAAATTACCATCGAATTAAATCAAATAAAATTTAACCCGAGCGCACCAAAATAGAGCAAACATATAATCTCGTCAATAGTAGATGAGTACTATTTTTATTTCAAAATAATAATGTTATCTACTTAATCGCTCTGGTGAATTAATAAAATCAAGTATGCTAGTGCTAAACAAACAAAAAAGCCGCGACAACTGTCACGGCTTTTAATGTTGTTCAAAAACTTAAAGTATTATGCTTTTTTAAGACGTCTGCGGAAACCTGTAAAGCCAACTAAAGCAGAACCAAATAACCAAACTGCGGCCGGTAATGGAACTTCACTTACTGGTGGGCAGTATTTACCATTAACATTCAACGAAGCCCAGAAGATATTTTCACTATCTTTAGAAAAGAACGCTTTAAATGTAATACCATCAACAATTTCATCAAAGAATTTAGAACTCAGAGAAAATACATCTTCACCACCAGTTAACTTACCGATGTATGAAACTCCGAACCAACTTTGTTTGTTTTCACCCCATACATGGTCAAGCCAAGCATTTGAAGATGTCTTTACAGTCAGTGTCGCTGAGCTAATTTCCAATCCAGGTGCATCAATAGCATCAAAACCCCAGTAAACTTTTTTACCCTTCCATTTATCTTTTGTATTGAAGTCTTTGGTATAAAATGTTTCTGAATATTTCTCTGGATTCTTACACTCTGAACCACCTCCACCACCACAGTTTCCACCGTGCCATTTAGGGCCGCCATGATATCCATGCCAGCTCCCTGCAAATGCAGAGTTAATCATTCCTAACGTCAATAATATTCCTGCAATCACTGCAAGCGTATTTAGTTTCATAACATTTTCCTTTTGAGAAAACGCAACCCAGCCATCTTTTATGCGAAACTAAAGATCTGTAGCTTTCCGTGCCTGGCTCACACCAGATTTGGCATTAAATAAAATAGATCCAGGATGAGCGTGCCTAATTCTGGGTAAAACTCATCGGGCCGATAAAAATACTGGAAAACCAACCTATAGTCAATAAAGCCATGATATTAATAATTTATTTTTTAATAAATAAGGCTATAGACTCAACATGTTTAGTATGAGGGAACATATCCATAACACCTGTTGATACCAAAGTATAACCATGGTTATTCACCAACTCACCTGCATCACGGGCTAAAGTGGCTGGGTTACAAGAAACATATACCAATCGTTCTGCACCTAGATCAGCAAGTTGATGTAATACTTCAAAGGCACCACTACGAGGTGGATCTAATAAAATCTTATTAAAGCCAGCTTTGGCCCAAGGATAATCTTTTAACTCTGTTTGAGTTAAATCTGCTTGTTCAAAAATGGCATTACTTAATGAATTTTTACTCGCGTTCTCTTGTGCATGACGTACTAGAGCTTCATCACCTTCAACACCCACTACTTCTTGAATGCGTTTAGCCAATGGTAAGCTGAAATTACCTAGACCACAGAATAAATCTAAGATGCGATCATCCTCGGATACTTCCAATAGTTCCATGGCCCGCTGAATCATCACTTGGTTAATACCGGCATTGACTTGGGTAAAATCATTAGGCTCAAACTCAAGGTTTAACCCAGCTTCAGGTGCATAACTTAACTGCGGGTTTTCAGGCCACAACGGTGTAACCGTATCCGGGCCACCAGATTGCAAATAAATCCATAAGTCATTTTTCTGGCCATAGGCAATAAGTAGATCTTGATCTTGCTGACTTAAGGGATCAAGATTTCTAAATATCAGAGCCACATGCTCATCATCCATCGCTACTTCTATTTGTGCAATGCGATTATGAGCTTCTAAGCCTGCAATCATTTCACCTAATTCAGCTAACCGTGCACCTACTCGTTGGTCTAAGACTTGACAGCTATCTAATACGGCAAGATACGGCGTGCCTTTCTCTCGAAAGCCTACCAATACACGCTCTTTTTTAGGTACATGTTTCACACCCAACCGGGCTTTGCGTCGATAGCCAAACAAGGGACCTTTTAACGGCTCCAACCACGATTGTGGCTGTAAGTTACCAAAGTGAGTTAAATGTTCATTTAACGTGTTCTGCTTTAACGCTAATTGAGCATCGGGTGCCATATGCATCAAACTACATCCACCGCACACACCAAAATGCTGACATTTAGCCTCAACACGATCTTCTGCTGCAGTTAAAACCTCTACCGTTTTGCCTTCATCGTAAGATTTATGTTTTTTAGTATATAAAAACTTAACCTGTTCGCCAGCCAGAGCACCATCGACAAAAACGGTCTTACCCTCAATTCTAGCGATGCCTCGCCCATCATGGGACAGCGTTTCAATCGTTGTCTCAACGGGATCTTGGGGTAATCTTTGTCTTCGGTTACGTCTTGCCATTCTGTCTATCTCTGTATCGCTAAAAAATAAAAAATCCAGCGATGTTAAACATCACTGGATCCTTTTCGTTAAACTCGTTGGTTATTATTTTTGTTCGTATCATCCCTGATACTCACCGATTACTCGACTACACGAAAATAAGCTCCCTGCTTATTTTTGCTGCCAACTACTGCCATTATTATACCACCAACCTTTCGCTGCTTTTTGTACCCAACGGCTAGCAAAGGTCGCTTGAATATCGGCCTGCCATTCAGGATGCCCATTCGCTCGTGCAATCTCAGCATATAAGGCATTGCGATCTTTATTTTCATCAGCAACCAAACCTTTCACCTTATTTCTATCTTTTAAGGCAATAGCCTTAGCATCACGTACTGTAATCAAGCCTTTTGATGTCAAACCAACTGCACCACTGGCATAAAATGATTTCAGTTGATTATGACGCGCTTTCATTTTTGACTGTATTGCAGTAATCGCAGGAGAGTTAATATTTAAATTAGCTTCAGCCGCTGTCGCAGGAGTAATCAACCAATTTAAAACCTGTATCGCAACTTGTTCACCAGCGCTTGGAGAAGAAAGCAGTTGTGACTGTTGCTCAGCCCCTGGTTCTACTTGCTCTTCCGGTGCTGTTGCTGGTCCCCAAACATCTTCAATAATGCGATCGGCTGCTTTTTCAGCGGCCGCGGCAGGGAAATAAATATTAATTGTCACACAAGACACCAACATCAAAGCCGTAGTCATGCTTCCGGTAAACCATTTAACTAACTTCATATCATCCCCTTCCTATTGAATCACTGGTCCAGAACTTTGACTGACACTTTTTAAGCGCTCAATTAAATCCGTCCAGCCTACGCGGCGAGTATACCCCACCACATTAATCCGCGGTGGCAAACCACCGCCCTTCACAATGTAATAACCCTGCTCTGCTTCACTAACACCGGTCATTTCACAGACATCATTAGCCAATTTACAGCTTAGACCTAAACGTTGGTATGAAAAATCCTCAAAGAAACGTAAAAAACTACGTGACAAGATTCCCCCAGCGCCGCCACCAATTTGCGATAAATTCTCTACTGCTTTTTGACTGATTCGTCTCTTGCTTTTATCACCTTCAGGCGTATAAAAACGAGCATCAAAAGCAACAGGCTGCCAATTAGATAAGCGTAATTGATTAAGCTGCCCATCTAATTTTCCGGTGATTTTCCCAAAGTCAAAGGTCCGCGTCAGGGTTTCTAAGTCCAAATTCTTTATATCTACATTGGCATAAAGCTGTGGCAATGCTCCAAAAGGAGTATCTAATTGCAAGTTTTTAACAATGGTAGTGCCGCCAAACAATTTCACTAATAAAGCACCTTCAACCTGAATATGCTGGTTTTGGTAGCTGACTTTAGGAATCACGCCTGACAACTTGCCATGCAAGGTCGGCCATTCGAGCACACTGCTCAACGATTCCATAGAAATTGGCGTTAATAAGCCATCAAAACTCCATTGTGTTTCCCCATTTTCAGGCCGATACAAGCTAAATTCATTTAACTGTAGATCCCCATCCAAAATAGGTAATGTCCATGTCTGTTGTAATTTGAATTGTGATTCTTTAGCCTCTGCAACAATTTTGGACTTTCCTATCGGTATTGCATACACATAGCCTCCTTGCCATGTTAGATCCGATGGCAAGGCTTCATGCAATGTAGTCCAGCCGAGAGATCCTTTTAAATCATATAATCCAAACCGTCCCTCTTCATCATCAATAAACACATCAGATAGTTCCATCTCTATTTGATAACCATCGTCTTGCAACTGGAAGTTCAAGCCTATTTGTCCAGCAAGTTCAAGGTTTGCCACAGCCGTGTCCACTAAAAATGGTTGTATCCATATCGGGTATAAATTATTAATTTCTGTCTTTTTAATTGTAAGATCTAAATCATTGAACTGTTTAAAGTCGCTCGTAAACTGAGCATTCAATTCAGCAATATCTACATGAATGATCGTGGCTTGTTTAACAACTATATGATTTAAATCTTGGTGCCATATACCCGAAGCATTGAGAGATAACGGCGTTTCTGAGAAATCTAAAAATACGGGTTCACCATAAGCTTGCCCCGAGGGAATATTCACATCTGCTTGCCATTGCCAACTGTGATTTGATTTAGTTACATCTAACTCTATGTTCAAACTCGAAGCTTCAGTTACGTACTTGCCTTCGATATCACTCACGTTTAACTCTGATGCTATTAGCTTGATAGTTGCTTTTTCTAGCTGGGTTTCTCTTCCTTGAAGTTCAGCATCTATATTTAGATCGGAGCCATAACTCCAGTCTTTGAGGAGGTCGATTTTATCTATTGGTAAAAATGGTGACACAAAACTCACTATTTGAATTAATGAGGCTTGAGGGATGTTTAACAAAACATGCCAGTTGTTATTCGCTAGTTTTGCAGTAAATGAAATATCAGCCTCAGCTAAGCGTAAACCATTAACTTTAACGTCATAATTATTTGTTTGTGGTTTGGCTTTAATAGAGAATTTTAATTTTTGAGATCCCAATTCAGCATGCAAGAATGCTACGGTTCCCTGTTTACAAGAATAACGTTCTGATAACAGTTGAAATTGAGTACACGTTAAGCTGACTTTATTAAGTTGACCTATCGGCTCTGCTAAAGTGACGTTATCAGCTGTAGCCTGAATGCCAACCCCATGCTCTGTTAAAAATAATTCGACATCAAGATTTTTTGCTGATTTTTGTTCAAAAGCCCATGATCCGATGATAATAGTGATTTGTTCACTGGCAAAAGAACTGCTTTGCCACATGAGCAACATGGCCGCCGTGATAATCAGCCATGTTCGTAATAAAGCCATTATTCGGCAGGGAAAACGCCCGTCGACACATACCTGTCACCGCGGTCACAAATAATGCTGACTATGACGGCATTTGTAACTTGTTGAGATAGCCTCAATGCTGCGGCTACTGAGCCACCTGACGAAACACCACAAAAGATACCTTCTTCCGTGGCTAACCGCCGCATTGTATCTTCGGCAACCTCTTGTTCCATATCCATCGTCATATCAATACGTTCTGGTTCAAAGATGGTGGGGAGATATTCTTTAGGCCAACGGCGTATACCTGGAATGCTGGCCCCATCAACAGGCTGCACACCCACAATTTGAATATTAGAGTTTTGTTCTTTTAAGTAGCGTGATGTGCCCATAATTGTACCTGTAGTACCCATCGCACTGACAAAATGAGTCACTTCACCATCAGTATCTCGCCAGATTTCTGGACCTGTACTTTCATAATGAGCCAACGGATTGTCTAAATTACCAAACTGATTTAAGACCTTACCTTTGCCTTGTTTCTCCATATCCAAGGCTAAATCCCGTGCCGTTTCCATGCCATCAGTCAAAATGATTTCAGCACCATACGCTCGCATGGATGTCCGACGTTCAAGACTCATGTTTTCGGGCATAATCAAGATCATTTTGTAACCCAGAATAGCTGAAATCATTGCTAAAGCTATGCCAGTATTACCACTTGTCGCTTCGATTAATGTATCGCCGGGTTTAATGTCACCACGCGCTTGAGCATGTTGAATCATGCTTAAAACGGGGCGATCTTTAACTGAACCAGCGGGATTATCACCTTCGAGTTTGACCAAAAGCGTATTGCTTGTATCACCCGGAAGACGTTGTAATCTAACTAATGGTGTATTTCCAATACAGCTTTCAATTGTTAGGTATGAGCTCATATCATTCAGATTCCATTAAAGTCACAAATGCCAATGCATAGTCTTTTTCATCACTTAAGCTCACTAAACTTCGGCCAATCTTCAGCTCTTGTAATATTTCTAGACCACGTTGGTGAAACGTTAATTCCGGCTTGCCTAGTTTATTATTCTCTACGGCAATATGACGCAAACTTAAACCGTCTCGAAAACCAGTACCTAACGCTTTCGCAGCAGCTTCTTTTGCAGCAAAACGTTTAGCCAAAAAAGCAGCAGGGTTTACTGATTGTTCAAAATTATCAAATTCAGCACCACTTAAAATACGTTTTGCGATCTTGTCACCATGTTTATCCAGCAATGCTTGCATGCGTGGGATATGAACAAGATCAGTGCCTATACCGAAGATCATGTTCGTCGGGCATCCTGCATTAACTGTTTCATTTCTCGCACCGCGCTTTGAAAACCAGTGAATACCGATCGTGCCACAATAGCATGGCCGATATTCAGTTCAACAATATCAGGTATTTCAGCAATCGCAGTAACATTGTGATAATTCAAGCCATGGCCAGCATTAACGTGTAAACCCAAACTCTTTGCATGCTCTACAGCCGACATAATAGTTTGTAATTCGTGAGCCGATTCATCCGGATTTTTAGCATCGGCAAAACGGCCCGTATGTAATTCAACAACTGGTGCCCCACAAGCCACTGCCGCATCAATTTGAGTCATATCAGGATCTATAAATAAAGATACCGTCACATTAGCTGCAGCCAGTCGCTGGCATGCCGCTGTCATGCGTTCTAACTGTCCGGCCACATCAAGTCCACCTTCTGTAGTGAGTTCCTCACGACGCTCGGGTACTAGGCAACAGTCTGCTGGTCGGTATTTTTCAGCCATGGCTAACATTTCATCGGTGACAGCCATCTCAAGGTTCATCTTGGTCTGCAAAATATCAGAAAGCATCGCTACATCACGTTCTTGAATATGACGTCGATCTTCACGCAAGTGTAAGGTAATACCATCAGCACCTGCCTGTTCAGCTTCAATCGCAGCCTGAATTGGATCGGGATAACGAGTGCCACGTGCTTGTCTTAATGTTGCCACGTGGTCAATATTGACACCTAAAAGAATTGCCATTCGTTTGTATTACCTTCTATATTTATTGTTGGTTAGCGTAGGTCTGCAATTGAACAAATAATTGTCGACTCTGCAAAGGTTTTCCACCGAGATAATGGTTTAGTACCGTACGCATCAGTTGTTTTATTTCTTTTAAGCTTTCTGTATCAAAACCTGATTCGCGATTTAAATGCTGTACGCTTCGACCAGAAATTGTGGCACGATTCAGCCCTTGTTGCCAGTGTACTAAGCCTACGTCTGGCTGATAATAATATTGTTGCTGCTCAACAAAGTTATCGCCACTTTCAGCCTCGTATTCCAATGATAAGCCATAGCCAAGCTCAGTTAATAATCGTTTTTCGAACAGCCGTAATACAATCTCATTATTTTGTTCTGCTTGTAAGTGTTCTAATGCTAATTGATAAGCATTAAAAATAGTAGATTCAGGCTCGTTTACTGGCAATAATTTAACCAAAAGCTCATTTAAATATAAACCACATAAGGTCGCATTTTCTTTTAATAAATAACGAGGGCCCATCACTTCTGATGTATTTACAGTATGAAGGTCGCCATGTCCAAACCAAGATACTAATAAGGGTTGATAAAGCTGAAATATGCCTTGTTGACTACGTTTTTTCTTACGGACACCTTTGGCAATAAGGCTGACACGACCATGATTTTGACTAAAAACATCCAACAACAGGCTAGTCTCGCGATAAGGTCGCTGATGCAAAATATATGCTGGAGTGAGATCAACCTTCAATGGCTGTGCCCTATTTACAAATCGTCGTTGTAACCGAGGTTTTTCAACATGCGTTCATTATCTGACCAGCCTTCTCGCACTTTCACCCAAACTTGTAAGAACACTTTAGAGTCAAATAACTGCTCCATTTCAATACGTGCATCTTTACCAACAGCTTTGAGTAACTCACCTTTTTTTCCAATCACTATATTTTTTTGCCCGCCACGCTCAACATAGATAACCGCGTTAATGCGATACATATTATCTTCTTGCTTGAACTGTTCGATCTCAACCGTGATGGAATAAGGTAGTTCTTGGCCTAAGTGACGAAATAGTTTTTCCCGAACTAATTCTGCCGCTAAAAAGCGTGAACTGCGGTCGGTCAACTGCTCTTCTGGAAAAATCAATTCACCTTCAGGTA
>ENA-OSET01005725-OSET01005725.1-sediment-metagenome-genome-assembly--contig:-NODE-5725-length-10379-cov-4.246651_pt1 | contig 10379 bp, 8 predicted proteins | sample MGYA00237882_ERZ534229 | MGnify/ENA primary metagenome ERZ534229 (study PRJEB26408, sample SAMN06266212) | sediment metagenome | isolation source: Hudson Canyon methane seep mesocosm | place: USA:Hudson...
GCTGGAGATCTTCAGCAATTTGCATGTCATTAACGTCTAAATGTAAATTATGATCCGACAGCTCCTTAGCTTTTCCTCCATCGAAACCCAAAATAGAAAAAGTCTTGAGCTTAATTGATCTTGCAAACTTAAGCGCACTAACAATATTAGGCGAATTTCCGCTACCAGATAAACAAATCAGCATATCCCCTTCACGCGCCTTCACCTTAAGCTGGTGTGAAAAAACGTCATCAAATTTGAGGTCATTGGCCAAGCAAGTCATGACGGAGTTATTTGCTGGTAAAGCTTCTACTCGAATGCCACCTTGCTCCGGATTTACGCCATATAACAGGTCATTAGCAATATGCAGAGCATTGGCTGCACTTCCCCCATTACCGCAGATGAAGACCTGCCGATCTTCAAGCCATGCTCGGCGAAGCTCTGATGACAAAACAGCAAGTCCTTCCCAATCAATCTGATCGATCTGAGTTTTTAAATTTTCTGCATAGTCCAGGTACAGTTTTTTCATCTGATGACTTTTTCCTGCATCCACTTCAAATTGTAATGCTCAGGTAGATCTTCTAAAGTGCCATTTTTCCACGCGTCGACAATTTCAGAAATAGCATCCTTCACCTTCTTTTTTGGCCTAAACCCAGTTGACAGCAGTCGATCCGAATTTATTCTATATGATCGTGGGTCATTTGACGCTGTCACTTGAATATCTGCGGGAACTAGATCCGTAACCATCTTTGCGATATCTAATATTGTTATATTTTCAAAACCCGCATTATAGATACCTTCATAATGACTACTATTCTCTACGATGTGTAGATATAAATCAGTAATGTCGTCCATATGTATATTCGGCCGCGCCTGATCGCCGCCAAATACCGTAATCACACCATTTTTTAAGGCTTGCACAGTGAGCATATTTACCGACACATCCAAACGCATTCTTGGCGATAGTCCACACACTGTAGCTGGGCGAATTGACACTACCTTCATTTTGTCTTGGTAACTCAACAATGCTCGCTCCGCGACCATCTTCGTCTTGTTATATTCACTAATTGGCGTTAGCTCCAAGTCTTCGGTCACCTCAGGCTCTTCTTTCACACCGTACACACTGCCAGAGGAGGCATAGACAAATTGACTAACCCCCGCCCTAACAGCCTTATCTGCCAATTGCATCGTTCCTAAAGCACTAATTTCCCACGTCAATTTCGGATCCAAGTCACCGCAAGGGTCATTTGCAACAGAGGCCAGATGAATGATCGACTCGATACCGCTTAAGTCTTTTACAGAAATATCTCTGACATCCTTATTGAGTACACTTAAGTTGTCATGCCTTGAAAGCCTAGACCCAAACCACTGGATATCAGCGACCGTAACGTCATAGCCTGCACTCAATAACTTTGGCACGAGAACCGACCCTTTATAGCCACAACCACCAGTGACCAAAACCTTAGAATTCGACAAGATAAACCTTCCTATTACGGACAATTAGTGTTCATAAATTTTGTATATTTCGACATTATTTTTTTGAGCGCTTAGCTGACGATACAAATCGTTCTCGGAAGCTTTCGATGAAATCAATACGGCGTCGCTCCACCGTTCTATATCGGAGGGAGATATGACTGGCACGCCATATAAATTCCCACCCTGCCTATCAATATCATTATCTGCTATGGCAACCGCAAAGCGCGATAAATCAGTACAACGCCATAACATTCGTGTATGCTCACCGGCGCCAAACACGACGATATTCCCGCCAATTTTCTTTAGTATTTCATTTACTTTTATGGGATATATTTTCATCCAATTGGCGCCATAACTAACACGTTTGCTCTCCCATGGACGCCATGAAAATGCATAGTCCTCTTCTAAGTCAGGGTGTTTTTTGAGTACCTTGTACAAGTCGATAATTTTTTCAATATCACGGTCACTCTGAGCCTCTAGAGCTACCACTTCTTCTGAGTTTTCTTCCGAAATAGATAGATAACGAACTTTATCCTTCATCATTTCTATTTGAAGTGGTAAAGCATGTTTGCACATCCAGATCGCTATATCTATCGGACTGAAGCTTTGATAAAACTCGTGATCTGAAAACTCGTCTTTATCGCTTAACGAAAAAATGCAGTGCATTTGACAATCTGTGAGCACTTCAACTTCATCATACGCGTAACAACTTACCAACGATGAAGAATCTGATGGTTTTCCCCCAAAGGTTTGCCCACTTACAACTTTGAACGCTACCGGGTGATGATGAATGCCTCTTTGTAAAACACCAGCCTCAGAGTGCACCCAATACAAATAAGACGGCCAGCCAATGTTAAAATTATTGCTGTAGCGGTTATGCTGGAGAACTGCTGGGTGAAGGTTATTCAAAGCGATATCCAAAAGAGCAGCACCATCGATATCTATGACCTGAGCGTCCCTATGCTCGCTCAAAGCGGACAATGCCTCGTCCTCCAACACTCGAATAGTCCCACAAAAAACCGCGCGTTTCCCAGCCGCCAAAACACTAAATATATGCTCAAAAATACCCTGCGAATAAATTGCATCTGCGGTTAACGATATATAAATGTCTCGCTCAGGCTCCGCGAGTGTCAAAGAGTGCTCATATGCCAAGGTGATAACGTCATATTTTGACTTTTGCAACTGATCCGAAAACATGTCATGAAGGTCAAAATAACGCACCGCGACGTCTCCTCCAACGCCGTTGATATACTGGTGCTCCTGAAGCGCCAAGAGCCCATTTGTATCCGTATAATAATGAAACTCGACTTGGTAGCCGTGTGTGTTCGATAGGTTTAGCAGATTGCCTCTGGCACAGAAACAAGGCAAAGCAAAACCCAGGTAACGATCTATATACTCGTTACCCCATACTGGAATACAGATAATGGCCTTTGGCTGCAAGCTCATCTATGAACACTCACGCCGTCACTTCCTCAGGTCGAAGTGCAGAAACCAGCGGAATCATCGATTTCGCCATCGGCAACTCATTCGCAAATAGACCTCTATTGTGTCTTGCGCGCTTGGTAAAATACCTTTCTGCCAACACTGACTCACAATACTCGACGAGCTCGTTTCGAGGCGCGGTCAACACATATTTTTGTATGTCGGCTTGATAGTCACAAGTCTCTGTAATCATCAAAGAGTCATTCATAATGTGATAGTAATAACGTGATGGCGAAGGGTGCGGCCACTGCGCGTACTGTCGAATATTCAAAGCAATTTTTGTTCGCGCTAACAAATTTTCACGATGAAACGGCGCGGTATAGTAATTAGAATATTCAACCTTGTAGCCTTTAGATTCTAGCTCTGAAAGAAGCCCTTTTCTGTAGTCAGTCATCGCACCCGTGAATAGAAAATCAATATCCTTTTCTTTATCTGGTCGATGCACAACACGATTTACGGCTTCAAGATAATGGTGAGGTAGATAGAATACCCGGTCGTGGCCAAGGTATTTTCGATAGGACTCAACCGCCTCAGAGCATAAATGCCAAACTGCAATTGATCGTTTCTCGACAGCCAAAAAGTTTTTGAAACGGTGTAACCAATGATCACGATCAGAGTAATATGATTTATCCAGGGTCACATCAAATTTGTTGAATGAGCCGTCTATCAAGTACTCAGTAGCAATCACAATAAACTGAGTGCCTTTGTTTGCGAGCGCTTCGACCTGTTCAACATATTCATCAGTGAAATTTTCTTGCACGATATTTATTTCACCAGGACAGATATCTCTAACAATATCCGCGGTATGCCCTATAGACTCCAAACCATATTGAAGTAACAACATAACATCAGCCACGTTAATTCCGCTGTGTCCGTGGTTGCCATATACAATCTTAAATCGCATTTCTATCCTCCTTTACTCGACAACAATAATGTCGAATTGGCCTTCCCTATTATCGTTAATTCGTTCAACAGCCTCTACCAGTTCGTTAGCATTAGGCTTAGTTACGAGCACAAGATCCGTATCTAGTTCCGCTAGTGTATCAAGCTGAGCGACTGATATAGTGTTATCAAACTCCTTTCCAACAAGCGAGGTATTTGAGTCTACCAAGGCAACAACTTTGTCGCCTAAAAAACGCAAGGCAAGTTTGGCAATGGTATTGGCCGCCACCAAGGTAACCTTCTGATAGTTAGCAGCTTCTATTTCATGGAGTCGGTTTACGAAATAGCGTAGGCCTGCCTCACGGTTTTGCTTAATATCAGTACAATAAAGCCGCGCTCGTTTTGACTCTTCAGACAACGCGGTTTCACCCTGACCAAGCAACTCCCCATTGAAACTCTCAAAGAAACGCGTGGCACCTAGAATATCGTCAAAACCAAGCATTTCACCCTTAGCAATTTCGGGGAAAATAACACCATTCGTTCGCACGCCTTTCTTTACTATGTCTAACGGCGCAATACTAATCTGAGTGATACCAGCCTCTTCAGGCACTTGCATACTTGTTGGGTCGAAATCGTTGGTTACGTCATCCAAAGTCACTTTTAGGGTACCGACATCGACCCCCTTAGATTCGATAACAGATAACTCAGAACGGATATCTTGCAGATAACTGTTCCAATCGAGAGAATAAGGTATATCGAGCCTTTCTTTCATATCCTGCAAACTGGCCCAGATGCAGTTGGACCATAGATACTCTTTGAACGGCATCTTCGTGAGCATGTTTTCTTTTATCTCAGCGATCCACTCTTGATACTCAGGCATACTGCTTTGAAGAAAATGGAGCTGTTGGGTCGTGTTTTCTTTCCAATGACCAAAGATCACAATAGGGTCGTTTAGAAAACGAAAGGTCTTGGAGTGAAGAAGCGTAAATACAGCGACATTGTAATCACCCATGTGGCCATGAAGAAATAAAGACCCATACTTTTTTATTAGATCATTGATAAAGCTTGTACGAAAAAACGCATTAGTCACCATAGGCGTTTCGAGCCGCAATTCTCGCTCTTGATAGAACGCTTTTAAAGAATCGGCAGAGTCATATTCATAAACATGCCCTGAGTATTTTGGTATCTGAAGCGTATTCTTCCAAGCTGGATCAAACCAACTTTGATAAAAGTACACGCCATTTCTAGCAAAGACGAGAATGTCAGTCGTTTCTTCATCTATAGAATCGTAAGCTTTTTGCAAGGCGTCACGGCACATAATATCGTCGTCAAAAAACAGCACCGAATACTCCCCTTCGGCGTGCGTCAACGAGAACTCAAAAAACTTCTCCTTTTGAATCCATTCATCCGAACGAATAAAACGCACTCGAGGGTCATCAATTTTTCTGACCATTTCTTCGGTGTTGTCATCTGAAGCGTTATCACACACAACAATCTCGAAATCGTCAAAACTCTGAGATAACACAGATTCGATCGCACTACCGACTACCATTTGCGCTCGGTTTCTAGTAGGAATTACAACTGAAAAAAATGGCATTCTTTCTCCAACTCAAGTAATACTACGGTGAAGTAGCTCTGGAATTAATTTACTGGCAGGCCTTTCGACCTCGAAGCGCGCCAATCGTTGACTCGCTTTGGTACTAAAGCAACCTTCGTGCAAAATTTGTTCGCAAAATGAAGTGAAGTTCGCCTCAGCACAGGTATCCACATAACGTTGAATATCACATTCAAATTCGCCGGCCTCACTAACCACACACGACTCATTCGCAATATGATAGAAAAAACGAGATGGTGAAGGATACAACCACTGCGCGTATTGCTTTAAATTCAAAGCAATTTTTGATCTAGAGATAAGGTCATCACGGTGAAAAGGCGCAGTCAAAGCGTGCATACTTTCAACCTTGTAACCTTTATTCTGCAAACTGGCTAGCAGTACTTTTCGGTAATCAGTCAACGTGCCAGTGAACAAGAAATCAATGTCTTTTTCTTCATCTGGCAAATGAGATACCGAGCGATAATTGTCAACAAAAGCATGTGGCAGGTAGGCAACCTTAACCTTAGAAAAGTACCGCTGATAATTGTCGACCTCTTGTTCGCACAGGTGCCATATTGCCATCGCTGAGGCGGCTATTCGTTCGAAATTTGCAAAGCGCTTGTCCCAATATTCTCGGTTCGCGTAGTAAGAACTTTCGTTCGAATTCTCATCATTAAAGCGGTTGAACGTAGCCTTTGTTAAAAACTCGCTAGCGATAAGAATCAGCTCTAAACCCTCACCAACTGCTTGTAGCAAACTTTCGGTATAGTCATCATCAAAGCACTCTTGCACAATATTCACGTAACCAGGGCAAAGCTGCTTTTCGATGTCGGCGCGATGGCCAGCGCTTTCTAGAGCAAGCTTGAGGTAGCGAAAAGTATCTCCTACCTGCAAACCAAAGTTCCAGTGATTACCGTAGACGAGTTTAAAGTGCATGGTCTTCGAACCCCTCTTCCGACAAGCCTATTTTGGTAAGTAATAAACGAGTCCACGCCTTGGCCGAACGATTATTTGAAAACCAGTGATACCCTTGAGCAGCCAGTGATTCTCTTTCTGACGAATGCCTGAGATAAAATTCTATTTTCTCTAGTAACTCCGTACGCGACCTAAACCAGTCCAAGTTATTCTCACCAACAAATACTTCGGTCTCCGCATTCCATTCCTCTAACAACAGAACCTTCGAGGCTAGCGCTTCCCTCACCTTGCCTTTGCATTGCTTTCGAAAGGGATAGGTTTGGGTATTGATGACGATGGCAGCTTGAGACATTGCTATGGCATAGTCTTCAATGGGTAAGGTTTGATCATCGTGACTAATGCCACCAATATGGTGAAAGCGATCACCTAGTTCTGATTGAAGAAATTCGATCCACCCTTTTCGCTCTCCGGCTGAACTGCCAAAAATAGCAACGTCATATTTCTTTTCTAATGCTCTGGGGAAGAACAATTCTGGGTCAGGGGATGTTGGGTGAAATATGACTTTCTCAGCGCCGACATGATCGATATAAAGTCCTTCACGGCGCTTCATTTTCTCTAAACGTGTTGCATTGGTATTCTCTATAACCAAGTCAGAATACAACAGAGAGTCACGCTCAAACTGCAAATAAAGCTGAGACTGCTCCTGCTCATCATAGTCCCACCACAAGGTCACTACCTTAAGCTTAGGGTTCGCAAGTTTGAGTCGTTCGAAATACTTAGGAGAAAGATTATCGCCTGGGTGAGTCGGCGCAAAAAATAGAATATCGGCGTCAAACTCCGCTAGCTCTGAATTGACCGAGCTCGCTATTTCGTCATGCCATTGTTCTTTATCGACCAGGCCTTGATACATTGGCAAAATACTAAGCATGTCGTCGTGTAGCGCAGCGAGATCATCAACGATAGCACCTTCAAACGCCCGACTAGAAACCAATACCAGGTCAGAAAATTCCGGAACACGCTTGGGGTCAATTACGGGGAGTGATTCGAGCATCGAGCCCCATAAACGTTCATCACGATCGGCAAAAGCCACGATATTAAATTGGCGTAACTTTGGCATCAATGCTTGGGTGTGAAGACCCGCGCCGTATACAACTAACTTCCTGTCACCAAATTCACGCTGATAGTCTGACAATCTTTTGCCCAATGCCGGTTCGATCATCTCATGACTTTGTTCGAAAAATTGAATTCGGTGATCCGACACTAAGCCAGAGGCAAGCATCGGCTTAACAATTTCACGATAGGCAGCACAGTCTTCAAAGCCCTTAACTTCGAAGTTTTGAATTAGAAACAAGACCGATACATCTGTCATTGCTAAACCTGCTCTATCCAACGATCACAAAGAACCTATACATTGCTATACCGACTGTTAGTGATCATTCGATACCCTTTAAGTAATTCAGGAATCCCCCGGCTTAATGGGTAATCAGGCTGATAGCCTGTCGCTTCGATCTTCTCATTCGACACAATGTAATCACGCTTGTCTGGGTCTTCACCTATTGGTGCTTCTAAGAACACAAAACCGGGCACGTGCTTTTTAATCTCTTCACATAGCTCCCACTTCGATAAATTGGCATCGGACAAACCTACGTTGTATGGCTCACCTTTCATTGCTTCAAAATTGTTAATGCCATGAACAAATGCTTTGGTGACGTCTTTGATGTGAATAAAATTGCGCTTAAAATGAGATTCAAAAAGTACCACGGCTTTGTCGTTAGTCGCGCGATAAACAAAGTCGTTTACTAGCAAATCCAAACGCATTCTTGGCGCCATGCCGAATACAGTCGCTAAACGAAAGCTAATCGCATTGCCTTTTTCTAATACCGCTTGCTCGGCTTCGACCTTGGTGGTTCCGTAAAGAGATATTGGGTTAAGAGGTGACTCTTCAGTGCAAAATTTTCCTGATTCTCCAATACCGTAGCCGCTATTAGTAATCGGCATTAACAAACGTTGGTTCGCACTGAGTAACTTGGTGATCATAATCACAGCATCGCGATTGGTTGAGACAGTCCCTAGCTCGTCGCGGCCGCATAATGGAGCGCCCACCAACGCGGCTAACGGAATAACTACATCTACCTCCTTTAGTAATTTCTTGATTATTTTTTCGTCACGGGCATCGCCTCTTACAACGTCAAAATTCTCATGACCACAACAGGTGTTAAGCGAAGCCTGGCCGAACATAAAATTATCTAATACGGTTACGCTGTGACCCAAGCTCAATAATTCGGGAACAAGTATTGAGCCCAAATAGCCTGCACCGCCTGTTACTAATATCGAATAGCTTTCCAACACTTACTCCATTTACGTTTGTTCTTTCATTGAATCTGTTTTTTTCTACTAGTTTATTCTGCTACAGCTGACTTAGAGCCTCTTTAAGCCGGTCTAGTTGCGGCCGTAAATCGTTAGTGTGATTACCTACAAAAAAGCCACGATCATGTGCGATATCTGCATTTTTCATTTCACCCAGGCACTCGTAATCACAATATTTGATCACTTCATGACGGACAAAATTTCCACCAGTAATCATCCGGCAGTCGATATCGTTCTCACGAAGCTTCTTAGCAATATCATCACGCTGTAAACCTGAAGATTCTGTCGGAATCATAGTGAAACTGAAAGCGGAGCTTTTACCATTTTCTTTTTGAAGGATGAACCGATCATCACCAGCAAACAAGGAACGAAAGTAAGCAAGGTTGTCTCGACGCTGTGCTGTCATTTCAGGTAACTTTTTGATCTGCACAAGACCAGCAGCGGCGTTTAGCTCAGTCGGTCTCACGTTGTAGCCTGGCAAAATAAAACGGTAGGCTTCATCAAAATCATTTAGACGCGAATCGATTAACTTCGACTCAGCGGGAAGTCCTTTTGTTAGCCCGTGATTCCGCAAGCTCAACGCGAGTTCATATAGCTCTTGGTCGTCAGTCAGAATCATCCCACCTTCCATGGTCGAAACATGGTGAGAAAAGAAAAAGCTAAAGGTGTTCAAGCATCCGAATGTGCCTGTTTTTTGTCCGCCGAGTTCTGCATCCATCGACTCACAATTATCTTCGAGAAAATAAAGCTCATGTTTGTCAGCGAATGATTTGATGAGGTCAAGTCTTGCCGGATTACCTAGAATACTCACACCCACGATCATTCGAGTACGGTCTGTGATTGCATCGGTCAAACGAGAACAATCCATATTGAGAGTGTCGAGGTCGATATCTACGAACTTTAATTTGAGCCCATATTGCTGCAAGGGATAATACGTCGTTGCCCAAGAGACCGCCGGAACGATCACTTCGTCACCCGGCCTTAGAGGGTTGTTTTTCTTGAAGAACAGCGAGGCAACCGCTATCAAATTAGCAGATGAACCGGAGTTCAACATCACGCCATAACGCTTACCAAAATAAGTCGAAAATACAGATTCAAACTCTGAGACACGCTTTCCCATGGTAAAAAAACCGCTATCCATTACGTGCTTTAGCGCGTCTAATTCTTCTGTTCCCCAGGACGAGGCTGCGGTTTCATAAAACATTAATGCACATTCTCTTTTGCTCAGTTTTGGGGGCTTCACTGACGATAAATCATCATTAAAACTAATACACTGCAAAATTCATGCAAATATGAAGGTATGGACAAAACATCAAAAAATATTAGTCGATATTTGGTTCTTTTATTTCAGCATGAACTATTTTTTCGTTCTTATTATCAAGTGTAAAATGCTGGAAGGAAGACAACATCTCGGTAGATACAAGTCTTTGAATACTATCAGGTATATCTTATCAAAGTAAGCCTTCCGCAAGCTCCTCTTCATAATTTCAAAACCGAATCAGTTGTCGCAGTTGTCGGGTCTGCCGAAAATACTCCGCCTTTTCCAAATTCATTATTACTAATTCATCAGTCGTTTTCGTGTCGAGATAACCGAGAGCCAAATTAAAACGTAAGGCAGCCTGATTACTGGGTAGTACCCGAGCGACCAGTCGTTCACAGCTTAAGTTATTGAAACAGTAATCAT
>ENA-OSET01005726-OSET01005726.1-sediment-metagenome-genome-assembly--contig:-NODE-5726-length-10378-cov-65.434715_pt1 | contig 10378 bp, 8 predicted proteins | sample MGYA00237882_ERZ534229 | MGnify/ENA primary metagenome ERZ534229 (study PRJEB26408, sample SAMN06266212) | sediment metagenome | isolation source: Hudson Canyon methane seep mesocosm | place...
TCATCATGCACTTGCATGATCATGTGAATTGCGGAGTTTTCTTCTACTAACCATTGATGAATATCAATCATAGCGCGCTTAATAATATCTGCCGCAGTACCTTGCATCGGCGCATTGATTGCTGTGCGTTCGGCATATTGACGTCGCATGCCATTGCTGGAATTGATTTCTGGTAAGAATAGACGACGACCAAATAATGTTTCGACATAACCATCCATCTTCGCTTGATCACGGGTGCTATCCATATATTTTTTTACGCCTGGATAGCGTTCAAAATAGGTCGTCATATAGTCTGCAGCCTGATGACGCTCAATGCCTAATTGTTTTGAAAGTCCATGTGCGGACATACCGTAAATTAACCCAAAATTAATCGCTTTAGCACTGCGACGTTGATCAGAACTAACCTCATCCAGAGATACATTAAAGACCTCAGATGCGGTATGGCGATGAATATCTTCACCCTCAGAAAAGGCCTTTAACAAACTTTCATCCTGAGAAAGGTGCGCCATAATTCGTAGTTCAATTTGAGAATAATCGGCAGCTAGCAATATATACCCTTCAGGAGCAATAAAGGCTTCACGAATACGTCGTCCTTCTTCACTACGAATAGGGATGTTTTGTAGATTGGGATCAGAGGATGATAATCGTCCTGTTGCGGTAACGGCTTGATGATAAGAGGTATGTACTCTACCTGTTGAACGATTGACCTGCTCAGGTAAGCGGTCGGTATAGGTTGATTTGAGTTTGCTCAAGCTACGATATTGCATAATGACTTGTGGTAATTCGTAGCCATCATCAGCCAGATCTTGCAGCACTGATTCCGCAGTAGAAGGTTGACCTTTAGGGGTTTTCTTTAAGATAGGTAACGCTAGCTTTTCATACAAAATTGTACCCAGTTGCTTTGGAGAGCCTAGATTGAACTCTTCTCCAGCAATGTCAAAAGCTTGTTTTTCAAGCTTTTCAAGTTTATAACCTAATTCATCGCTTTGTTGTTGTAACATCCAAATATCAATATTGACACCATTACGCTCAAGCAAGTTGATGGCGGGCAATAGTGGCATTTCAAGTTCGGAATAGACTTTTTCTAGTTCTGGAATAGCCTGAAGTTGTGGCCATAAAGCCTGATGTAATTGCAGGGTGATATCTGCATCTTCTGCGGCATAAGGTGAGGCTTGTTCGAGGTCAATTTGATTAAAGGTCAGCTGTTTCTTGCCTTTACCTGCTATATCTTCAAAATGGATTGTACTGCGATTAAGATATTTTTCGGCTAGGGAGTCCATATCATGGCGTGTTGCCGTGCTATCTAATACATAGGATTGCAACATGGTGTCATGCTGAATTCCTTGTAGGTCAATATCATGGTTAAGCAAGATATGACGATCGTATTTGAGATTTTGCCCGACTTTGAATTGTGTTGGATCTTCTAATAAAGGTTTAAATAAACTAAGAACATGGTCAATACCTAATTGTTCAGGTGCGCCAATATAGTCGTGAGTTAGAGGTAAATAAGCGGCTTCGCCAGCTTTAACGGCAAAAGATAAACCGACAATGCGAGCATCAAGATAATTGAGACTGGTGGTTTCAGTATCAAAGGCAAATAGGTCAGAATTTTTTAATGCTTTTAGCCAATATTGGAGGCGATCTTCAGTCAGGATGGTCTCGTAATGCTGTTCTGATGGCGGAGCAGGCGGTGTAAATGATTCTTGAGGTACATCATTGGTATTGCTATTACTTACTTTGGCTAATTCCTTTGTCCATGTTTTGAATTCAAGGTTTCTGAATAGATCTAATAAGGCAATATTGTCTTGTGGCTTTAATAGAAGGCTTGTCGGCGTGTCGCTAAGTTCTACATCGAGCTTAATCGTGGCAAGTTGATATGAGAGAGGAAGATCTGCTGCAGCATCACGTAATTTCTCCCCCATTTTTCCTTTCACTTCATCGGCATGGGCGATCACACCATCTAAGGAATCGTATTGCTGTAATAGTTTGGTCGCTGTTTTAGGGCCAACACTCGGTACGCCGGGAATGTTGTCAACTTTATCACCCATGAGTGCGAGGTAATCAATAATGCGATTAGGTGCAATACCGTATTTATCTTGCACGGCTTGAATATCCGTTACGGTATTGCTCATGGTGTTGATCAATGTCACATGTTCATTGACCAGCTGAGCCATATCTTTATCACCTGTTGAGATGACAGTATCTATTTTGAGATCAGTTGCTTGTTGAGCCAAGGTGCCAATAACATCGTCGGCTTCGACACCGTCAACCATTAATAGTGGAAAACCCATTGCACGCACCACATCGTGAAGTGGTTCAATTTGTTCGCGCAAATCATCTGGCATTGGCGGGCGAGTTGCCTTGTATTCCGAATACAGTTCATTACGAAATGTTTTGCCCTTCGCATCAAAGACGACGGCGATAAGTTCAGGGTTGTAATCGCGCAATAATCTGCGCAACATGTTAACAACACCATAGACTGCGCCTGTTGCTAAACCTTCAGCATTAGTGAGTGGTGGCATGGCATGGTAAGCACGATACAGATAAGACGAGCCGTCAACGAGGATAAAAGGGGCAGTTGAATTCATATGAGTGTTATTTGCTTAGTTATGTATTAATTGATGCTTTAATCATCGTATCGGAAATGCTATCTTTAGTGAAAATATTTCGGAGTACGACTATGTTTTATAAAACACCTTTTGCGTCTATTGTATGCGCTGTTGCACTAATTATGTCAGCTAATGTTTCTCTGGCTGCAGATCTTGCTCAACCACCGGTGCTTCCTGAACCATTAATGGATGGCGAAAGTATTGAACCTGAAATCAATATTATTCAAAAAGATGACCGCACAGTTGAAGAATATCGTGTCAATGGTCAGCTTTATATGATTAAAGTTATTCCGACTATTGGTGTTCCATATTACTTTATGGATACAGATGGTGATGGTTCATTAGAGTCACAACAACATGAGTTGCAAGGTCATTTAGTGCCTAACTGGATTTTACTTCAATGGTAAGCCCTCGTTTCTAGGTTTAGGTTCATATGTCAGTTTATACAGAAGTTGGACGCGATGATTTAATCGCGTTTCTAAATGATTATGCCGTGGGTGAATTAGTGTCCTATGAAGGCATTAGTGACGGTATCGAAAATACTAATTATTTTGTTAATACCGAGCAAGGTAAATTTGTGCTTACTTTATTTGAGCAGCACGAGTTTGATGAATTAGCTTATTTTCTTGATGTGATGACCTTCTTTTATCAACACGATATTCCATCTGCACATCCAGCAGCTGACAAGCAAGGCCGATATCTTAAAACATTATGTGGCAAACCTGCAGCGTTAGTAATGAGACTATCAGGTCGAGGTGTCAATACTGTGGCAACAGTTGCACAGTGCCAAGAAATTGGTAATGTTTTAGGTAAAATGCACCTTAAAGGTCAGCAGTTTGAGTCTAAAAGAGTGACTGAGCGAGGCCATGATTGGCGTCAACAGATTGCTGAGAAGGTTTTACCATTGCTGGATACTGATGCGGCTGAATTATTACAAGATGAGTTAGCATTTCAGGCTGAGTATTCAAATTTAGAGTTACCTTTTGGTGTCACGCATTCTGATTTGTTTCGTGACAATGCCTTGTTTGATGGTGATGAACTAAAAGGTATTATTGATTTTTATTATGCCTGTGATGAATATCTTCTTTATGATTTAGCTGTCGCCGTCAATGATTGGTGTGTTGATGAAAGTGGTTTAGTTGAGTCAGCGCGATATGATGCTTTCATGGCTACATATTCTTCGCAGCGAGCATTAACAGATAATGAACAACGTCACTGGAATTTAGTTTTACGTGCTGCAGCGTTACGCTTTTGGTTATCACGTTTACAAGACAAGCTCTTTCCAAGAGTAGGAGAGCTCACACAGATTAAAAATCCTGATGCCTTTTTAGCGATTCTTAAACAGCATCGAGCTAATGAAGAAAATTCTTAAATAAGATGAGTTAAAAATTATGCTCTTAACAAATACAATCAAGAAATGTAGTGATGACTGGATGCTATGGCTACCTGCATTTGCATTGGCTGCGGTGCCTTTCGGCCGAGTAGCTGAAGTGTTTGTATTGATAATGGCTTTGATAGGTTTAAATGATCTGATTAGAAATCGAGATGATATTCGTGACAATAGTGCTTTCGTCTTATTTGGATTGGTTTTTACATTGTTTTTTCTACCCGGACTTTTATCGTTAATTGATGCTGTTAATTTTGAGCGATCGACTAAAAGTGTTCTCGGGATGCTACGATTTTACTTTGTTGGTGTATTTATAATAAGTAGAATAACAGGTATCAATGCGCATTTAAAATTAGGCTTGGCATTATCAGGAATTGTGACTTTTTGGGCAATTGATGGATGGTTGCAAGCTGTTGTTGGCGTAGATTTTTTTGGGTTTGAACCATCGTCATCTTCTCGGATAAGTGGAATCTTTGGAGAAAATGCTCGATTAGGTTTAACGATTATTCCTTTTCTAGGCATCACCATTTTTGCAATAAAAAAACAATTTGGTTTGAACTGGGCAATTGCGATTGGAATTCTGTTGGTCTCAGCAATATTAATTAGTGGTGATAGAGCTGCATGGGTTTCTTTAGTGATTTCAGTGTTCCTCCTTGTAGTACTATTTAGTTCTCGCTTATTGGCAATGTCATGGAAGCAATTAGGTTTATTGCTTCTTAGCGTCGGTTTGGTTTCTGTTGCTGTATTGAGTATTCCCCAATTTAATAAGCGTTTAGATAGTGCTTTAGTAGGGTTTGAAGGCGGCTATGAAGCCGTTAATAAAGCGTCATCATCGCGATTACCATTATGGACAACTGCATATAAAATCTTTGCAGACAATTCCATTAACGGTGTTGGTGTACGTAGTTTTCGATATGCATATCCTGACTATGCGGCTGAAAATGATCCCTTTGTTGATTTTTCATTACCTAGAGAAAAACAAAAGGGTCAGACTCATGCCCATCAAGTTGTACTTGAGTTTGCTTCTGATACAGGGCTAATAGGTGTCTTCGGTTATATCTTTACGATATGGTTGATCTATGTGAAATGGTTACCATCAGTTAGGTTAAAAGATGCGCCATTATCACTTGGATATTTAATATCATTAGCCGTTGTACTTTTTCCGATAAATACTCACCAATCATTCTTTTCTTCTCACTGGGGACAGATTGTTTGGATGCTCATTGCCTTGGCTATATCGGCAATGGCAAGTGAGTGTAGTATAAAGAAACTGAGCATAATCAATAAAACTGATCATTGATGACCGCGTTATGATTGAGTTTTCTTCAATAAATTCTGCTTTCTCATCTGGTGGCAACCGTCTCTGCTTTGTCGATCCTGACAATACGTCTCGATGTATCAAAATTGCACGTCCTGAACGTAGTCCTGAAATGAAACGAGCCGCAAAGTCTTTTCCTAACAATTTGAGATCCTTGGCTTATTTTGATGAGAATGTATCTGATCTATCAGTCTATAAACGAATTGATAACGCTATTGGAAATGATGCTTATGCATTGATTCCTCATTGTTATGGTAGTGTTGAAACAAACCTTGGTCTTGGCTTATCTTTTGAAATGATAAAAGATAGTGATGAGCAAATATCGATGACCTTAAAACAATATATTTGGCAGAATGGCTTAACTCAGGAGACCCAGCTGGCGTTAGATAATTTCATGTTACGTTGGCATACACTTGGAATGCCTTCACGAAATTTGCTTTTACATAATATTGTGGTTCAACAAAATGACTCATCCATTAAGCGTCTTGTTGTTATTGATGGTTTAGGCTGGCCAGACATTGTGCCAGTTGCATATTTCAGTAAAACAATAGCCCGTTATAAAGCCAGAAGAAAAACGATTCGACTTCCTATTGCTATTCAAAACCTGATAGAAAAGAAGGAGAAAGGTGGTGACTGGGGGCTTCGAGGATGGATGGATAGTGAACAACGCAAGGTAGAAAATAATGAGTAATAATCAGAAGAAAGAACTGCGTATAGCTCATGTATTAGCAGGTGCACCACAAGGTGGAGCAGAAAACTTTTATACGCGTCTTGTTTGCGAGTTGGCCGCAGAAAATGAATTCACGCAATCGGCATTTACCCGACCACATAACTTAAGGCAGAAAGCTTTTACGTTAGCAAAGGTGGGTATGCAGACATTTAAATTTGGCAGTAGCATTCATTGGTTAGATCGCCGACAGTATCGTGCTGCTTTGCGTGATTATGCTCCCGATATTGTTATGACTTATATGAATAGGGCGACGAGTTTAACACCCTCAGGGGATTACACTTTGGTAGCGAGGCTAGGTCATTACTATGATCTTAAGTATTACCAACATTGTGATTACTGGATTGGTATTACCAGAGGTATTTGTGATTATTTAATAAAATCTGGAATGCCTGCTGATCGAGTAATACACATTCCTAACTTTGTTGACGAAAGTGATGCCGTTGCTTTGCCAAAAGATAGCTTTTCTACACCAAAGAATCGCACTATTTTATTTGCTCTTGGTAGATTACATGAGCACAAAGGCTTTGATATTTTACTTAGATCACTTGTCACTATTGATAATACTGTTCTATGGTTGGCGGGTGATGGTCCAGAAAGAGATAGTTTAGAAAGTCTTGCAGAAGAACTTGGCGTAAAAGATAGAGTACGATTTCTAGGATGGCGAACAGATGTAAATGCATTGATGAGAACGGCAGATATTTTTGTCTGCCCGTCACGACACGAAGGTCTAGGAAGTATTATCATTGAAGCTTGGTTTAATCACTGCCCGATGGTTGCGACAGAGTCCCAAGGGCCGAAAGAGCTTATTTCAGACAAGAAAAATGGCTTATTAACACCCATTGATGATGTCGATAGCCTTTCTAAAGCGATTAACGCTCTAATTGATAACCCTCAAGAAGCCCAGCAGATAGCTGAACAAGGCTATAGAGAGTACCAAGCATTCTACAGCCGAGATAAAATCATTAATCAATATAAAGATTTTTTTGAGAAAATAACGAAATCAAGCAACAAGTAATATTTTACTAATAGGCTAAACTCTAATCCTTGCCAAATAAGTCACGAGTATAGACTTTATCCTGCACATCTTTGATGTTATCTGTGAGGCGATTAGCAACGATAACATCACTCATTGCTTTGAATTCTTCTAAGTCAGTGATCACTTTAGAATGGAAAAATGTTTCATCTTCTAGCACGGGTTCATAAATAATAACCTCGATACCTTTAGCCTTAATTCTCTTCATAATGCCTTGAATAGCGGATGCACGGAAATTATCAGAACCTGATTTCATAATCAAACGATAGATACCAACCATTTTGGGTTTACGTTTGATGATGGCATCAGCAATAAAGTCTTTACGTGTTGTATTGGCATCAACAATAGCGCGAATTATATTATTAGGTACATCTTGATAATTTGCTAATAATTGCTTGGTATCTTTAGGTAAACAGTAACCACCATAGCCAAAAGAGGGGTTGTTATAGTGATCCCCAATTCTTGGGTCTAATCCAACACCATCTATCACATGTCGTGAATTCAGACTGTGGGTTTCGCAGTAACTATCTAACTCATTGAAATAGGCGACGCGCATAGCGAGATAGGTATTGGAAAAGAGCTTAACGGCTTCAGCTTCTGTTGCATTAGTAAATAGAACAGAAATATCGCTTTTGTGAGCGCCTTCTACCAATAAACCTACAAAGGTTCTCGCTCGGTCTGAATTTTCTCCGACGATAATTCGTGAAGGGTATAAGTTATCATGCAGCGCTTTTCCCTCCCTTAAAAATTCAGGAGAGAAGATGATTCGTTCACATGCGAGCTCCTGTTTAATGCGATCAGTATAGCCAACAGGTATTGTTGATTTAATGACCATAACCGCCTTAGGATTTATGGCAATAACATCTTTAATTACGGCCTCAATTGACGAGGTATTAAAGTAATTGGTGTCAGCATCATAATCAGTTGGTGTTGCAATAACGATAAAATCTGCATCTTTATAAGCTTCTTGCTTATCTAACGTTGCTCTGAAGTTGAGTGATTTATTGAGTAGAAAATCTTCAATCTCTGTATCTTCAATCGGTGACGTCTTATTATTCAATAAATCAACTTTTTCGGGCACAATATCTAAAGCAATGACTTCATGGTTCTGAGACATCAGCATTGCAATGGATAAACCTACATATCCTGTTCCAGCGACAGCTATTTTCATTGCTTATTTTCCTTAGATAATTCTTGATATATTTGTAATGTCTTTTGACACATATTTTGAAGTGTAAATAGATGGTTCGTATTCACGACAGGAGTATTTTGTTGCCATGACATGATTTTGTCAGTCACGGCGCTAATATCACCCACAGGCACGTGCCCCTCAGGGAAGGTCACATCGAGTTGTTCAGCAACGCCGCCATGACTATAACCAATGACAGGGATTCCCATGCTTAATGCTTCAATCGTTGTCCGACCAAATGCTTCAGGTGCTTTAGCAAGCGATAATACAATATTGGAGCTTGCTAGGATATTTTGTAGATCACTTCGATGACCCGTAAATGTAATTTCTTTTTCTAAACCAAGTTCTGCAATTCTATTTTTGAGAACGTCCAAGAAGGCTTGTTTACGCGGATGCGTTTCACCTACAATTATTCCATGGATATTCAGGCCTTTAGATTTTAGTGTTTGAATACACGTAATAAAATCATCTTGGCCTTTCCACGCCGTAATGCGAGCAGGCAAAGTAATAATAAATTTATTGTTAAGTTGGGGGAAATCTTTATTCCATTGCACCGACCAGTCAGTACTAGGCTGGTAATTAGGACAATACAATTCAGGATCAATCCCCCGATGGATCACGGAGATATTATCGATATTTGCTTTTGGATAGTTCTCCGTAATATAGCTTTTTATCATATTCGATACGGCAATTACTCTTTCACCAATGGTCATAATTGCACTGTATTTATTTATCGAATAAGGCCCATGGACTGTTGTCACAATATGGGGACGCTTTCCCCTTGGGAGTTTTCGCCATGCAAGGTAGGCAATCCATGCTGGCAACCTTGAACGAAGATGAATAATATCAGGAGAGATATCACGGAGGATTTTTCTAAGTTGCCAAATATAACGAAGCGTTGTTAAACGCTTTTCTCCAATTGGCAATGTAATATGTGTTGTACCTTCACTTTCTAACTGTTCAACGAGACGGCCTCCAGCAGAGATCACAATAGAGTGATGGCCTGCTTCAACTAAAGCGCGAGCTATTTCTGTTGTACCGCGTTCTACCCCGCCACTATTCAGTGCAGGGAGTATTTGAATAACAGTAAGTTGTTTTATCATTGGCTTAAAATCCAATCTGCCGCACGTTGGGCTTCATTTAGTTGAATTGGTGGCAATGTTAAGGCTTGGGAGTTCTGCCACTGAGTAAAAGAAGTAATTATACGCTGTTCCATCAGGAGTTTAATGCCCTTTGTAATTCGATTATTACTCGATTTTTCTTCAAGATCTAAGCAACCAACAGCAGCGCCAGATGTTATCGCTTCATATAGCATTGAAACACTGTCAGGTGAGACCCACACATGACCTGAGCTCGTCAGTTGCTTGGGCAACCAAGAAGAGTCTGTTTCCCGAAAATCAATAAAAGTGACTTTCCCTGAATGAGCTTGAAGTTGGGTTTCAAAATCATCAGGCGTGCGGCGAGAGTTAGCGACTGTCCATGATATATCGGCATGAGCTTTCAGTAGCTGAGTTATTTGTTCAATGATGCTTATTGAGTCCCAAAAGTAATGTTTGCTTGGGCCGCCTAAGAGAATAACACCCTGCTTAGCATCATGATTCGATGACGGGGATACTTTGTTGATCGCGCCTTGAGTTACCAAGATCTTATTGTCGATTTTAGGACTATCATGTTGAGGAATAATCAGATGATCAAACCAGTTCATAGGCCAATAAGGACGCATCAATAAAATACGCTTACCACCAAAAAACAGGTGGGAAAACTGCATAGGAAGTTGTGTAGTACTACCTGCTGCAATTAGGTAGTTAGGCTTAGTTAGCTGTGATAATTGACGATAGAACCGACCAATTAACAGGCTAAAGATAAACGTAATGATATTAGATGGCACATCTATGGTGTGAATTTTGACAGATGTACGATTTTCTAATGCATTTATTAATCCAGACGTTTGGTTCTCATGTCCAGGTTTCCCATCCGTAAATTGCCAAATAACAGTGTCAGTCGACATGAAATATTAGTGCAAAGTGCTATGAGCAATATAAATAAAGATGGTGCCAGCAGCAATTAATGAGACCTGCTGTAGTGTCTCAGAGGGTTTAACTTTGTGGTGCA
>ENA-OSET01005728-OSET01005728.1-sediment-metagenome-genome-assembly--contig:-NODE-5728-length-10373-cov-3.007382_pt1 | contig 10373 bp, 7 predicted proteins | sample MGYA00237882_ERZ534229 | MGnify/ENA primary metagenome ERZ534229 (study PRJEB26408, sample SAMN06266212) | sediment metagenome | isolation source: Hudson Canyon methane seep mesocosm | place: USA:Hudson...
ATATTCAGACCGCACACCTTTTCCGTGTTCACCCCAGAGCAAACCATTGTATTTTTGAGTCAGGGCGACTACCTCATCCGTTATCGCTCGAATCAAGGTTTCCTGTGCCGGGTCTTTCATGTCGATGATAGGACGCACATGCAGAACACCCGCATCAACGTGTCCAAACATGCCGTATTCAAGGTTGGCATCGTCCAATACTTTGCGGAATTCCAGAATAAAGTCGGCAAGGTTCTCCGGTGGCACAGCGGTATCTTCCACAAAGGGAATTGGGCGGGCTTCGCCTTTGGCATTGCCTAACAAACCCACTGATTTTTTCCGCATGGCCCAGATTTTTTTAACGTTTTCATGGCCCCAGGCCACGGTGTGACCAAACGCTTTGTCGTTCTCGCCTGCACAGTTTTCAAGCTGGGTAGTGAGGGCTTCGACACCTTGCTTGAGTGCCTGCTCAGAATCTGCGGTGTATTCCACCAGGTTGATGCCCTGAATTTGTTTGCCCGATGGGTCGGCCGGGAAAAACTCTGCCACGGTATTCCAGATAATGTCGCCCATCGCCAGGCCAAGCACTTTTGAATCCACTGTTTCGATGGAGCTTGGTTTGGCTTTCATGAGTTCTTTGGCGTCTCGAAGCGCCGCATTAAAGTCCTCGTAATAAACATTAACCAAAGCGGTGAACTTGGGAATGGGTAAAACATTAAGTTTAGCTTCAGCAATGAAACCCAACGTGCCTTCCGAGCCGCAGAGTATGCTGTTGAGGTTAAAGTGCCCCTTGTGATCTCGAATATGCGCCAGGTCGTACCCGGTTAAACACCGGTTAAGCGGCGGGAAAACCGCGTCAATTTCGGCTTTGTGACGTTTATGGATATTGTCGATCAGGCGGTGAGCTTCACCCACACGATCCTGGCGTGAACAGATTGCCTGAAGTGTCTCTTCATCTACCGCAGACGAATTCCATTGGCTGCCATCGAGCAAGACGGTCTGCAGCTCAATTACGTGGTCGCGGGTTTTGCCGTAAAGGCAAGAGCCCTGTCCCGAGGCGTCGGTATTAATCATGCCGCCCAGTGTCGCCCGGTTGCTGGTTGAAAGCTCGGGGGCAAAAAACAGACAGTGGGTTTTGAGGGCAGCGTTTAGCTGGTCTTTAACCACGCCGGATTGAACCCGGACCCAACCCTCCTCCGCATTGATTTCCAAAATCCGGTTCATGTGGCGAGACACGTCAATCACCAGACCGTCGGTGAGTGATTGGCCGTTGGTGCCCGTGCCGCCGCCGCGGGGAGACAGCACTATGGCTTGAAATTCAGTCTGGTTGGCCAACTCTGTGAGTTTGACCAGGTCTTGAGTATTGCGCGGGTAAACGACGCCCTGAGGCAATACCTGATAAATGGAGTTATCGGTGGCAAGTACGGTACGGCTGGCGTAGTCGGGGCTCAGCTCTCCCTCAAAGCCAGCGTTGCCCAGTGCTTCTATATAGGCCAGGTAAAGGGATTGTACGGTGGAGGTCTCGCGGATGGCTGGAATCATGGGTTCTTTGCTGTCGGCCAAAGGAAGATCGCGATTTTACCGGTTTCACTCGCCGGAGAACAATAAATCCAGCGGATATCCCGTAAACTTTTTGCTTTCATCGATGATCAGCTGCGATTGCATGCGCTCAATACCAATCTCCCGGTGCAGCATATCTTCCGAAATCCGGTTGAAGTCGGCGGCGTCGGGGCACATGAAGTGCAATACATAGTCGTATTGCCCCGAGATTTTGTAACACACGGTGATTTGAGGGATGGTGTCGATTAATGTCCGAAACTTCTCGTTAGAGGCAGCATCTTGGCCTTTCAGGGCAACACTGACGATAAAATGGGCATATCGGACTTTGGAGAGGTTCAAGGTGGCTGTATAACCCTTGATATAACCTTCCTGTTGCAGCTTGCGCACTCGGCCGTGACAGGCGCTTTCCGACAGGCCTATTTCCTCTGCCAGTCGCAGATTGCTGATGCTGGAATCCTGCTGCAGCACCTTGAGGATGCGAAGATTGAGTCGGTCGAGTTTCATTGCAGGTGGCGGCTCCCCCTTGAATTGGACCCACATTCTCTCACGTTTATGAATTTCCTCCCAATTCGGGTGGAAAAAAGTGAGGAACCTTCGGTTGAGGGCGGCAAATACGGGCTTGTCTTTAAAACGCCGCTGGTAGTATGGGCGCCAGTGATTAAAAGCCGGATTCAGAGATAGATTAAGGAAGGGTGAATGAGTTTTAAACAGCGTTTCAGTGACTTGGCGGGCCGCCTGAATGGTGACGATTCCGGCGTATGGGCGGTATCTGACAAAGCCTCCGAACTGCAGATGGCGGGCAAGGATGTCATTAAGCTGTGTGTCGGCGACCCGGATTTTGATACACCCGCGCCCATTCACGATGCGGTGGCCAGCAGTTTGAAGGCGGGGCGCACACATTATTCTCCCTCCCAGGGTGAGCTGGAACTGCGCAGCGCCATTGCCGATCTGGAAACCCGAACCTCGCGGCATCCCTGCAGCCCGGAGGATGTGGTTATTTTCCCCGGCGCAACCAACGCTCTCTACACGATATTGAGTTGTTTGATGAACACGGGTGATGAATTAATAGTGCCCGAGCCAATGTATGTGGGTTATGTGGGTTTCCTGGCTGCCGTGGGAGTGAAGGTCAAACACGTGCCCTTAAATTCTGAGCGCAATTTCGCCCTGGAAATTGATGCGATCAAGGCTTGCATCAACTCAAAAACCAAAGCGGTATTAGTGAATACACCGGGCAACCCTGCAGGCAACATGATGACGCGGGAAGAGATGGCCGAACTTGCCCTTTTTTGTTATGAACGGAACGTTTGGCTGATCTGTGACGAAGTGTATTCCATGATCACCTACAACCGCCGTCATGTGTCGATGCGCTCGGCGGCGACCAGCCTCGATAACATTATTATGGTGGACGGTTTATCAAAGTCGCACGCCATGAGTGGCTGGCGAATTGGCTGGGCTGTGGCTCCTCCGGCATTGGTGCCTCACCTGGTTAATTTTGCCGGTGCGACCGTTTTTGGTTGCACACAATTTGTGCAGGACGCGGCCGCCTGGGCCCTGCGCCACGACGAATACTACATGTCATTGATGCGAGAAGAGTATCAGCGTCGCAGGGATTTTTTGGTTGAACGATTTAATCAAATGGAGGGTCTCAGTTGTCAGTCTCCCGACGCGGGGATGTTTGTGATGGTTAAAGTGTGCCCACTGTTTACCAGTGGCAAAGAGTTTGCCGAAGGGCTTGTTGATACCCAGTTTGTCTCAGTGGTGCCCGGCGAAGGATTTGGGCCAAGCGCAAAAGAATTTGTACGTGTTACACTGGCGCAACCGGTTGAAATTCTTGCGGATGCGTGCGACAGAATCGAGACCTATATAAAAAGTGTTAAACCCTCGCTCGAAGAGTGTGTGGTAGACGATAGCCAGAAATTGAAAAAAGCGTGAACACAAAAACCATAATAAATGACCATTGAGAGAAGCTAATTAATGTCAGATTCACATCGAGAACCCAGCTTTTTAGACGCCCTTACACCCACCGCCATTCTTGTCACATTACTGGCATTGTCTGTTTATTTGTTTGGCGACGGATCCTCCGGCGGCGGCAACCAGGTAGCGCTCACCATTGGTGCGGCTGCGGCGGCGATCATTGGCATTAAAAATGGTCACACCTGGGAGAGCATTGAGGCGGGCATTATTCAAGGTGTGTCGGTGTCTGTGCGGGCAATGTTAATTTTGTTATCGGTGGGCGGCCTTATTGGCAGCTGGATTTTGTCGGGCACGGTGCCCACGATGATTTATTATGGTTTGCAGCTTCTGGACCCCAGTATTTTTTATGCCGCCAGTTTAGTGATTTGTGCTTTTGTGGCACTGAGCATTGGTAGCAGCTGGACGGTGGCGGGCACCATCGGCATTGGTCTGATTGGCACGGCTTCCGCACTGGGGCTGTCTTTGGAAATGACGGCGGGCGCGATTATTTCCGGTGCCTATTTTGGTGACAAAATGTCTCCTCTGTCTGACACCACCAATCTCGCGCCGGCTGTTGCGGGAGCAGATTTGTTTGCCCACATTCGAAACATGGCCTGGACAACCACGCCAAGTATCCTGATTGCCCTGGTCATATTTCTGGTCATTGGCATGCGCCAAGACGTGTCGGGCTCTGCTGACTTAATGGAAGAAACACTGCTGTTATTGGATCAGAGTTTCACCATTAACCTGTTTATGTTGGTGCCACTATTAGTTGTGCTAGTGCTGGCGATGAAACAGTTTCCGGCACTGCCCACCATTTTGATTGGCGCCCTGGTCGGCGTTGGTTTTGCCGTTGCCTTTCAGCCTGACCAGGTTTACGCCTTGGCGGGTGATGCCCAATTGCCCATTTGGCTGGCGATGTTTAAAGGCGGTTGGATTGCGCTGGTGGACGGCTACACGGCAACCACGGGCAACGAAGGCATTGACAGTTTGTTGACCCGCGGCGGTATGTCCTCAATGTTAAATACTATTTGGCTCGTGCTCACAGCGATGGTATTTGGCGGTGTTATGGATCAATTGGGTTTGCTGAATCGCCTGGTTAAAGGGCTTATTGACCGGGTGGAAAGAACCGGAAGTCTGGTTGCCGTAACTATCGCCTCCTGTATCGGTGCGAATATTATCACTGCGGATCAGTATATCGCGATTGTATTGCCGGGTCGGATGTACAAGTTGGAATTTGAACGCAGAGGTCTGGCGCCAAAGGCACTGTCTCGCGTGCTCGAAGATTCTGCGACAATTACCTCGCCCTTGATCCCCTGGAATACTTGCGGTGCCTACATGGCGGGTACTCTGGGTGTGGCTACGTTTGCCTATCTGCCTTATTGTTTTTTCAATTTGATTAACCCCATTATGTCGATGATCTACGGCTATACGAACTTTAAAATGGCGCGTATCGATGAAGAAAGCACAGTAATGAGCGCCGCTTGATCGAACTGAAAAGAAGCTGTTTATTTTTGGATAAACATAAAGGACGTATAAAAAAGGGATAGCAGAAATGAACACAATAATAATGAGAATAATGTGTGTTTGCCTGGTAGCGGTTTTCACGACACCCTTAACACCCCTGAAGGCTGAGGAGCGCATGGCCGACGACAACAACATGGACGAAGTCAGCGTTGATGAACTGCAACGACGCATGGCAGCAGGAGAAATGAGTGCGGTTAGTATTACTCGTTTCTATTTGAATCGAATAGAAACGATGAACCTCGCCGGGCCTTCTTTGCACGCGGTTATCGCCGTTAACCCCGACGCAGTTGAAGCAGCAAGAGCGCTGGATGAAGAGCGGCGCGCGGGTAGCCTGCGCGGCCCACTGCACGGCATCCCGGTAATCCTTAAAGATAACATCGACACGGTAGACAAAATGCCCACCACGGCAGGTGCGCTTGCGCTTGCCTCTCATTTTGCCAGCGACGATGCGTTTATAGTGAAGCAACTTCGCAAGGCGGGTGCCATTATTCTCGCCAAAGCCAATCTGAGCGAATGGGCCAACTTTCGTTCAGAGCACTCCGTGAGTGGTTGGAGTACATTGGGTGGGCAGACTCGCAATCCCTATGTCTTGAATCGCAATACCTGTGGCTCCAGTTCCGGGTCTGCAGTGTCTGTGTCTGCAAATTTTGCGCCTCTGGCGGTGGGCACAGAAACCGACGGTTCCATCGTCTGTCCTTCTGCAGTGAATGGTATTGTAGGCATTAAACCGACCGTTGGCCTGTTAAGTCGCAGCGGCATTATTCCCATCGCACACAGTCAAGACACCGCCGGGCCAATGGCACGCACCGTGCGCGACGCGGCAACCATGCTGGGCGCAATGGTGGGTGTGGACAACCGGGATGAGGATACCTTGGCCAGCGCAGAACAATCCTTGTCGGATTACACCTCTGCACTGGATGTCGAGGCATTGAAAGGTGCTCGCATAGGTGTCGCCGGCAACTTGGGACACTTCAGTCAAAAAGCGAATCCGGTTTTTGCTCGCGCTCTCGATACACTCAGGGCGGCGGGTGCCGAGGTTATTGAAGTGGGCGAAATGCCCCACATCGACGACTATGGCGATCAGGAATATGAAGTGTTGTTGTATGAATTCAAAACGGAGTTAAATGCCTACCTCGCCGATGTTGATGAGAATTTGCCGGTACACTCATTGTCCGAATTAATTGCGTTTAACCTTCAGAATGCCAAGCAAACCATGCCGCATTTTGCTCAGGAAATTTTATACCTCGCACAGGAAAAAGGGCCCTTGAGTGACAAAGCCTATCTCGAGGCAAGAGAGACCTCGAGAAAGCTGGCGCGGGCGGGTATCGATACGTTAATCGAACAACATAATCTGGATGCAATTGTGACAACCATTGCACAGCCTGCCTGGCCGACAGATCACCTCAATGGAGATCACTACCTTGGCGGCTCTTCAAGCCCTGCGGCGGTGTCGGGATATCCGAGTGTGGCTGTGCCTATGGGTAATGTGAGAGGTTTGCCCCTTGGAATGGCGTTCATTGGCGCGCGATGGCAAGAAGCCAAGTTGATTGGCCTGGCCTATTCATTTGAACAGCGCAGTCAATCCAGAATTGCCCCCAAATACTTGGCGGAACTTCCGCTGACTCCCTAGGCAGGGTGGGCCGGATGAGGGTGCCGTTTCAGAATTTAAAGGGGCTTGTTTTGGCTTACGTCAAGCATGGAGTCAGGCCGGTTCTTGTGTGGGTGGCGGTGTTAGTTGGTGGTTGATGAACCATAGTAATGACGATTATGCCTACGCATTTTGGATGGCAACAATTCCAGCATTTGTTGGTATGTGTATCTTATGGTTTTTTGTTCATGAGCCAAAACCAACAGATGACGAAACAATTGAAATTGTTGAAAACAAACACCCTATTCATATTCGTGATTTTTTGCGCCTTGGTGCGTATTTTTGGGGCTTAATGGCAATTGTATTTGTGTTTTTTCGGGGTATATGAAGATCACTGATTTGAGCGATGAGCATAACTAATTTATTATACCAAAAAAATTAAAATCCCAGTTCCCAGCACAATCCTGTAAATTACAAAAACCAAAGTGCCGTGATTACGGAGAAAGCGCAGCAATAACTCTATCGAAAGGTAGCCCACAACAAATGCAGCTAGAATTCCCAGAATTAAATTTATGTATTGGTCACTGCTGATTCCAATTTCCATTAGTTCCTTCAATTCGTATAGACCGCTGCCAAAAATCGCAGGCAATCCCAGCACAAAAGAAAATCTTGCAGCAGCTTCACGATTTAAACCCACCATCAAACCACCCATTATGGTGGATCCGGAACGGGAACAGCCGGGAATCAGAGCCAAAGCCTGTGTCAGGCCGATTAATTGAATTTGTAAAAAACTTAATTGTTTAATGTCACGGTTGCGAGACGAAAGTCTTTCGGCAAGATAAAGAAAAATTGCCAGCACTATTAATGCAGTTCCGATCACCCAGAGTTCACGTGCCTCGTTTTTGATGAAATCCTTAAATCCCAAACCTAAGACGACTACTGGAATAGTTCCGGCTGCAATACTCCAGGCCATTTTTGATTCTGGAGTTTCAAACAGGTTCCTATGCCAGAGGCTTTCCAGTGCCGCCGAGGACAGTTGGACTACATCCTTACGGAAAAAGAGCAACACCGCAACCAGTGTACCCAGTTGAATAACTGCAGAAAATTCTGTCCCAGGATCACTCCAGCCGAGTAATTCCGGAACAATTCTTAAGTGAGCTGTGCTGCTGATCGGTAAAAATTCGCTCAATCCCTGAACAATGCCCAGTACTATAGCCTGTATCCAATCCATTGGTTTTTTTATGTCTGAAAATAATGATTCTGTGCAAAGAAATCTAAGTGAAAATTTGCATTTCCTATCTACATGTAAAATTGAGAGAATTCAGGATTTATCCTTTTGTACATTTAAGGATAAATAAATATTCGACAATGCAGAAAAATGTAATCATCTCAGATTAATTATCATCAGAACTGAATGAATAATCAATCTGGAAGCTGATTTAAGCCGATCCGGTGCGGTATTTTGCTCTTATGTGCCATCCATGTAGCTGAAAAACTTGGAGGCAGAACATAAAAATAATCGTAATTCTCAGCACGCAAAGTTTTTCCAAAATTTCCTGCAGTTTCTTTTTTTGGATCAAAAGGAATTATTTGTCCACGTTGTGGAAGCGGTATTTTTTCAAATCCGGATTTAACGATTAAATCAACCTGTGATTCTGGAAAGGCTTCAAGAACAGCGCGGACAAATCCGCTTGACATAACCATATCACCCAGCCAGTTTGGTGTGCGGATCAGAATTTTTACTGGAGCAGATTCAGGCATTTAGTATATTCATTCGAGAATTGATGACTTCCGTTGCTGCCGGGTACAGAAATAATAGCCGTCAGGAAGAAGAGAATTATAGTGTTTTAATTCAATCTCTTTGCCGTCCTTCTGATTCAGCCAGACTCGAAGATCTCTGACAATGAAGTTGGACGTATCTATGTTTGAACAAACCATGTTAACTTGTTTGCGCAAACTGTCCGGATGACTAATGTAAATCTTTTTCTGCAAACTTGTACATCCGGAAGAAGCAAAAATTATTAGAACCTGCAATCTGAAAAGAATCAGGATTGATCTAAGACTCATTAAACAATCAGACTGAATGTTTGTTCCCAGTGGAAATAGTGTCTGCAGATAAATTTAGCTGAAATTGTATGGAAAGGCAATTATAGTAGACAGAGGAGAAAAATGCTTTTGCTGAATTAATTGATCCGGGACTCAATTACGGTAGCTGCGTTTTTGTTCAAGGGCTCGCCTTGAAACAGGTTTTTCTTCAAACTCCTGCAGGAAAGTTTGCATTTGTTTTTGAAAGAAATCATCTTTTAACATTCTCTCGCCGACTTTTTTCAAGGTAGCATGGACCGTTGAATGGTCACGACCTATGATTTTGCCGATTTCACTCAGGGACAGTGAGGTAAGTTTTTTTAGCAAAAATACGGCTGCCTGTCTTGCTTTGATGTGTTTTCTGTCACGACGATATGAATGAAGTCCTTCTTCAGAAATTTGAAACATTATGCAGATATGCTGCAGGATTTTGTTTTCTATAGTAACTGTGGATTTACCATGTGAGTGCTGCTCAAAGTTGGTTTTTTTTGCAGAATCATCAAGCCAGTCTTTCAGAGAATAACGAGCCAATTCTATAGTAAGCTCTTCATTCAGCAATGAAGCATGTACGCCGAGACGCATCAGAACTCCTTCCATGCGTCCTATTCCTCCCTTAATATGCTTCACGATAAAATTTGCCAGCTCATTGTTCAGTGGAATTCCACGTTCTTTAGCTTTGCTCTCAAGAATTGCAATCCGGGTTTGATCATCGGGAATTCCGATATCAACCGTCAGCCCTGAATCCAGTTTTCCCCGTAGTCCGGAACTTAGTCCGGAAATCTGTGTTGGCGCTTCCTGACAGGCTATAACAATTTGCGCTTTTTTCTTGCGTAACGCATTAATTGTGTAGAGCAGTTCCGTTTGACACTTTGCAGATGGAACCAGAGCCTGCAAATCATCCAGTAGAAAAGCATCAGCCTTTCGGTAACGGTCACGGAATTCTTTCATTTTACTTAATCTGAGATGATTAACAAAATCATTCAAAAAATCTTCTGCAGAAACCTGAACTCTTTGTTTTTTGGGATTGCTTTGCTGGAGTTCATTGCTGATTCCTTCAAGCAAGTGCGTTTTTCCTGATCCGGACTCACCATAAATAACAAAAGGATTAAAGGCTATACCCGGCATTTCAACGACTGCTTTACAAGCCCTGCTTGCCAATAGGTTTCGTTTACCCGGGATAAAGGAATCCAGAGAATATGAGCTGGTACTTCCTGCAGCATGTTCTGTTACAAAGTCTGACTTGGAATTTTTTATTTCCAGGTCGTTATTTTTGTTTGCAATTTGATCTTGATTAAGATCAAATTCAGTTTGTACGGATTTCTTACGACCTGTACTACTGCATATTTTGTATTCGAATTTTTTCTCTGAAAATGGGGCTTTTTCAGGGAAAAGTTCGTTGAGGACTTCTTTCAGGAGAGATTCGTGATTAGTCTTGATTTCGTAACGGTATATTTTGTGTTGAATTCCGCCTAATACAACCTTTGAAGGAGTTATTTTTAGCAACTGAAGAGAATCCAACCATGACTGGCTTACATGAGAAGGCAAAGAACGTCTAAGGCACTCTTTAAATTCTAATGATTGATTATGAGTCAGCTCCATTTTTTCTTATATTTCAAATCCATTTGCTGTTTTTATCAAGTCTAAATCAGTTAATATTTTACTTGAGATAGGCTTAATATTT
>ENA-OSET01005729-OSET01005729.1-sediment-metagenome-genome-assembly--contig:-NODE-5729-length-10372-cov-12.295775_pt1 | contig 10372 bp, 8 predicted proteins | sample MGYA00237882_ERZ534229 | MGnify/ENA primary metagenome ERZ534229 (study PRJEB26408, sample SAMN06266212) | sediment metagenome | isolation source: Hudson Canyon methane seep mesocosm | place...
ATTGATGTTCGCCTTTCTACCATGCCAATGGTTCATGGTGAATCTGTTGTGATGCGTCTTCTTGATCATTCGCAAGGATTACTTGAACTCGGCAAGCTCGGCATTCCTGAAGAGATACTCACACCCTTATATCAATTAATACAAAAACCACACGGTCTACTCCTTGTGACCGGCCCAACGGGGAGTGGTAAAACAACAACTTTATATGCCGCACTCAATGAGATTAACTCTGCTAAAAGTAAAATAATTACCGCCGAGGATCCCGTGGAGTACCAGCTGCCACGTATTAACCAAGTTCAAGTGCATGAGAAAATTGGCCTAACTTTTCCATCTGTTCTCCGCACAGCATTACGCCAAGATCCTGATGTTATCCTGATTGGTGAAATGCGTGATCAAGAAACAGTCGAGATTGGTCTTCGTGCTGCAATGACAGGTCATCTTGTCTTCTCAACTTTGCATACAAATGATGCCATTAGCACCATCGACCGTTTATTAGATATGGGGGCAGAAAGCTTTTTAGTTGCGAGTGCATTACAAGCTATCCTAGCCCAGCGTCTTGTTCGACAATTATGTCCTGATTGTCGACAAGTTCATGAGTTAGACCCTTCAGATATGTTCTGGCTTAAACAAATGCTGGGAACAGAAAATCCCCTGCCTGAATTTTATCAAGCGGTAGGCTGCCACCTCTGTAATGAAACTGGCTATAAAGGCAGAACAGGGGTGTATGAGATATTAGTCATTACCCCTGATCTTGCAACAGCTATGCAACAAGGTGACCGTAGCTTATTCAAAGAATTAGCACTACAAAAACAACATTCTAAAACACTCTCTTTTAATGCCATCGCGTTGGCACAACAAGGTATTACAACCTTAGAAGAAGTGCTACGTATTGCTGGTGATATTGATATTACACCTCCTGAACATGTCGCTTAGAAATAGCTTTTAATGATGCCTACTTTCCAATACAAAGGTCGTAATACAAAAGGTGAGTCAATCACGGGAGAACTTGATGCGAGTTCAACAAGTGATGCTGCCAGCCATCTCATTAATATTGGTATAACCCCCGTTAACATTACAGAATCACTTGCTACACAAAGTGGTTTTCTTGAAAGAATACATGACGTTTTAGACAGCACAACACCCGATACAAATGATCTCATTATGTTTAGCCGACAAATGTCGACCTTATTAAAAGCCGGCATTTCTATTTTGCCTACTTTACAGGGTCTAAAGACACATATGACTCATCGTGGAATGCGAAATGCTGTTGGTGAAATAGCGACAGATCTTGAAGCAGGTCGAACGCTTGCTGGTAGTATGCAAAAATATCCTCACATTTTTTCGAATTTATTTGTCAGCATGATCAATGTTGGTGAAAATACGGGACAACTTGAACAAGCATTTCAGCATATCTATAAATATCTTGAAATCGACAAAGAAACTAAAGATCGTGTTAAAGCAGCATTGCGCTATCCCTCCTTTGTTTTAATTGCAATGGCCATCGCTGTCGCCATTATTAACTTATTTGTCATTCCTGCTTTTGCCAAAGTATTTGCTGGTTTTGGAACGGATCTACCCTGGGCAACAAAAGTATTAATGGCCACATCACAGTTTACTGTCGATTACTGGTATTTCATCTTGCTGGCGTTGATGCTCGCATTTATGGGGATCAAAGGTTATATCAAAACAGAACAAGGACGATATAAGTGGGACCGCTACAAACTACATATTCCCTTAATAGGGAGCATTATTAATAGAGCCACACTTTCCCGATTCTCACGTGCATTTTCTATGGCATTCCGAGCGGGAGTTCCCATCACTCAAACCCTTGTAATCGTTAGTAAAGCTGTTGATAACACTTTCATAGAACAACGTATTCTCGGCATGCGTGATGGTCTAGAGCATGGTGAATCACTCACTCAAACAGCTATTGCTAGTAAGTTATTCACCCCGCTTGTTTTACAAATGATTTCTGTTGGGGAAGATACTGGATCAGTTGATGATATGCTTGATGAAGTGGCCACCTTTTATGAACGCGAAGTTGATTACGACACCAAAAAACTCAGTAGTGCAATAGAACCTATTATGATCATTGTTATCGGGATTATGGTTTTAATTTTAGCCCTCGGTGTCTTCTTACCAATGTGGGACCTAGGTGGCGCTGCAATGGGGCGTTAGACATTGCTTTCAAAATAAAGTATAAAGATTGAAATACTATCTATTATTTATAAAGTTTTAAGGACAAGCATATGAAAAACCAGCAAGGTTTCACTCTTATTGAATTAGTTATGGTTATCGTGATTTTAGGCATCTTAGCTGCAACGGCCTTACCTAAATTTGCAAATTTACAAGGTAATGCACGAATGTCTTCATTAAGTGGTGCCTTAGGTGCAGTCAAATCGGCATCAGCCATTGCCCATGCTGCTTCATTAATCGCTGACAGTAATTCGGTAACCATTGAAGGCACGGTCTACACTATGGTCAATGGTTACCCAAGTGGTACAGATGTCACAACATTAGCAAATCTATCAAGTGAATACACATTATCGGGCACAAGCCCTCGCACCATCGCTTTAGGTACATGCTCATTCACTTACACTAATGCATCATCTGCAACTGCCGCGCCAGCTATTACTGATATCACCGGTGATACTAGCGGTGCTTGCTAATTTCAACATCCTAAAACCGTTATAGAACCATATTAAAAGGAAGAATTCACTCATGCATTCTTCCTTTTTTTATCCCTACTCTTCACAGCATAAAATTGTGCATAGGACACAGGGTTTTACCCTTGTTGAGCTTATACTCGTCATCGTTTTATTAAGTATTCTTTCAGCTATCGCCTTGCCACGTTTTTTTGATCGTAATAATTTCGACGAACGTGTGTTTTTTGACGATACTTTAAATGCTGTACGCTATGCCCAAAAAGTAGCCATCGCAACAGGTTGCCAAACACGGGTAGCCATTGCTAGTAATAGTTTCGCACTCCTTCGTGAAGATAACTGTGATGGCACGACACCTTCATTTGATAATACGCTTTCCGTCGTCAATCCGACTACAGGTAATACTGACTATACGGGTTCTCAGTCTGGTGTATCCTTGACAGCATCACAAGCAGAAACAACGTTTGATTCTCTAGGAAGAATTGATCCAACAACGAGTACTGTCGATAATATTCTTAGTGTAGGTAGTCGACAAATTACCATCAAAGCAGCAACTGGATTCAGTTATGACAGCACGACATAATTTCCCTAGTTCAAACAAAAGCTGCCAAGGTGCCACCCTTATTGAGCTAATAATCACTATTGTCATTATTAGTGTCTCTCTAGCTGGAATTTTAAGTGTGGTAAATCTTACAACAAGCCATAGTGCTGATCCCATGGTTCAACATCAAGCTATTGCTATTGCCGAGAGTTATCTAGAAGAAATCACATTACACCCTGTCACATCAACACCCGATACGAGTGTTGCAGGTGATAGATCCACTTTCGATAATATTGCGGACTACAATGGTTTAAACGATACGGGCGCAACCGATCAAAATGGTGATGCTATCGTTGGTTTGGAAAATTATTCTATTGTAGTATTGATTACTGATGAAACGGTATCAGGTGTCATTATGAAAGCAATTACAGTCACTGTCAGTCGCCCCGGCACACAAGATATTGTACTCACGGGATATAGGGCTGTTTATTAATGTCTAGTTCAAGCTCACCCTTGTATCAACAATCAGGTTTCAGCTTAATTGAACTGATTATCACCATCGTCATCGGCGGTATTGTCGCATCTATGACAACCTCAATTCTCACCTTACCTATCAATGCCTATATTGATAATTCACGGCGAGCTACGCTGACAGCTACTGCTGATTCAGCACTCAAACGTATGCAACGTGATATTCGCAGAGCCTTACCTAATAGCATTCGTATCTCAGCAGATGGTCAGACATTGGAACTGCTCCATATTGTTGCAGGCGGCCGCTACCGCGGTCGTTATGCGACTGATGGTTCTGGCGATGTACTCGACTTTACTCAGCTTGATACAAGTGTCGACATACTAGGGGATATTCAAAATTTTTCTGATATCTCACTAGGTAATGACCGGCTTGTTGTTTATCCTCTAACAGCAACAGGAAGTAATGCTTACGCAGGTGATAATACAACCGTATTATCAAATGCAACGACAAGTAACTCTCTTAATTTTACAGGCTTTACTTTCCCTCTAAAATCACCACAACAACGATTTTTCATTATTGATACGCCTATTACATATCACTGTGATTTATCAGCTACAGCAACAAAAGATAAAACATTAATACGTTATGAAGGTTATGCTATTCAATCTACTCAGCCTACTCCTCCAACATCTGGTGCGGCATTACAAGCTAATTATGTCTCCAGTTGTTCATTTAGTTATAACTCTGGCTCAAGCACTCGTTCTAGCTTGGTAACATTAGAGATTATCTTAGCCGATGAGACAGGAGAGTCAATACGACTAGTTCATCAAGTTCATGTGGACAATCAGCCATGAAATACCAACAAGGAATCACCCTCATTGGTGCCATTTTTGTCTTAATCATTGTTAGTTTACTTGGCCAGTACCTTATAAATATTGCCGGTGTACAGCGTCAAACAAGCCTATTATCTCTTCAATCATCTCGCGCCTACCAAGCTGCGAATGCAGGCCTCGAATGGGGTATTGCAAAAACCATCGCGGATAATACATGTCCGATCTCATTTCCTACCAGCTTCCCTAGTTTATCTAGCTTTACTGTTACCATCAGTTGTAATCATTTAGGCAACTTTGATGAAAATGGCATTACATCTAATGTATATAAACTTAATGCTACATCACAGTTTGGCTCATATGGTGAGGTAGACTATGTTTCACGACAACTACAAGTCATTATTAATGATTAAAAATAACTTATACTCCCTAAGAAATGAGAATGCATACCCTTATTACATGTGGGTAATACTTTTTCTCCTTAGTTCCTATTCAACTATTTCTTTCTCAGACTCTTGTGAATCTCTTCCTAGTGACTACTCAATTTATAGTGGCTCTCAAATTGAGTTGAAAGATGATATTAAAGTTAATGGAAATACTGTTTCTGGCACACATAGTCCCAATGTAGGTATATCTCCTGATGGCACAGTTACAACCAACTTAAATCCTACACTACCGAGCCTAGAACCTGCATCCTTTCCTAGCAATACTGAATCAAGAGACGAAGAATCATCATCTAATATTGTAATTGATGGTGCTTCTGAAGTTTATTATGACGAAATTAAACTTCAGGCTAAAAGTAAATCTATCACCTTCACTGGCAGTGGCCCATTTCACATTAAAAAATTAATAACAGAAAAAGAAAAGTCCACGATTAATTTTTCTGCTGGCATCTACTATATTAATGAGCTTAATCTAAAAGATGAAAAGACTACTATTAATATAAGTAGTGGCCCCGTTTTTATTCATGTTGGCACTAAATTCAATATAGAAAAAGGGAAAGTAGATGTTAATAAAAATGGTAGCGTAGATAATTTTGTCGTTTACTTACACACGGATGCAACATTCTCAGCAGAAGACGAGAAATTAGACTTCACAGGCGTAATTTATGGGCCTAATTCTGGCGAAGTTAAGTTCAGTGGAGAAAAAATTAAATTTGATGGGACGATTATTACCGGAGGGAAAGTAACGATTGAAAAAGAAGATTTTGAATTAACACTGACTCCTTCAGAACAAACAGCTATTAATGGTATTACTATCTGTACCTCTACGCCTGAGCCTATTGCAATATGGCGTATGGATGAAGCAAGCTGGGATGGTTCATCAAATGAAGTCATTGATGAAACGGGAAATGGACATCATGGTACAGCTTTTAATGGTGCTACCACTCAAAATACATCTCCAGCAATCTCTGGTAACCCGGGCAGCTGTGGATATGGTGAGTTTGATGGAAGTGATGATTATATTGCACTGCCAAATATACCAAACTTGCAGGGAAGCTTTACTATTACTGCATGGATTAAGGGTGACTCGGGCGTTGATGGTAGAATCTTTGCAGATGATGATAAAAATGAAGGTGGCTACGCCTTAAGTCTGGGTGATGGTGGGCATGGAAAACTACGCTTTTTTTCTAGAAATGTAAATCCTGTGGTCCTTGATACTGGTAATGTCATTCCCAACAAAAATAAATGGTATTTTGTGACAGCTGTTCATGATGTCTCTACAAAGCAACGATTTATCTATGTTGATGGTATTGAAAAAGCATCTGGAACCTATACCGGAACGTGGGGAATAGATTCTGGTATAGCGAGTATCGGTGGCGAAACTAATGCTTCATCAGAAGGCGCCCACTTTGCTACATTTTCTGGAAATATTGATGAAGTTCAAGTTTTTGAAAGCGCATTAAGCCAAGCCCAAATACAAACAATAATGGCTGAAATACACCCCTGTAACATCACCACATTGGCCTCAAATTTCAAATGTGTCAATACAGCTAGTAATCCTGTTACAGGAAGACTCTTCACCAAGCTTGCAAATACTTCTTTTACTCTTGATGTCGTTGCATTGCAGGATGCAAATACTGTTGCTAGTGGTTACTCTAATACCGTCACTGTAGAACTTGTAGATGCCTCTTCTGGAAGTTGTGCATCGCATTCAGTGCTTAACCCAGAAATCAATCAGTCACTCACATTTCTCTCGGCTACGGGTGTAGAAACATCCAGTAATATGACCTCAACGAAAGCATATCGAAACCTGAAATGTCGTGTAACTGATTCCGTAACAGCACTTGTTGGCTGTTCTACAGATGCATTTGCTATTAGGCCTGAAAATTTCACAATCACGTCCCCACTAAATAATACTGGTGATTCAGGCTCCCCTGTAGAAACAGCTGGCACTACATTCAATATTACAGCTGAAACAGGCATAGTAAATTATGATGGAAACCCTGTTATTGATTCCGCACAACTCACTGCTCATGTAGATTTTGTTCAAACTGGAATATTAGCTGGTTTATTTCCTGCAGCAGATCCTTCAACAGGCAACAGTACAGGTTCGAGTTTTACCTATAGTGAAGTTGGCAATGTACTCTTAAATGCTGGCGCTATTATTGATAGCGACTTTGCCACTATTGATAAATCAGCAGGTGATTGCATAAGTAGTGCATCAAATACCGTCGATATTGATGGCAAGATAGGCTGTAATATTGCCAATACTAACCTTTCAACATTAGGTCGTTTTATTCCCGATCATTTTGAGATCAGTATTTCAAATAATGGTTCCTTCGGTGGTAGTACTTATGCCTGTTCAGGATTTAACTATTTTGGACAAACATTTAGCTACGATACCAAGCCGCAGCTCACAGTGACCGCATACAATGGATTGAGTCCAAAAGAAATAACTCAAAATTATGCCGGTAATTATGCCAAGTTAGCTATCGGTGACTTTGACTTTGATATTCCCACAACCGATGCTAATAAGCTTGGAGCTGATAGTATCAATAAAGTGAACCTAATCTGGACTCCCGCAGCCCCTGATATGATTGATAATAACAATGGTAGTCTAAGCTTAACACTTGGTGACGATACATTTAAATACCCTCAGAAAACTAATTCTTTAGTCGCTCCATTCACCAATTCTGTTGAATTTAATTTCATTGATATTACAGATAGTGACGGTGTCGCCAGCAATAACTTACCCCTATCATTAACTCCCTCAGGTGCAATAATGCGTTTTGGTAGACTCAGTATTGCTAATAGCCATGGTTCAGAATTAGTACCACTCAGTGCACCTGTAACTACAGAATATTTTAATGGCACCAACTGGACATTAAATAGTATAGATTCCTGTACCAACTTAGACTTAGCAAATAATATTACGCTGAGTAATCCAGCATCGGGGAATAACCGCCCAGGAGATACGGCAATGGTGATTGAAAGTGCGACTAGTACGGCTAGTTTGCTTAACTCACCTTTTTCTTCTGGACAAGGTAATCTTAGCTTTAGTGCTCCCGGAGAAGATAACCAGGGTTATATTGATATTAAAGGCTCATTAGCAGGATTCGAATGGTTGCAGTTTGATTGGAATAGTGATGGTAATTTTAATGAAAATCCATCTGGTCGTGCAAGTTTTGGTTTATTTACTGGCAGTGACAAACTTATTTTCCGTCGAGAAGTGTATTAAGTACTGGCCAGGAGTGACGTTACAGCTTGACGTAGTGCTGTGATACATTGCGCTTTGCCAGTAAAAGTTAACCGTTTACTAATCTCAGACCAATCACGTTGTTGCATAATGGCCATGACACATAGTTGTTGTTGAGTTAGCGTGAGTTGTCTAAATTTAGGCTGCTGTATTACCTTACCCAAACAAAGCCATAATGAAAATTGTGAGAATTCAAAGCCACGTTGTTCAGTTGCAAAGGCTTTTATTTCTAATTGATCCCATTCCGAAAGTAATACTTCATTGTCTTCCATCATTTGGAACAGTGTAATAACTAACTCAGGCGCTAATTGTTTGAAATCATGTCGCAGTAAATGTGGCCATTGTTGTTGAAAGCGTTGTTGTGCATTCTTAACAACCGTCTTTCCTTGTTCAGAGATAGCATTTAACATCATCACCGAATGACCGCCACTGACATCATCATGATGCAAACCTAATCTAACAGGTGAAAAGCCAGATCTCATCCAAAAGCCGAGTAAATCGGTACTTGCAGCAAAGCTTGTTCCGACAATATCACATTCCGTTTGATTGATAATCTGTTCTAATAACTTTTGACCAATGCCTCGCCGCTGTATTGCAGGATGCGTAGCAATGCGGATTATTCGTTGGTAGTTCGAGTTTCCTGCTGTTGTTATACCGACATGAGCTAATAAGGACTGTGGTAATAGATGCCCTTTTAAACGTCGATTACCCGCATGAATATTAGCCGATAACTCATCATCTAACCCACCTTCTTTCACCAGCCATGCACTCGCTACAATGTGCCCCTGAAAACGCATGATATAAACAGATACATCATCACGGTCGAGCATCATCTGTAAATCGGAAGGTCTAGTTCGATAATGCGCCAATACCATTAAACCAAACAGTTCGTTCAGATCTTGTTCATTGTGAATTAATGCTTGTCGATCAATGCATTCAAACTGACATTGTTCAACATCTGCATCAGCTATCAAGTCATCATCAACAGGGGAAGCATTTAACAATAATGACTCAAAGCTAAATGCTTCCAAGGCATCATTTTTTAACCAGCGAATAGGTGTTTCCATTCGATAGTGATGCCAATTAGGCGTTTTCTCATCCAGTGTTTTTTGGAATCGTACGGCAAAGCCTCGTCCCGTTCCTTCATAGCCATGCAATGTTGTTGAAAAAACAATTCGCGAATATTTCTGCAATAACTTTTCTAACATGGATGCGGGTATCGCAGCGGCTTCATCCACCAGCACGATGTCTGCTTTGAGATCTGATTCAATCAATACATCAGGCGCGACAAATCGTATTTCAGCCCCCTTCACCGAAATCAATCCTGCCGAAGGCTCTGCATCAGCAAGCAATCGAGAAGCATGTTCAAATACAGTATCAACGGTTGCTAAACTAGGCGCAGTCACTAAAACCGTTTGTTTGCCCTCTTTTAATAATTGGGCAGCGGCGATGCCTAAAGAAGCAGATTTACCTCGACCTCGATCTGCCGATAGAACCAATGGTCGCCGTCTATGACCGTGAACCACTTTCGAAATAGCTTTTACAGCTTGTTGTTGATCATCAGTTAATACTATTCGATCATCTGTCGATAATAGAGGTGCTGGCAGCTTTGTGACTGATTGCCCCTGCTGCACAACAGTAAAATGTTCATGCTGCTGTTCAAACTCGGCAATGACACGCATAAAACGCTGCATGCTCAAGCTTGCAGGCTTATTGCTAGCTAACCATATAATGATTGCCCCGCCTTGTATTATTGTACCAACAATGGCACCCAAACTATCTGGGTTAAACTCATCTAATGCATCAAATACTACTGCATCAAATTCTTTACCTAGATGTCGTTGAGCTTGTTTTTGGGGAATATTTTGAACATCATCACTCTGAGTTGATAAGGCAATAATATTGTTAGTATCAAAATCTTCCAGCAAGGCTTGTGATGAACTTTGGCACCAATCTCGCTCACCTTGTAGAATTACACATTGTCGCTGTTGCATATTACTCACCACAGAGTCACAGAGAGCACGGAGATTAATAATATAGTCATAATCCTTTGTGAACTTTGTGCCTCTGTGGTGAAATTAAAAGTCATTAATAATGCGGTGGCAACTCATGCTGTGAGCCAGACTCTTGACTAGATGTTTGCATAGTATTCACTTGTACTTTCATC
>ENA-OSET01005730-OSET01005730.1-sediment-metagenome-genome-assembly--contig:-NODE-5730-length-10370-cov-3.862625_pt1 | contig 10370 bp, 9 predicted proteins | sample MGYA00237882_ERZ534229 | MGnify/ENA primary metagenome ERZ534229 (study PRJEB26408, sample SAMN06266212) | sediment metagenome | isolation source: Hudson Canyon methane seep mesocosm | place: USA:Hudson...
ACCTACTACAAAATAGTCACATTATTAAGTTAAGCTTTTGGGGGTTTATCGCAACATTATTTTTTAGTCTAATTGTTGTACTGCTCTTGTTTGCCATGTTGACAAGACCATTAAGGCGGTTAGCGATAGATATGCGTCTTTTTCGAGCGGAAGGGTTTGAAAAAGGAAGTATGCCTGATTCAGTATGGGATGAAAATTCAACAGATGAGATTCATCGACTTGGTTCAACGTTTAATGAAATGGCGAATACGTTAAAAGAACAATATGAAAAAGTTAAAACGACAGATGAGTTAAGGCGTGAGCTTATTTCGTATGTATCACACGACTTACGAACACCTTTAGCCGCTTTACAAGGATACCTAGAGACCTGGCAGCTAAAGAAGGGTAACCTAAGCGAAAGCGAAAGTGCTGAATTAATTCAAATTGCAGTGAATAATGCGCAGCATATTAGTGGTTTGGTTGAACAGTTGTTTGAGCTGGCGCATTTAGATGCAGAAAATGCCAAACTTATTTTAGAACCTGTCTCAATCGCAGAATTAGCGCAGGACGTAATTCAAAAATTAGCTTTAGAGGCTGATAAAAAGGGCGTGACTTTAGATGTCGAGCCAAAAGATCCTGCCTTACTAGTTTTGGCAAATATTGAGAAAATGGAACGAGTTTTTACAAATTTATTAGACAACGCGATTCGCCATAGTGAAAATGGAGGCCTTGTCTCAATCCAGATGACTGTTCTTTCAAACAAGCTTAAAGTTAGCATAATAGATGATGGTTGTGGTATTCCTGCTACAGATCTACCTCATATCTTCGAGGCTCACTATCGTGCCGAGAATAGTGCACAAGGCGCACGTACAAACAGCGGATTAGGTTTAGCGATTACCCGTCGAATTGTAGAACTTCATCATAGTAAGATAAGTGTAAAGAGTGAGGTTGGAAAAGGTAGTACTTTTGACTTTGAGCTCAACCTCGTTTGATGCTTTATAGTGACTATTGATACTTCTCAGCAATGGCATAAAATAAATGTTCATTATCTAGAAAAACTTGCAGCATAACGGGGTCAAAGTGTTGACCCTTTCCTTCAGTCATTATTTGAAGCACTTTAGAGTGAGGGAATGCTTCTTTGTAGCAGCGTTTTGACATAAGGGCATCATACACATCAGCAATTGCCATTAACCTTGCTGAAACAGGAATAGCATCTCCTGCCAAGGATTCTGGGTAGCCAGATCCATCCCATTTTTCATGATGTGAGTAGGCAATCTCTTGCGCATAAGTAAGAAATTTATTCTGTCTAAAGCCTGAAATATCACATGATTTCTTAAGAGCGTCACCTCCAAGAGTGGCATGTGTTTGCATGATATCCCACTCTTCAGCGGTTAATTTTCCGGGCTTTAATAATATATAATCGGGAATACCTACTTTACCCACATCATGAAGAGGGGCGGTTCTAAAAATAGAATCAATGGTGGTGTCATCATCTAGTTCTTCGATGTATTCCGGTAAATGACGTATTAGTTGGGCGAGTACTTTTACATAGTGCTGAGTACGAATTATATGGTTACCGGTCTCTTTATCTCTTGTTAAAGCGAGGTTGGTCAGCGCGCTAATAATAACTTCCTGAGTGTAGCGTATTTCTTCTGTTCTTTTTTGAACTTCTTGCTCAAGAATTTTATTTTGTGAGGCTAGTACCTCTTTAGCTTTCCTAAGCGTCAATTGAGTTTTAATACGAGCTTTTACGATCGGTGCTGAAATGGGTTTGGTAATATAGTCGGCGGCGCCACGCTTTAAACCCTCAGCTTCGTCACACTCCTGATCCATCGCTGTCACAAAAATAACAGGTATTTCTTTCCACTCGGGGTTTGTATTTATTAGGTCTAAAACTTCTATACCGGACATTTCCGGCATGTTTACGTCTAATAAAATAAGGTCAATTTCTTGATGGTGAGCCTCCAACTGAGTGACTGCCTGTCTGCCGCTTGTTGATACACGTAAATCATAGTCTTGTTTTAAGTTCTCACTTAAAAGCCTTATATTAATCGGTTCATCATCAACGATTAGAATAGAAGGTTTATCCATTAAATTTACCCTTAAGAAAGAATAGGTTGCTTAGAAAATTATAATTTATTACTTAATTATGCAGAGCATGCTAATTAAATCCAATAAAGCACAAAAAATAAAAAAGTTAGTGAAATATTTTAATATTAAAGTTAGTACTTTTTTTAAAAATTAACTCTACAATAAACTATATTGACATCTAAAAATTAGTCAGCGAGAGACACCTTTCAAATGATAGATGATCCTGTTATTACCATCTTATTAGCGCCTATATTAATTTCTCAAGGGGTTTATACTCGGATAGTAACTCCAAAACTACCTGAGGCTGAGGGCGCAAGAGAAGGGCTGTCAGGTGCAGGGGAGTTACTTAAATTATTAATTATAGGTGACTCTGCCGCAGCAGGTGTTGGTGTAGAAAGTCAGCATCAAGCTCTTTCTGGTCAGCTCGTTTCAAAACTGTCTTCTCATTGTTCTTTGAATTGGCGTCTTGAAGCCGAAACTGGATCAAAGACTGCTGATATTATTGAAAGATTAGAGCTGTTAGATGAATTTAAGGTTGATATTGTCATTGTCTCACTAGGCGTGAATGATGTAACAGGCAATGTTAAATTAAAAACCTGGTTGAGTTTACAGGAGCAGTTGCGGTCAATTCTTGTTTCTAAATTCGAAGCGAAAGTTATTTTATTGAGCCCCATACCACCTATGGGGCGATTTCCTTCTTTACCTCAGCCATTGCGTTGGTATCTGGGGCGTAAGTCAGAAGCTTTTAATTCTGGTCTATTACAACAATCTAACCAGTTTTCAGAGCTAGAATATATGGATATTAGCTTTCCATTTGAAGATGGTTATATTGCAGAAGATGGGTTTCATCCGAGCGACATGGCCTACGATCTTTGGTCAGACTTAGTTGTGAAGGAAATTAGACAAAAAATTGAAATGACTCAGCTCTAAAAGTAAAATTAGAAGCAGTTAATTTCACTTTCTACTAAGTTCCGGTTTTCACCTGGCCCTAGTTGAGGGTCTAGAATAATATGGCCAATTGATGAACGATGTATCTTTAAAACAGGATTTCTAAAGCGCCCAAACATACGTTTAATCTGATGGTATCGCCCTTCAGTTAAGCTTAGCTCTGCTGTGTGTAGGCTTAGTATCTTGAGCTTAACTGGTTTTGTTGTAATATTTTCATAAGGAAAGTACATACCTTTCTCAAACGCATCAATATATTCCCGACCAATTGGTTTTTCAGTTGTTACTTGATAAATCTTTTTCACTTTTTGATCTGGGAGAGTAAGTTTTCTAGACCAATTACTGTCATTTGTAAGAAGCAATAGACCTGAAGAGTTTAGATCTAGTCGTCCCGTAATATGTAGAGCATTTTTTAAAGGGTGATCTAATAGATCTATGACCGTTTTGTGTTGGTCATCCGTGGTAGCACTTACAACTCCTGTTGGTTTGTTAAGCATGAGATAGCATGGTTTATTGTTTTGAAGCGTTTCGCCATCAAATATAACGGATGTAAAAGGGTGAATGATTTGCTGAATATCGTTTGCAATCAAGCCATCTACAATAACTCTTTGTTTCGCTAAAATCAGTCTTACATCACGCTTGTTAATGTTTTTCTTCTGACTTATAAAACGGTCCAGACGCGTTTTAGATGATTGTTTTTCTTTATTCAAAAGGATGGTTTTCCGCGAAGAGCTTTTGTTTTTCCTTTTTGCGTCTTAGCATCAACTCTCCGCCTTTGTGAACCTTTAGTGGGTTTGGTTGCCCTTCTTGTTTTTTGTACCACTGTGATGCTTTGTATAAGCCGTTGAAGGCGATCTAGTGCATCTGCTCTGTTTTTTTCCTGTGTTCGATGCTGCTGAGCTTTGATGATAAGGACTCCCTCTTTGTTAATACGGGAGTCTTTAAGTGCTAATAAGCGTTCACGGTAAACGCTCGGCAGTGATGAAGTCTTAATGTCAAAACGTAAGTGAATAGCAGACGAAACCTTGTTGACATTTTGTCCTCCTGAACCTTGGGCTCGAATAGCTGTTAATTCAATTTCATCATCAGAAATAGAAACATTTTGTGTAATTTGTAACAAGTGTCTATGCCTTTAGCTAAGCCTTAATACGTTGAATTGATCCTTAGATCCAAGTTAATCACATTGAGTTATTTGACCCATCTTCTTTGCTGCCATAATGCAGCCTCTTTTATCATCGCTTGCAGCTTTACAGCTTTCAAGTAGCTCCTTATAGGAGGGAGATAATTTACCAAGTACTTTTTGAGCATGTGTGACGACATTTTTACATTGTTCAACTGAAACCGGCTCGTAATTGGTACACCCCTGTATGAGCGATATAATTAAAACAAAACCCATATTTATTAACAATTGTCTGTATTTTTTCATGAGCCATCTCGTAAATTAGTAGAGTTTGGTTTTAAGTTAAATAAATTGAAATGTTAGTTCACTTGGCAGCTTTTAAAGGGTTATTTCTGGGTTGCTTGTACAGCTGTAAGTGCAATGGTGAATACGATATCTTCTACCAGAGCACCACGAGACAAATCGTTTACAGGTTTTCTTAAACCCTGCAACATAGGACCAATACTAATGACATTAGCGCTACGTTGCACTGCTTTGTAAGTCGTATTACCGGTATTTAAATCAGGGAATATGAACACGGTTGCTTTTCCTGCTACCTGGCTATCGGGCGCTTTTTTGACTGCGACACTTTCGATTGCAGCAGCATCATACTGTAATGGACCATCTATCAGAAGGTCCGGTCTTTTTTCTTGAGCAATACGAGTAGCTTCTCTCACTTTGTCGACATCGTTGCCTGTACCACTTTGACCTGTACTATAGCTAATCATCGCTATTTTTGGATCTATACCAAATGCTATTGCAGAGTCAGCACTCTGAATAGCTATATCTGCCAATTCTTCAGCATTAGGGTCCGGATTAATCGCACAATCACCGTAAACTAAAACCTGCTCAGGAAGGCACATAAAGAAGACAGATGAAACCACCTTCGCGCTAGGTGTGGTTTTAATTAACTGGAGAGCGGGGCGCACAGTATTTGCGGTAGTATGAACTGCACCAGAAACTAAACCATCTACTTCATCTAGGGCAAGCATCATAGTTGCGAGAACGACGTTATCTTCAAGCATAGCTCTGGCCATTTGAGAGGTAACACCTTTGCTTTTTCTGAGTTCAGTCATTGGAATTACGTATTTTTCACGAACCACATCAGGGTCAATGATTAAAATGTCATCTGGTAGTGATAAGCCTTGTGATGCTGCAATATCAATTATTTCAGCTTGTTTCCCTAGCAAAATACAATTTGCTAATTTTCTTTCATGGCAAGTGACAGCGGCATTTATCGTTCTGGGCTCATTTCCTTCAGGTAAAATAATTGTTTTATTGGCTGCACGAGAGTTTTCTGAAAGTTGATAGCGAAATGCAGGGGGTGAAAGCCTTGTAGCACGTTCTTTAATACAATATTGTTTGAACCATTCTATATCTAGATGATCCGCTACTGTAGACATTACACCATCCATCCTATTAACGTCATCAATTGGAACTTTATTACTTAAATTTGATAATTGTATAGTGGTTTGAAATGTATCTTTTTTACTTAATAGTAAAGGTAAGCCAGACTTTAAAGCGGATTGGCACAAGCGTAATATTTTAGGTTCTGGGGTATAATTACCGGTAAGTACGATACCTGCTAAAGGTGTGCCATTTAAAGCGGCCATACATGCAGCCATTAAAACATCAGTCCTATCACCTGGTGTTACGACTAAACAGCCAGGTGTTAATGCGCTAATTAAGTTTGGGATTGTTCTAGCGCAAATTGATATCTTAAGCACACGCCTTTCTTTTAAAGCGCCTTCATTTAAAATCTCTAGGTCACATTCGGTCAAAACATCCTCAGTGCGAGGTGCAATTAAATTATGATCTAATGGGATACCACCCAAGAATTTAAACTTATCAGTGAAAACGGAGCACCCCGTCTTATAATCTGGTGTTATGCTTGTGTTAGATGGTGTGATTTTACTTTCTTGGGGCGAATCATGTTCAAATAAAAGTGATTCATTACCTATGTTGTCAGTATTTAATAGGGTGATTTTATTTAATATACATCCTAAGATATCTGGATCTTCTGAAGAAGAAAATATTCTCGCTGCGGTTTTTAAATGCTTGTCTAACTCGTGATAACTCATCCCTTTCGCGTCGGCCACGAGTATCACTTCAGCATTTAAATTATTCGCTATTTCGGCGTTTAGTTTGTTTGAAAACGGAGTGTCTTCTTCTGGAACTAAACCTTCTACAATAATTACGTCATAATTTAGATCAAAAGAGTGGTAACCCCCCACTAGCTTCTCCATCAATAAATCTTTTTCACCTCGATTCAGAAAAGCTTCAGCTTCTTCTATTGAGAGTGGAGAAGGCGTCTCGATATTACAAATATGTTTAGCAAAATGACTTGAAAGGTCAGGTTTCTGCTCACTATTGGATGTTTGTGTGATTGGTTTAAAGAAACCAACACGCACACCTATCTGATCAAGCGCTCTAACAAGGCCTAAACTAACGGAGGTTAAGCCTGAATTTAACGTACTAGGTGCAATAAAAAGAGATTTAGCCATTAAAAGTTACCTGGAATTTGTTCAAGTGTGTCTTGCACGATCATTACTTCTTCATCAGTTGGAATGACGAAAATTCGTTTTGATTCAGATGAATGTATGGTTTTATTATGGCAGTTGGAATGCTTGAGCTCTTCGTCGATAGAAAAGCCGAATATGCTTAAATGCTTTACCGTTTTACTTCGCACTAATGCAGAGTTTTCTCCAATGCCGCCAGTAAAAATAAGCGCATCAAAACTCTGTAAGGAGACCATCATTGCTGCAATGTATTTAGCGAGCCGAAAGCAAAATATATCAATTGCTAGTTCGCTTCTTTTATGACCTTTGCTAGCATGTTCGCACAAAGTTCTCATGTCATTACTAACGCCTGAAATACCGAGTAAACCGCTTTCTTTATTTAGTATGTGTGAAATGTCTTCAGGGCTAAGGTTTCTAGATATTAAATAATCATATAGACCTGGATCTATATCACCAGAGCGCGTCCCCATTACCAAGCCTTCTAATGGAGTTAGCCCCATACTTGTATCAACGCTTTTACCACGTGAAATTGATGCGACGCTAGCGCCATTTCCCAGATGTGCGACAACAAGACTTGTATCATTAAAATCCTTGTTCAGTAGCTCTGCCGCTTGATGACTAACATAACGATGACTAGTTCCATGGAAGCCATATCTACGAACGCTTTCTTGTTCGTAAAAGCGATAAGGGATAGCATATGTGAAGGCGTGAGTCGGCATTGTTTGGTGGAAGGATGTGTCGAACACAGCCACTTGGCTTAAGTTCGGGTACTGCTCATGTAAGATGTTAATACCCAGTAAGTTTGCAGGATTGTGTAGGGGAGCAAGCGGGATGCAGTTTTTAATCTCTGCTTCAACGTGTCGATCTATTAACGCTGACTGCTTAAACTTATCACCTCCGTGCACAATGCGATGGCCTATCCCTATTAGATTGTTATCTAAGTCAAAATGTCTCTGTAGTTCGGTAATGATTTTATTTATTGCACTTTTGTGGTCTTTAGTGGCAAATGTTTCTTTCGTTTGATTACTACAGTTTTCAATTTTTAGTTCTGCCTTGCTGGAATTTAATGATTCAGCGAGACCTTCGGCAAGTAGGCTTAATTGAGTCGTATATAAGGCAAATTTTAGGGAAGAACTGCCACAATTGATAACAAGTATTAGCTTTGGAGTCATGAAGTTTATTTTTCTGTAAATTGAGGTTGTCCTAGTTTGAACTTACTACAAATACAAGCTAGGTTTTGAATTCTAAGCGCCTTGTAATGATATGACTAGTGTAGAGCATTCATAATAAATGTTACTGATTTTATTTAAATTCAAGTCATATTGACTAAGTTTATTCAAGTTTAGTTTTTGCTAATGCGATTGTTCAAAATTAAGCGTGGTTTCTAGTACTAAATCGGCATCACCTTTATATGATAATAATGCAGGTTTTATCGCGTTGTCGAGCATGATGTGATTTACAGCATTCATCAATGCGTTGGTCGAAAAAAATTATGCGCAGTCTAATGATAGATAATGATGATGAAATAAAAGAATAGAATGTAGGAAATTATACTTAAACAAGACTGTATGAATTGAAAAATATTAGATGTTTGCAGATATAAAAAAATGGCGTCCCCTAGGGGAGTCGAACCCCTGTTACCGCCGTGAAAGGGCGGTGTCCTAGGCCTCTAGACGAAGGGGACGCATCTGCTTCTTCGTCGAAGTGGCGTGCATAATAGGGGAGAGTATTTATTAAGTCAACGATTAATTAACCAAGAATGCATAAAAATTTAAAGTAGAAATAACCGCTATATTAGAAGTTAATTTATTTGGTTCAAACATGCCTTTAAATTATTCGCAGTTAGATCAAACGCAGCCAAAGTTCCCTTAGATTCGATTAGTTGATATAGATTAATGACGGTAGCTTCGTATCTACGAGGAAATGATGAAACAAGTTTATTTAATGACGTACTATGATTTGTCATTAATATAATTTCAAACCTGATTTTATTCTCTCCAGCGCAATAGTAGTAGTTATGTTCTTTAAGGTCAGCTGCTGGTTTTCCGTTAAGTTGATGAACCATCGTAGAACAGCGAGCAAAATTTGTATTAATGTCGGCATAAGCGTTTAAAATGCCGATTTTTTTTGCAAGGTCGTATACGTATTTAACACGTTTTTTTGCGGCACGGGTAATGTTAGGTAGGGACTCTATTGCTAAGTCACGAGGTAAGCCTCTTTGATATAGCTGCAGAACAGTAAGGTGCTCACTAGTTATAATTGAACACGAAAGAAAGGTTTGTTTACCTTTTTCTTTGGTCTCATCTTTTGTCACTGAATATGCGGTATGACTAAATAAAGATAAAATGAATATTGATATGTAAATCTTTAACATGGCGGAAATTGCTTACTCATAAATGCATTAAAAGAAGAATTGTAGCTTATGTGGTGGGGTTTTATTAAGAAGTTTAAATATAAGGCTTTATCTTTATTGAATATGTCGATCAATAAACAATTCTACTGCCGTAGCTAGTTCGGCTTGTTCGCCTAGTGGTGCAAGCAGTTTAATTTCGATCTTGTGTTTTATTTCATATTGCTTGAGCAATTTAGGTACGTCATACCTTAAATGTTTACCTCTAGCTAAAAATAGTGGAAGTATAGATAACTGGCCGTAACCATCTTTTACGCCTTTGTCTATTGCTTGCTCAAGCGATGGTTTGCATAGTTCCATATAAGCAAGTGTTGTATTTGAATGTTTAGCTCTCGCGTTTTCGGTAAAATCTTCAAAAGTTTTTGCCCATAATGGGTCGCGACTACCGTGTGCTAACAAAATTACCAAATCTTGCATAAATTCCTCTAGTTTGTCGTCAAGCTGCAGGATACTACATTATAAGCGTTTTTTTTAAAATTTAAGAAAACTTGTTCTTTCCGTTTGGCATAAAACTAGAATATACTTCTAGTTTTATGCGGCTTCAATAGCATCAGATTTAATTTAATAGGTATTTAATATGGGTTTTAAAGGTACAAGCGAATACATAGCAACCAGTGATCTCCAAATGGCGGTTAATGCAGCAATAGAACTTGAGAAACCACTATTACTGAAAGGAGAGCCAGGAACCGGTAAAACAATGCTTGCCGAACAAATTGCTTCATCGATGGGAGCGAGATTAATTCAGTGGCACATAAAATCTACCACTAAAGCACAACAGGGCTTATATGAGTATGACGCGGTTTCTAGACTGAGGGATTCCCAGCTTGGGAATGATAAGGTTCACGATATAGCAAATTACATCGTTAAAGGAAAGCTTTGGGAGGCTTTCGAATCTGATGAGAGGGTGGTGTTGCTAATTGATGAAATTGACAAAGCTGATATAGAATTCCCAAATGATTTACTTGTTGAAATCGATAAAATGGAATTTTTCGTTTATGAGACGCAAGAGAGAATCGTGGCAAAAAAACGTCCGATAGTTTTAATTACAAGTAATAATGAGAAAGAACTTCCAGATGCATTCTTAAGACGCTGTTTTTTCCATTACATAAACTTTCCTGATAGTGAAACCATGCAAAAAATAGTAGATGTTCACTATCCAGATCTTAAGCAAAGTCTATTAAAAGAAGCTCTGGATGTCTTTTTCGATGTACGTAAAGTACCAGGGCTAAAGAAAAAACCATCAACAAGTGAGCTTATCGATTGGTTG
>ENA-OSET01005731-OSET01005731.1-sediment-metagenome-genome-assembly--contig:-NODE-5731-length-10369-cov-3.586086_pt1 | contig 10369 bp, 10 predicted proteins | sample MGYA00237882_ERZ534229 | MGnify/ENA primary metagenome ERZ534229 (study PRJEB26408, sample SAMN06266212) | sediment metagenome | isolation source: Hudson Canyon methane seep mesocosm | place...
TTGAGTTAGAAAAACGACAATATCGCAATCTAATTGTTTTCGCGCATATTCACGAGTTGCACCATGATTAAAATCTGCTTGCGAAATAACACTGTGTCTAGCATTAGACGCTTTAGCTATTGATAGGGTCTTATCATCAGAAGATGAATCAATTATAAGAGTATTAAATTCAATCGATGAACCAGAAAGAATAACAAGGATATTAGCAAGTGTTGCCTCTGCATTTCTTGTAGGTATAACCAATCCAATAGATTCTTTTTTGTTAGTCATTCAATATTGCCAATTAATATTAATTTTTCTAGCTCAGCGACAACCTCTATAAACACTTTAATCATCCAAATTCCATTATCAGATAATAATTAATTACGACTGATATTCAATGATTTATAGTTTAACAACCACTCAAAATAAACTCTAAAACCTTAGTAAAAAAGCTATTTATATGCAATTAAGGTAATAAACTCAGATTTTCTTTTAAACAGCAATTGCATAATCTCAACAAATATAATTCGTGGATATTTGAATATTTTTCTATAAACCAATGACCGACACCCATTAAACTGATCTAAATATTTTTCACTTTGAATGCCCATATAAATACCTGATAATCCATGAATCTTTTTGTTTATGATTTTGAAACCAGTCTTTTTCAATATGTCAGTCAAAATAGTTTCATTATAAATCATCAAATGTCGTGGGGGCTCAAGTCCTCTCCAGTATTCTTTATACACATTCAATCCAATACTATTTATATTAGGTGTTTCCAGCCAGAGTTTTCCACCAGGGTTAAGATGGTAATAGCATTGTTCAATAAGCTCAGCAGGATTATAAACATGCTCAACTACATGACTAAGCGAAATCATATCGAACATCTCACCTTGTTTTATCGAGAATACGTCGCCTGTCCTGACATTTAAGTCCTTAGATAAAGCCGTGTTTACTGCATTAGGATCTAGATCAATTCCTGTAACATCCCAGCCTAAACCCTTTGCAAAAAACAAAAAATCACCATTGCCGCAACCAATATCTAATAATTTTTTTTTGTTATTATCTAAGCGGCCTATATGCCTTATTTTTGCATCTAAAAATAAATAGAGTGGGAAAATAAACACAATTACATAATATAAAATGTATCCCTTTATTGATGCCTTTTTTTTATATTTTACATTATAGAAAGTTTCTTTTAGGTAATGTAAAAACAGAGAGAGCTTTTCTTTTTTTATACTATGACTACCACTACTATGGGTATAATAATTACTATAGGCTTGATGAATATTGTCTTCTTTAGGTCTAGGTGACAAATAAGCAACACAACACCTACTACACCGTTTTATAGTCCATTTATCAAAAATATTATCAGACATCATATCAATCAGAGAACTGAATAATACAGAACTATTTTTACATCTGCACACTGGGCATTCATTTAGAACTTCAACTTTATCGCCTGACCACTGATTTTTTGTCACATCAATCTCCCTAAACAAATTACTTTGATGATTGTTTAGTGACAACATTTTTTAAAGCTTCTAAATATTTATACTCATTACGCACATCAGGTTCTAAATACGCACCTTCGGCCCATTCATTCCATGCATTTATAAAAACAAAATCTTCCGGAAGCTTGCGTTCTGGCATAGACTTAACTAACTCTGACAGCCAATATTCAAATCGTTCAGGTGTTACCCCCTGAAAAATAGTCGCACGATCTTTATATCGCGCAGTATTATCCCAATCAACAAAAGCCCCTGGATAAGTAGTTAAGCCTGGATCAGAACGGACTTTTACGATTTCACTCCACACTTGGTCATATTGATAGAAGGTTAATTTTTGTTGGCGTGATACGTTTTTTAAAAAATATCGGATTTGATGCAGAGGCAGTTGAATATAGTCAGGCAACCCTCTGATAAATTTTATTAATTCAGAATGTCGTAAAAGTGATTTATCAAAACAGGGTGAATAAATTGCTTCAAAAGGTTGAAATTGAAATACGGCATCAAAGCCTTTAAGGTGATCTTGTGTAGAAAAATTGTGTTGCTTTTGCACAACAAAATAAAGTCCTTTTAATCCATGCTCAATGGCTTTTTCTCGCCAAAAATCCAGCATATTTTCCAATTGATGAATTTTATGCGGGCGATAAATAATAAAAACGGGTTTGCCATCAACTTTTATTGCACGCTCATCAGTCCAGGCTTTAATTAAGTAATTAAAATGCAATTCCCATCGCTCTTTTTCAGGAGGGTGAGTTTGTTTGATTAAGATATGGTGATCTTTACCATCCCATCTTTTTGACCATGTTTCATTTGCCCATGACAAACAAAATGGAAAGTCTAAAGCTTTATTATCTAACATCAAATTTGTAGGCGTTTCCAGCAATTGTTTACCATCAAACCAATAATGGTAATGGCAGAAACCATAAACACCATGCTTTTTAGCCATATCAATTTGCTTAGACAATATTTCTATATCAGATTGATCATAAATACCATTCAGTGGCACTCTAGGTTGATTGTGACCTTCAAATTGAGCTTTTGCACTTTTAACATTATTCCAGTCAGTAAACCCTTCTCCCCACCACTTATCATTTTCTGGAATCGCATGAAGTTGAGTGAAATACATAGCTATAAACTTAACTTTAGAATCTTTTATCATAAATTAATAACCTTGCCCACTTAATGATCTTAATATTTTCTTTACTAGTGCATATTGTTTTCTCGGTATTACAGATTTTATAATTGACTTAATTTTCTGAGTATATATAGGTATTCTCTCTGGTTTACCAACCTGCATCGACATTAAATCAATATTACTTACAGCTCTATTTTCAGGAACTACTTTAACAACTACTTGATAAATATTTCCATGCGGATAAGAGGAAAGTACTTGTTTTGTTTCACTGTTCAAAGCCGCCCAATGATTAGAAAACTCACTTGCTTCGGGAGAAACAATTACAAACTGAGCTTCCTCAATACTTAAATCCGAGTCATTAAACAGCGCCTGAATATTCTTCAATCCAAAAAAACGAATGTGTGTTTTATCGAGTAACCCCCAGTCACCATAATGAAAATCTTCAGAAAGCAAACAAGCAATGATTGAGTTATGCGCCACATGAGGAAGAGAAACAACGATATAGCCATCATCGTTAAGCAAATCAGGAAGTAATTTCAATATGTTCCATGGGCTATAAAGATGCTCCAATACATCAGCAATGACAACCACATCGAATTTTTCTTCATTTTCAAGAAGCACAGGCCAAGTTGTACCATTCAAATCGGCTTTATATATTTTTTTACAAAATGGAGATAATTTTTTGATTGCATTTTCATCTATCTCAAGAGCAACTACCTCACAATTTCCAGACTGCTTCAAATGTTTAGTAATTGATCCTGGTCCAGCACCAACTTCTAGAACTCTTTTATTTTTACCTACCATTCTTATAACTCGAGCAGGTCCAGTATCTGTATCTAGTGCAACTGAATATTCATACTTATGTGAGCTATTTTCCATAAATTTTTGCCTTTACAACGTTTTTAGAGCCTTGGGTTTAAAGAATAAAATCAACTTTAAAATAGGGTCTCGAAGTCTTAATTTCACCAAAACATCAACTATAATGGGTCTTATTGACCGCCATTCATTTTTAATATAAAAACTTTTACCATTGGCTTTTATGCTATTCATTGAACCTTCCGTATAAAAAAAATCACTTAGATACTCATCATTCATTCTTATATAGTATGAACATAACGCAAAGTGCGTGATAGATATCATTATAAGTTGGTGTTTTCTGGTTTTTTTTGAAAACAATCCTTGTTCATGAATTCTATATCGACTTGGTTTTATATTATCTAAAAACTTACCTTTTCCATAATGCCCCAATAAAGACCATAAAAATAAATCCCCTGTTTTTGCACATTCAAATTCAGGAGGAAAATCATTCAGTACATTTCTAAAGCAGGTGGTAAGAGTATTAAGAGGCCTTGCTTTTTTTAACTCCAAGGAATCTAAATCATATGTTGCACCTGCTATATAATTTTTTATAACTCCACTTTTATCAAATGCTTCTAATGAAGTATATGTAACAATATAACCTGGATTTTCTTCTAAAAAATTCACTTGTATTTGTAATTTTAAGGAGTCCGTCCAATAGTCATCTCCTTCACAAAGCGCAAAATATTTACCAACTGCTTTTTTATACACAACAGACATAGGCTTAACCCCTTTAGAAAACTGATTCTCAGTTTCATAAATAGGTTTTATAATATTCGGATATTCTTCGGCATAATGCCTAATAATTAAAGCTGTTTTATCAGTTGAGCTATCATCTCTAATAATTACCTCAAATGGAAAGTCCGTTTCCTGCATTAAAAACCCATCAATAGCATCACTAATAAAATTTTCATGATTATAAGTTGTACAACAAATACTAACCACTGGATTAATTTTGCTTCCCCTCCAGCTCCTCATAATATATTTTTCATCCCTAATGATCATTATAATTCCCTGATTTCATAATATTTTAACTCTCCCAATAAACTCAAGGACTCTCCTTAGTTCGCAGAATAACTTCTTATCCACTATTTTTATGTACCTTAGTAGAAGACTTATTTTCATGGCTACTATAATTATCTGGCACTTGAATATTAAGAAATTCACCTAGTTTTTGCCATTTTAATGGGTCCTCTAAACTCCCTACAAATAAAGAATCAGGAGAAAACCGATTAAAGAAGTCCTGTACTTCTAATGTGTGTAACCGATATATTTCTTTATAATGCTCTGCTTTGTTTGTCAGCGTCATTACTTTTTTAGTAGAGATCTGGTTTTCATTTTTCTCATCAAGTTTACCCTCATGTAATAAATCAAAATATTCCAATTCTCTCCTATAAACTTTACAGTGCCCCCGACCTGTTCCAATAATGTCGCCATCCGAGTGCTTAATCATTGATTGATACCACTTATCAGGATCCCTCGTAAAAAGGACAAACTTAGCATTTGGAAATCGATGGTAAAGTATTTTATAAAAGCCGGGGTGAAACCATGGTGAGTCTTCAAATGCATTTGCCGCCCTGAAATCAAGTGAAGAAAACACAGCTTCATAGTCACCATTATGACATGAGGTAGACCATTTATTTTTCTCATCAGCAGGCCAGCCAGCCCACCTGTAGTTAAATTCACGAAAAAAATTACCTACTGATGAAGTTCCTGTACGCTGCATAGAAATACAAAATATTTTAGGGTCATTTTTATATACAATAGCGTTATAAATTAATATTACTTTCTTTACCAACAGTTTGATTCCCATACTCATGCCATAATTCTATATTTTTTATATTACTTATTTTTTAATAAGTAAAGGATAAAGTTGTTCCATAAAATATTTAAAAGATGATGTTTTAAATACCCAGTTCATTAATATATATATTAGTAAAAATAAAAAAAACTTCATAATAAACACCCATTCTTCCATCAACATAACTAAATACAAGGTACTGACAAGGGCAGTAACTGTAATAACAGATTGATCAATAATAGGTTCAAAAAATAGAATAAAAGGTAATTTTATTTCACGGGATACATAAAGTATATTTAATATAACACCTACAATTGCAGTTACAACTAAACCATATAAGTAAGCATCTATTCCCCATGCATAAAGCCCCCCAAAATTTATAAAAACAAATGCTTTTTTCCGCACCTGTAAATGTAAATTTTCTTTTGACTTCCCTCTACCATGTAGCACAGAAACTAATAGCGCACTAATAGGATATGCAAAACCACTAAAAACTAATACCTGAAATAATTCTACTGAAGGTAGCCATTTTACACCAAATAAAAACACAATTAACTCTTCTGAGAGCAGATACAAGCTTCCTAACAACAAAAAAACGACGAAACAAATAATGCCCATCATTTTAATAATCACTTTTTGAAACTGAAGTAAATTATTTTTTAACTGACTAAGAACAGGGAATAAGACAGCCATTAAACTTCCAGACGTATATTGAGCAACCATTAAATTTAATGATTTTGCTCGCTGAAAAAAACCTAATGTTTCAGGTAAAAATAGCTTACCTATAATAAGATAATCTAGTCTTGTAAAAATAGCCTCTAATACACCGGATAAAAACATACGGAAACCAAAGCCCCATAATTGCTTTAATGCCTTAAATGAAAACAGCAAAGCAGGTGACCATTGACTTACTGCCCAGATCACTAAATTATAAATAATGCCAAAGGTTAATGTTTGAGAAACTAGACTCCAAGCTCCAGCCCCATGAAAAGCCAAGATTACTCCAGCCACACCACTTAATAATGAGGCAATAAAACTAGCTTTTGTCAAAACCGAATGGTTTAATTCTTTACGCAGTTTAGTCGTTTGTACACTACTAAAGGCATTAATAACAAACGATAGTGACATCACTTCTGTGAGTGGAAGCAATACATTATTTTGATAAAATTCAGCAATCCAGCTTGCGGAAAAATAAGTTATTAATGTCAGTATTAGACCAATAATAAGATTAAAATAAAAGACTGATGAATAATGAATTGGCAGGACTTTCTTACGCTGAATTAAAGCACTACTGAGTCCAACATCAGTAAAAATATTTGCAATACCAATAATCACCATAATCATTGCTATTAAACCAAATTCCGATGGCTCCAATAATCTTGCTAAAACAATAGTGACGATGATCCCCATCCCATGCGTCATTATTTTCCCGAAAAAGTCCCAGGCAAAAGCCTTAATCCCCTTCTCTTTTAAATCATCCATACTCAGTTTATTTTCATATAGTATTAGTAATATATTTTGTCATAACTAGATTTATACTACCTTTTTCCCCTATAAATTTGAAACCAAGTTTCTGATAGAACCTAATTGCCCGAATATTTCCATTATAAACTTCTAAATCAATCCTCTCCATATTATAATTTTCAGCACTTATGATTATTTCATCCATTAATTGTTGAGCAATACCATCACGGCGGTTTTTATATTTAACACAAATTGATGATAGAAATGCTATTCTATTTTTTTCATCATTTATATATAGCCCTGCATGTCCAATATCATTTCTTTTTTCACAAACAAATATATTTATTGCATTACTTGATAGTTTATTTGAATAATTAACTATATCCACTCTCTGACTTAACGGAGGAATAAACTCACTATCATTTTTTTTAAAAAATGATAGTATCCTTAAAAAATCATTATCATATTCAAAACAATACATTTATTAAATTTTTTCCATATAGCTTAAAAACTCTTTTGCCCCTTCTATACCGTTATACATGATTACATCTATTATTGATAAATAAGGAACAAAATTGTCATTTAACTGAGGATAGCATATTTCATTTACTTTTTGAAAATAAAGCTTTATACCTTCTTCATAAAAACATTGTTTATCATAAAGTTTCACGCCACCTATTGGGTTTATATATTGTGTTGCATTCAATGATTTACAAATTTCAATAACTCTATATTTACCAATTAAGTTATTATCTATATTTAATGAAGATGATATTATCAGGTTACTATTAATTCCAAGATTGACACCTATAGTATTAATTGAATTAAATATAAAGTTAAATAAATTTTTATCTGGGAAAGAAAAAACATCTATTAAAACACCCATTCCTTCATGATAGTATGGAGCTTTTTTATATGTTGACTCAAACTTCCGGAACAGCTTTTCTTTATCTCTTTCAAAATCATCTGAAATAACCCTATCTACAATATTAAGGCTATCTGAATCATTTTTTATTGGGATAGTAAAATACTCATATTTTTTATTATTTAAAAAACGGTTTCTATTTATCCATCCTTTTTTTGTATACTTAATATCATCATAAATAACAAATATATCAACAATATTAAATAACTGCCAATACCCTATATAAGGTAAAAAGTAAGGTTGCATAATTGCAACCTTAAGTTCTTTTTTCATTTAAAACAATTCCTTCAAAACTTTAAAACTCATCTTTGCTTTATTTTTTACTTCAGGAATAACTCTTTCTAGTTTATTTTTATAAGACACCCTATTATTCCAACAACTGATGATTTTTTTATTCAGATCATCTTTATACATTGGATTTGCAACATACTCCTGCACCTGTACAACTGTAGCAAAACCTTCTAGTTTGTGAGCCTTAGGCTCATGCCCGTAATCAATTATTACTGTTGGAATACATTGTGATAACGCAGCAACTGCTGCATGTACTCGACCACTAACCAGCATATCAAATGAACCAATTATTGCTTTAGTCTGCCAAGCATCATAAACACCATCTAAAGTGAAGACATCTTTTGCAATGCCTCTTTTTTCCAGTATACGTGCTAATTGCATAACAATTGGATAGTCTCGGCCATGTTTTAATTCAAAATCAATAACAGGCACATCAAATCCATTCGAATGAGACATTAAACATACCTGCACACCTAAAACTTCGGTTAACAACTCTACTGCTTCAGCAAAGTTTATATAGTCACTATCTTCTCGAGGCCATTTATCAAATGGGCCTGATTTAAAATTCCAGCCGCATAAAATAAAACCAACTAAAGGTTTTTTACGATTAGTAAGAGAGATTTTTTCATCAATTAATAGTTGATCTATCACCTCCCCCTTTTCTGGCTCAAATAAAAAAGCAGGGCATGCACAATTATATGTTTTACGCATATCAAAACCATCATTTTCTAATAATTTAGTACTTATCGGCTCACGATTAGCTACAAGATCAAAATTTTGATATGTTTTTAACGCTAACTCCTTTGTTTTCTTATTAGAAAAAGGTCCTGGTGATCCAGCTATCATTGCCACTTTCTTACCAAGATTCATTGCTATTTGGTCTTTTAGCAAACCAATCTCGAAACGATTCTTACCTAGAAAATCTGCATTATCACCCCATATATCTCCACTAAAATCAACAACCAAATCCGACCACAAAACAGCGTCAATATATGCTGTCGTTTTATCTAACATCCCTGTTTTCTTATATTTCATCGAAAGTTCTAATTCATACTGAGCGTTTACGAATTCACAATCACTCCAGCCGTAATACAACTCCATCGGCAACGTTTCTACTTTTTCTTTTTCGCAAAAGTGCTGAGACATTTGAAAAGTTGTCCTTATCTTTGTTTTACTAAATGTCGCATGTAGCTCACGAACAAATGGTTCAATTATGTAATAATTTCCAATATTGCCAAATTCCATCCGCCCCCAGTGCAAGGTACACTGCCCAATTAAAAGTATATTCATTATTTTTTTATTATCACTTTTATAATTTTACTCAAGGTTATTTGACTTAAATCAGGATAAATCGGTAAGCATAAAATCTGTTCAGAAATACCTTTAGCAATAGGTAAGTTTATGCTCGCAGCACTCGGCAGAGCACGATACATTGGGAAATCACTCACTAATGGGTAAAAGTAACGCCTGGCATAAATATCCTGCTCACGTAGCTTGTCATACAATTGATCACGAGTTAATGAATATTCTTCTTCAATCAAAATAGGAAAATAGGAAAAATTTTCCTTCTCAGCAGTTCTTTTAGGAAGAAGTCGTATGCCTGGAATATCTTTCAACGCTAGGCTGTATTGTTGGGAAATTGCACCACGGGCAGCAATACACTGATCAATATAATCTAATTGCAACACACCTAAAGCCGCTTGGAATTCATTCATTTTGCCATTAATACCTGCTGCCATAACAGTGACTTCATCGGCAAAACCAAAGTTCTTTAAATAATCAATGCGTTTCTTTGTTTTTTCATCATTACAAATAATCGCACCACCTTCAAAAGTGTTAAACACCTTGGTGGCATGAAAACTGAGAATAGATAAATCACCATAATTTAAAACACTTTGATTATTATGAGTTACTCCAAAAGCATGTGCCGCATCATAGATTAGCTTTAAACCATAAATATCAGCAATTTGCTGTAATTTCTCTGTGTCGCAGGGCTTACCATATATATGTACGGCAAGAATAGCCGAGGTTTGTGGTGTAATAGCTGCTTCTACTTTATCTGGATCAATATTTAAGGTTTCAGGATCAATATCAACAAAAACTGGTTTGTTTTTATTCCATAGCAAAGAGTGTGCAGTGGCAACAAAGGTATACGGCGTAGTAATGACTTCGCCCGTAACCCTTAATGCCTGTAATGCGGTAATCAATGCCAGCGTACCATTTGCAAACAAGGATAAATGCTCTACCCCTAAGTAATCAGCTAATTTACTTTCCAATTGCTGGTGAAAGGAGCCATTATTGGTTAACCATTTTTCCTGCCATATTTCTTCTAAATACGGCATAAACTCTTCTAAGGGGGGTAAAAAAGGTTGGGTTACGTAGGTTTTAGCCATTATTTACTT
>ENA-OSET01005733-OSET01005733.1-sediment-metagenome-genome-assembly--contig:-NODE-5733-length-10367-cov-19.669776_pt1 | contig 10367 bp, 4 predicted proteins | sample MGYA00237882_ERZ534229 | MGnify/ENA primary metagenome ERZ534229 (study PRJEB26408, sample SAMN06266212) | sediment metagenome | isolation source: Hudson Canyon methane seep mesocosm | place...
AATTACTACTCAAAGGTTGGCTTTAAATATATTTCTGAAAGCATTGCAAAAGCACCTTTAAAACTTACTTATCCAGAAGGGTGGTTAGCACAGTCTCTTGTCAGTGAGAGCATAGAATCAATAAGTGGTAATTCAACATGTGTTAGCGCACTAAATAGCCAGCAATATTGGTAAAAATTGCTTGTACGTGGAAAAATAATTTTGACTGGCTATTTGTGAGCCGATAGTGATCATTGTGTAGCTAACTTATCCAGTCAAATCCTTTCCCAAAAGAATGCTCACTTACAGCCATGAACGGACATATGAAATAAAAGCAATCTGGAAAAACCATTAACGCTGTCGCCCCACCGCTGCCTAACTTAATTAATTCATGATAATTATAAACATGACTATTAATATTGCTAATGAGCACCTATGATAGATATAAAGTGGGATGACAGCACTATTTTGCAACTGCTTGTATAAGAGTTATTAAAACCAAGGCCTAAATCATAAAAGAAAGGGAAAGTACTTATGCTTGAATTAATTAGTTTCTTATTTGGGACAAAAGGGATGATGCCCCATGGCTCGTGTTTTCTTTGGAATCCTCCTTTATTATGGTTAATTGTTATCGCAAATGCTGTTACTGCAATAGCCTATTTTTCTATTCCGATCACCTTAGCTTATTTCACACACAAACGAAAAGATGTTGATTTTAAATGGCTTATTTTTTTATTTAGTGCTTTTATCTTTGCATGTGGGGTAACTCACGTATTAGCTATTGTCACAATATGGGTTCCTATCTACTGGGTATCAGGCATAGCGATAACAATTACAGCCATTGTTTCCGTGTTAACAGCAATCTTTTTATGGAAACTCATTCCACAAGCGCTACTGATACCAAGCCCTTCTAGTTTATTAAAGGTCAATACAAAACTTGAAGAAGAAATTATTTATCACAAAGAGACTAAATTAGAATTACAGCAACTTAACAATGACCTAGATAGGTTGGTTGAGCAAAGGACGCAGGAATTGAAGTCAAGTGAATATGAGTTACGCTTAAGCCAAACAAGTGGCGGAATCGGAACATGGAAAGTTGAGCTGGATACATACAAACTGACATGCTCGGAAAATTATAGTCCCTTGCTTGGGTTTCTAGCCTTGAGCAAGCCGACATGGGATGATTTTCTTGCAGTAATACATTTAGATGACAGACAAAAGGTATTAAATTTATTTAAGTGTTTCCGTGAGTCCAAAGTAGATACACCCTATGATATGGAATACCGTATAACAACTGCAACGGGAGACATTCGTTGGATACGATCAGTAGGAGTCGTTGAATGTGCTACAGATGAAACACCTCCCACATTAAGGGGTATTGTACAGGATGTTACCGATAACAAACATTTGACTCAAGAATTGAGCAAACACAAAAACCATCTTGAAGAACTCGTAGAAGAACGGACTAAACAGCTGGAAGTATCTCAAAAGAAAGCAGAAGCTGCCGATCAGGCAAAGAGCCGTTTTTTAGCCAATATGAGTCATGAGATTAGGACCCCTTTAAATGCAATTATTGGCTTTGCCTATCTTTTACAAAATGATCCTCTGACTGACTTTCAACAAGATCAATTAGCAAAACAAAGCGATGCGTCCAATCATTTACTGCATGTGATTAATGACATACTTGATTTGTCTAAGATCGATGCAGGAATGTTAGTTTTACACGATGAAGACATCAATATTGAACACCTGTTGACTAAAGTTTTTAGTCTAATACAAAATAAAGCCAGTAAAAAAGGGATTAAATTATTTATTGACGTAGATCATGCGCTTCTATTTTTAAAAGGAGATGGACTTCGTATCGAACAGGTACTTATTAACCTAGTGAGTAATGCGGTTAAGTTTACCGAGGAAGGCTCGATATCAATTCATATCACTAAGTGTGAGGAAAGTGATCTAAATGTTTTAGTACGCTTTGAAGTGGTTGATACAGGTATGGGGATGCCACCTGAGGTTTTGGATCACATATTCGCGAGCTTTGAACAAGCAGATGGAACCATAACGCGATCATTTGGAGGAACTGGACTTGGTTTAACCATCAGTAAAAAAATCATTCAGCTGATGGATGGAAAAATTGGCGTGTCTAGCCAATTAGGTGAAGGAAGTACATTCTGGTTTGAAATAACACTCAATAAAAGCAGTGTAAAACCAACTGATTTTGCTGTCCCTAGTAAATTAACCGATAAACGAGTTTTAGTTGTTGACGACCTTGCTGAAGCACGTGAATCCCTTCATGCTATGTTACTTCAATTTAACATTTATACTGAAACGACCAATTCAGGAATCAATGCCATTAAAATGATTGAGAAAGCAGACCAAGAGGGCTCGCCTTTTCATATTGTATTGCTAGATTGGCAAATGCCAGATATGGATGGAATTGAAACGGCTACAAAGATGCTTGCTTTACCCTTAAGAACAAAACCAAAAATTATTTTTGTTACTGCGTATGTTGACTTTTTAGATAAGCATGAGGTGGCCGAGCTATCTCATGCCCATCTTACAAAACCCGTCACTCCATCGCCTCTCCATGATGCCCTAGTCAATGTATTAAGCAATGAGTTAAAAACCACGTTTCAGATTAATGATCAAAGCGCTCAACATGATGCAATCAAATTTAATGATGTTCATATATTACTAGCAGAAGATAATCCAATAAACCAGGATGTAGCCATTGGCTTGTTAAAAAATGTTGGCGTAAAGGTTGCCTTGGCAGAAAATGGCCAAATTGCCTTTGATATGGCAAAAGAAAATCATTATGATTTGATCATTATGGATCTACAAATGCCAGTTTTGGACGGTTTTGAGTCTACATTAGCGATCCGAGCATTACCTCAAATGAAAGAAATTCCAATATTAGCAATGACAGCCAATGCTTTTAATGAAGATAAAGAACAATGCATGCAAGTTGGAATGAATGCTCATATTGCAAAACCCGTTTCTCCGAACCAACTTTATAAAACTTTAGCGGACTATTTGCCTAAAGAGAAAGTGTCTTATGCAGGCAATGCACTTGCCAGTCAATCTTCTCATCTAACTGATTCAGTTATTGAACAAATAAAGACTATTGATGGACTCGATATTAAACGTGGAATGTGTAATGTCGGTGGTGATGGGGCATTTTATCTAGGCCTACTTAAAAAATTTGTTAAACAATACAATAAAAAATGTTCTGCTGTATTATCAGAAATCTCTGCTAATACTAAGGAGGATATTCAACATTTAGCGCATGCATTAAAAGGAAGTGCTGCAACATTAGGGATCATAAACTTATGGACGCTTGCAGAGACACTTGAAAAAGAAGCCAAAAGCTCAAAACAAAATAAAGAACTTATTTTAAAAGTTGAACAAATTATTAATAAACTCAATCAGTTTGAACTGGCACTAAGCCCTATTTTAGAAGGAACGGAAGTAGTTTATGAACAGGTTAAAATAGATGAGCAAAAAATTTATCAAATAATAGAAGAATTAGAATCACTATTAAAAACAGATGATGCTGAAGTCTGTAATCTTTTTAATAACAATAAGGGACTTTTTAAACAAGCTTTCGGAGCACCTGCTGACATATTAGAAAACCAAATAGACAGTTTTGACTTTAGTGGTGCATTAAACACATTACGCACTTTAGATTTAAGTGTTCTTGAATACCCTATGATGTATAAGAAAGGATTATAAAATGAAACCCATCATTCTGATTGTTGATGATGATCCCATTATTCTTTCAATGATGAATAAGGTTCTATCGACTCATTACAAAGTACGTGTAGCTAACTCTGGTTATCGAGCACTTGAAGTCGTTATGACAGAACCAAAACCTGAATTAATTCTGCTTGATGTTTTAATGCCCGACACCAGTGGTTTTGATGTTTTAGCAAAACTCAGAGATAACAATGATACCAAGGAGATTCCTGTTATTTTTGTAACAGGATTGAAAGGAGAGAATGATGAAGAAAAAGGTATTGAACTAGGGGCAGTCGATTATATTTCCAAACCAATCTCCCCCATTATTTTACTGGCCAGAGTTAAAAATCATCTTATTCTTAAACATGCAAAAGATTTTCTTATCGATAAAAACAGCTTTCTTGAATCAGAAATAGCAAGGCGGCTGGAAGAAAATCAAAATATTCAGGATGTCAGTATTCGCGCGCTTGCTCACTTAGCAGAAACTCGTGACCCTGAAACAGGGGAGCACATCCTCAGAACTCAGAAATATGTCAACATTCTAGCTAAACAACTTCAAACAAATTCACGTTTCAGTGATGTTTTAACAGATAAATACATATCGATAATCACTAAATCAGCACCGTTACATGATATTGGTAAAGTTGGAATATCAGATGCTATTCTTCTTAAACATGGAAAGTTTACTGATGAAGAATTTGAAACAATGAAATTACATGCAATGCATGGTGTAAAAGCTATCGAAAGTGCTGAAAAAGATATTAATAAATCAGTTGAGTTTCTTGACATTGCAAAGGAAATTGCACACTGGCACCATGAGCACTGGGATGGTAATGGCTACCCCGATCAAATATCAGGAGACACAATTCCATTGTCAGCTCGCCTTATGGCAATTGCTGATGTATTTGATGCGCTGATTTCTAAGCGCGTTTATAAAGAAGCAATGAGTTATGACGTTGCAAGGGATATTATTATCTCAGAACGAGGTAAACAATTTGACCCTGAGATAACGGATGCTTTTATTACCTGCTATGAGCAATTTGTCCAAACAGCCAATGAATATCGAGATGTTAAACCATAATTGTTATAGTGCGCACCGTTGTGTTTAATAGCCTTTCGACAGACCGCTTTGGGTCGAGTGATCATTGGTTGCCACTACTTTTCAATTACATTCTTACTAATCCTTATGCTCATTTACAGTCAAAAACAGACAGTAATAAATTACAGTCTCTTCACTTTTCAATCGAGTCTAAATATTTTGTTTTAAAATGGTGTATTCTCTTTGTTTAGGTAATATTTAAGGTAAAAAATGACTTCAAAGCCATTTGCTTTTCTCTGCTTGATGATATTCATCGTCATCAGTGCGCCTGTTTGGTCACTACCTGCCAATGCATCAGAAAAGATTAGCCTGCAACTCAAATGGACACACCAGTTCCAATTCGCAGGCTATTATGCGGCTAAAGAACAAGGTTATTACGCTGATGCAGGCTTAGATGTTGAATTTATAGAACGTACTCTCGGTATTGATCCTATTAAACAAGTCATATCTGGCAAAGCGCAATATGGCATTAGTGATTCGAGTATTGTTTCAGAGTTTGTTAAAGGCACACAGATAAAAGCGTTAGCGGCTATATTTCAACACAGTCCACTTGTTTTTATCTCAAAAAAATCCTCTCTCATTACCGACCTTTTTGATATGAAAGGGAAACGCATCATGCTGGAGAATACTGACGCAGCCCGTGCGCCATTAGATGCGGTCCTTCTCGGTGCGGGGCTAAGGGAAGGTGATTATACTTTTGTTGATCACACTTATGATAATGGTTCACTTATCCGTGACGAAGTCGATGTTATTTCGAATTATCTAACCGATGCACCGTACTATATTCAACAGCAAGGTGTCGACATTAACATCATCAATCCACAAGATTATGGTGTGGATTTCTATGGCGATATTCTATTTACCAGTACAGAAGAAATATTGAACCATCCTGACCGAGCCAGGCGCTTTAAGCAGGCAACGATAAAAGGCTGGCACTATGCACTCTTGCATCAAGAAGAGTTAGTACAACTGATTCATGATAAATATAACCGCAAACTCGACCTCGATTTTCTACATTATGAGGCTAAAGAAATAGCCAAACTTATTTCTGCTGATACCATTCCGTTAGGAGAAATCAAAGTAAGTCGTTTATTACGCACTTCTGATGTTTATACTCAATTACATAAAACCAAGAAACTAAACATAAGTGACATAGGCTCTTTTATTCAGCCCGATAAAGATGTTCATCGCATCACACTCACTCCCCAAGAACGAATATGGTTACATGAACATCCTCTGCTCAAATTTACGGGCACCCCTGATTGGCTTCCCTATGAAGCCTTTGATGACAAGGGAGAGTATATAGGCATTGTGGCTGATCACCTTAAATTAATTGAGAATAATTTAGGGATTAAATTCAATATCGTAGCAAGCAAAACGTGGCAAGAATCTGTTGCCAAGGTACGTGATGGAAAAATCGATATTATCTCCGAAACGGTTAATTCTTCATTAACCGACATGATGGTATTTACCAAGCCCTATCTTTCCAGTCCCATCATTATTGTCATGAATGATAAGCAAGCTTATGTAAATAACATAGCGGATATTTCTGACAAAAAAGTCGCACTGATAAAAGACTATGGTTACATTGAACACATCACCAATGCATACCCTGAATTGGATTACCACTGGGTAGACACTCTGCAACAAGGTCTAGAAGCCGTTTCTTCTGGAAAGGCTGATGCACTACTCTCAACTTTAGCCCACGCATCGTATGCGATTTCAAATTCGGCTATTCAAAACATCAGAATTGTTGGTAAAACTGAATTTACTAACAAGCTGGCTTTGGGGGTAAAAAAGGAATACGCACCGGTGCTTATTCCTCTTCTTAACCGCGCTTTTGACTCTATTACGGAACAAGATAAAAAAAAGATCTTCGATAAATGGGGCAAGGTAGAATTTGCATCACAGACTGATTATCGTGTTGCCATTCAAGTATCGCTTGGTTTATTACTATTGCTTAGTATTGTTTTATATTGGAACCGTACCTTGCGGAAACAAATTGCAGCCCGTAAGCATGCTGAAGCGTCTTTAAAAATAAGTGAATATCGCTTTAGCTCACTATTAGAATCCGTTGATGCCATCTCCGTTCAAGGTTATGACACTGAGAGAAAAGTTATCTTTTGGAATAAAGCCAGTGAAGCCATCTACGGATTTACCGAACAAGAAGCGCTAGGCAAGCAACTTGAAGACTTAATCATCCCAAGCAATATGCGGACTGACCTTATTAAAGCCCATAATGATTGGCTAAAATCTGGTATTGCCATTCCCTCTGGTGAGTTAGCACTCCTCCGAAAAGACGGAAAGTTCGTTGATGTTTTTTCTAGTCATGTTCTACAAACTAACGTAGATGGCAAACAAGAAATGTTTTGCATTGATGTTGATTTGAGTGAGCGTAAGCACATAGAAGATAAACTCCGTCAAAGTGAGGCTCGCTTACAAGAGGCTCAGCGGTATGCTCAAATAGGGTATTGGGAGCTATTGATCAATAGTAAAAAGGCAATTTGGTCAGAACATATGTACACAATATTTGGGCTCCCTCATGACTCTGAGCCTGGTCCCGAAATTCTGTGCAGTGTTATGAATCAAAGCTACCACTCTGGTTTCAATGAATCTTTAAAGCATAGTTTCTCTACAGGTGATGAGCATCATATTGAATATCCAATACGCCGAGCAGATAATGGTGAAGAACGCTGGATAGAGTCTCGAGGTCAAAAAGTATTAGGAAACGACGGGGAAATTGAGAAGTTTTCAGGTTTTATTCAAGATATCACTGAACGAAAACGAGCTGAAGAATCCACGCAAGCTGCTTTGGATAAATTGCAGAAAATAGCCCGGTTAGTACCGGGGCTGGTTTATCAATATCGCCTCAACCTTGATGGCAAAGCCAGCTTTCCGTTTGCCAGTGATGCAATTAAGGATATATATAGAGTCAAGCCTGATGATGTTCGCGAGGATGCGTCTAAAGTTTTTGATATTCTACACCCTGATGACCTCGACAAGATCAGCACATCTATCCAGCAATCCGCTCAAGAATTGACTCCGTGGCAATGTGAATATCGAGTGAAATTTGATGATGGCACAATAAATTGGCTGTTTGCTAATGCGATGCCTGAACATGAAGTCGATGGTTCTACGCTTTGGCACGGCTTTATCACTGATATTACCGAACGAAAACAAGCAGAAGAAAAACTAAAACTCTCATCCCGAGTATTTACTGACACCCATGAAGGTATCACCATTACCAATGCTCAGAAAGAAATCGTTGATGTTAACCCTGCCTTTCGTGATATTACAGGCTTCAGTCGTGATGAGGTCATAGGTAAAAACCCAAGCATCCTAAGTTCAGGCAAACAAAGCCCTGAATTCTATGCGGCCATGTGGCAAGAAATTAATGAGTCGGGGCATTGGCAAGGTGAGGTCTGGAACCGCAAAAAAGGTGGCGAGATCTATGCTGAATTGCTATCCGTTTCGGCTTTACTCGATGATAATGGCAACGTCATCAACTATATCGGTGTATTTACGGATATTACCCACAGTAAACAACAGCAAGAGAAACTCAGCCTAATGGCTCATTACGACATACTCACGGGCTTACCTAACCGTACTTTATTTGCTGACCGCTTTCATCAAGCCATTGCCCATAGTAATCGCTCTGAACATCAGCTTGCCGTGTGCTTTCTTGATTTAGATAACTTCAAACCTGTTAATGATAACCATGGTCATGATGCGGGTGACCAATTATTGATTGAGGTGGCTCAGCGTATTACAGCATCTATCCGAGAAGTAGATACGGTTTCGCGTCAAGGGGGCGATGAGTTCACTTTATTACTCAATGATATCGAATCTTATGACCAGTGTGAACTCACCTTAAATCGCATCCTTAATAGCTTAGCTCAACCTTATTTAATTGATGACACGTTGCATAATATCACTGCTTCAATCGGTGTCACTTTATACCCCGATGACAATGAAGATATTGATACGCTCATTCGGCATGCTGATAATGCCATGTACCAAGCCAAGCAGTCAGGTAAGCATCGTTACCATATCTTTGATAGCATGCAAGACCAACAGCTCACACAAAAACATCATCGCTTAGATGAAATCCAACAAGCACTTATCAACAATGAATTTAGTTTGTATTACCAGCCTAAGGTTAATATGGTCACAGGTAAACTATTTGGCGTTGAGGCATTAATACGTTGGCTCCATCCAGAGAAAGGGCTGATTCCGCCACTAGACTTTTTACCATTGATTGATGGCACCGATATTGAGCTACAAGTGGGTGACTGGGTTATTAAGCAAGCCTTGCAACAAATGGCGTGCTGGCTGGCTCAAGATATAAAACTGGAAGTCAGTGTTAATATTGCTTCTCATCATTTACAGTCGGATGCTTTCTTGGTTAATTTAGAAGCGGCTTTAGCTCAATACCCCTCTGTGAATTCACAATACTTACAATTGGAAATTTTGGAAAGTAGTGCTTTGGGTGATCTGCAAGCCATCAGTGGTATTATCAAAACCTGCCAAGAAGCGTTAGCCGTTAATATTGCGCTAGATGATTTTGGTACAGGTTATTCATCGTTAACCCATTTACGTAATTTATCCGCCAATACCATAAAAATAGACCAAAGTTTTGTTAGGGATATGCTAGATGACCCTGATGACTACACAATTATTGATGGCGTGATAGGGCTTACTGACTCCTTTAACCGAGAAGTCATTGCTGAAGGTGTAGAGACAACCGAACATGGTTTGATGCTATTACTGATGGGCTGCGAACAGGCACAAGGTTACGGCATTGCCAAACCAATGCCTGCTGATAATTTACCTGAGTGGTTATCTACATATATACCTAATCAAGATTGGTTGTCCTATGGCAATAAAGCCAGAACAGAAAAAGAAACTAAAATAAGATTATTTAGGTTGATTACTGAGCATTGGAAAAACCGCTTTATATCCTACATTCAATCTTCACCTGAAGATAATCAATATGAACCTATTATGTCCGAACAGCATGACCACTGTGGCCGATGGATTAATCGAACACACAAAGAAGGTTTGTTTGAGCAGGGTAGTCTAAAGCGCCTTGAAAGAGCTCATAACAACTTTCATTTTATTGCACAGGCGATACATCTCAGCTATGAAGAAGGTGATATTGATAAGGCCAGAGGATCTCTTGAAGGACTAATAACAGCCTATAATGAGATGAGTAATGTTGTAGGGATGTGTGACTAAAAAAGAGTTATTATTTGATGGATCAAAGCATCGAGCGGTTGTGGCAATGTTAGGGTGGGCTAAGACAGTTTTAATGGCTGGTAAAGAAAGGGGCAGATATTGCAATCCAGTTTTGACAAATTTTTCAGCTCTAGAATATTTGCACCAAGTTAGCTTGGCATTATTACACGTAAAAGTAATTTCTCGACAGGCTGTTATGGGTTGGTATGCATAGCTATCCATAGCGACCCCTATGTATAGTAATCAACTATGTAAAGTGCATAGATGGTTGCAGGCTGCGAAGCCCTTGTTCATTGGTCGAAAGAAAAATTGG
>ENA-OSET01005735-OSET01005735.1-sediment-metagenome-genome-assembly--contig:-NODE-5735-length-10366-cov-19.307221_pt1 | contig 10366 bp, 11 predicted proteins | sample MGYA00237882_ERZ534229 | MGnify/ENA primary metagenome ERZ534229 (study PRJEB26408, sample SAMN06266212) | sediment metagenome | isolation source: Hudson Canyon methane seep mesocosm | place...
GCCGCTTCCATATCGTAAAGTACCGGTTCTAAATACTGTTCTTCAACCTGTAAAACCGTCATCACGTTAGCACTGTCGCACGGTATCTTCGCGACTAATTGCGGATAATAACATTTGGCCTGATATGCATTAATAATTTTATCAGCAATGAACAAACTACCTACCGCATATTCTTTATGCCCTGCCACGCCAATATTAATCAGTATTGGTAATGTACTTGGCGGTGATAATGCCAGTAAATAAGCCACGCCAGCCGCCATTGCAGGCTGCCCGATGCCTGTCACAATAAGATGAATATTATCCTTTTGATACACTGAAAAAACATGTAAATCATGTCTTTTTTTTAGTTTAAAACAATCAATAAACGGCTTTGCTTCACAGGCTAACGCCGTAAATAAGTAAATAGGCTGGGAAGATGGCATACGCGTTATAAAAATCCATGCTTAGTCACAGCAATGATAAACATATAAGCAAAACAAGCTAATGCACCTAAAAAGGCGAACCAACGTTTTTGTCCTTCTGCTCGCATACTGACCACACCTAAACCAACATAAGCCACTAGCAATATTATTTTGCTAATTACCCACATAAAATCGCCATCCAGCCAATTACCTTTAAATAATAAAGTGATACCCGTCACTAATAGCAAGGTATCGATAACATGCGGAGCAATTTTAAATAATTTACGCTGTAGTAAATCAGACTTGAAATATGCCAATAAAAACCGTGCAATAAAACTACTAATCGCTAAGACGACAAATAATAAATGAACATGTTTCATATTAATTATCCTACCAAGCTTATTAATTCTTGTAACGGCGGTAAAATCAGCATTTTAGCTAATTGCAGCCCCATTAATGCAGCCAATGGCGATAAATCCACTCCGCCTAAATCAGGTATTAAACGACGACAAACAGATAAAACAGGTTCGGTTAAACTGTGAATTAAATTCGCTGCTGCTCCAAAATTCCCAGTATTAATCCAACTTAAAATAGCCCGGGCAAAAATAGCAAAAATAAACACATTCATCATTAAACTAATTAATTCATTTAATGATAAAAGGATTAAGGCAGCAAAACTAAACTGAATCCCCTTGAGTAATAAAATAATGCCATCTGAGCCCATTTGTAAGCTCAGTAATAAAATAATAGAGGCGGTGTCTAATTTACCAATAGCAGGAATATGCCGTCTTAAAAAACGTAATGGGGGATGCGTTATTTTTACTAAAAATTGCGAAATAGGATTATAAAAATCACCGCCTACCCACTGCAATAAGAAACGTAATAAAACAGCTAAAATATAGAATGAACTTAGCGTATCAATTAAAAAAATAGCCGGATTACTTAAATAATTTGCCCCCATAATATTAAGCTCCTAATTCTTCAGATAAACTAATAGAACGATCATGTGCCGATTTTAAAGCACGCTCAACTAAACCGTTAAAATCACCGTTAGCAAAGGTATTCAGTGCTTGCTCAGTGGTGCCATTAGGCGATGTGACTCGTTGTCTTAACTCACTTGGTGATTCACCGGATTCAAGTGCAATTTTAGCTGCACCCAGTGCTGTTTGTTCAATTAAAATACGGGCTACATCATCACTTAACCCTAAACTTTTAGCAGAGGCTTCCATCGCTTCCATTAAAAGAAAAAAGTACGCAGGCCCACTACCTGAAATCGCGGTGACTGCATTCAGTTCATCTTCATCTTGAACCCAAACGGTAATACCCACTGAACGCATGATATTTTCAGCAAGATCATGCTGCTCATCATTCACATATTCATTCGCATGTAAGCCCGTTGCCCCTGTTTCAACTAGGGCAGGCGTATTAGGCATACAGCGTACAATCGCTTTATCATTGCCTAACCATGTGCTTAAGCTGCTTTGATTAATACCTGCTGCAATCGACACAATAAACGCCTTCGATTTTTTGAAGGTCTCATTCGCTTCAGTAATCACCTCTGCAATATGTTGTGGCTTAACCGCTAAGACCACCACATCGACGGCATTAATTAATTGATGACTATCTTTCGCCACTTTTACTTTTAATAAACTAATATGATTGAGTGCATCTTCATTAATATCCGACACCCAAATTTTATCAGCCGCATGACCACTACGAATCAGACCGCTAATTAAACTGGCAGCCATATTACCCGCACCGATAAAACCAATATTTTTTGTATTCATTATTTATAACCTAAATTAAAGTATATTATTATTTTACCAAAGCCAGCCATTCAGCATGATCATCACGGCGACCGTGTACATAATCAAAATACAGTGTTTGCAGTTTTTCAGTAATCGGGCCGCGTGTGCCATCGCCTATTTTGCGGTCATCATATTCACGAATCGGCGTGACTTCAGCGGCTGAACCGGTAAAGAACGCTTCATCAGCCACATACACTTCATCACGACTAATGCGTTTGACTCTGACTTCTAAGCCCTGCTCTTCAGCAATGGTTAAAATAGTATCACGGGTAATACCTTCTAAAGCGGAGGTGGTTTCAGGTGTATAAAGCACCCCATCACGTACAATAAATAAATTTTCACCACTGCCTTCTGCGACAAAGCCTTCATGGTCGAGGAGCAATGCTTCATCATAGCCTGCGCTCAGTGCTTCTTGTAATGCAAGAATAGAGTTAATATAGTTACCATTCGCTTTGGCTTTACACATGGTGCTATTAACATGGTTACGCGTATAAGATGAAGTGCGGATACGAATGCCTTTTTCCATGCTTTCATCGCCTAAATAAGCCCCCCATTCCCATGCAGCAACCATCACATGTACTTTTAAATTATCTGCACGTAAGCCCATACCTTCTGAACCATAAAAACACATGGAACGAATATAAGCACTGTCTAAATTATTATGATTAATTGCATCACGATGAGCCGCATTAATTTCCTCTTTAGAAAAAGGAATCTGCATATTTAAAATATGCGCGGAACGATATAAACGGTTGGTGTGTTCTTCCAATTTAAAAATCGCTGAGCCTTTGTCAGTATGATAAGCACGTAAACCTTCAAAAACACCAGCTCCATAATGCAAGGTATGCGTTAATACATGGACTTTGGCATCACGCCATTCTACCCATTGGCCATCCATCCAAATTTTTCCATCTCTATCATCCATTGTCATCATATATTATTGCCTTAATTCTGTAGATTATGTTTATGAATTGTGTCGCTAAAATGCGTATTATTATGCGATGAATTTTACCTGAAAAGCAGAAGATAAGCTAAAATGAGATTTTTTCTTATTCAAAATAATATTCTATTATGCCCACCTCAAAAATCGAATTAAAGGCGCTAGATACCCCTTTAAAAGTTCTCTTTACAGGCTATTTAACCACGGTTGCTATTGGTTATGTTTTTGCCTTGATTCAAATCCTATTCACTCACGGAATGGCTGATGGAAAACTAGGACTATCTATTGATGATATTGTTTATAGTTATTACGGTAACCGCTCAGGTACCTTATTAGAAAATAAACTCAATGGCTCTATGAAGGGCAAGGCGACAGAAGAAGAAAACTTTGTCATTATGCAGTGGGCTCGTGATGGCGGTGGACAAACCGATTACGTTAATCATGGTGTTAAAAAGATTATTGAGACCAAATGTGAAATATGTCATAACGAAAATGCCAGCGGTATTCCTGATTTTGGTGAATTTTCAGAATTACATGAAACTACTTTAGAAGATGAAGGAGCTACTTTCTCATCATTAACCCGTGTATCGCATATTCATTTATTCGGTATTAGTTTTATCTTTATGTTTGTGGGGCTTATTTTTAGCTTTGCGAGTACCGTGCCAAGTAAATATAAAAGTATTGCCATTGGTATGCCTTATGCCTTTTTAGCTATTGATATTTTATCGTGGTGGTTAACTAAGTTACACCCCATGTTTGCTATATTAGTAATGGTGGCGGGTTCAGGTATGGGCTTTTCATTTGCGTTTATGTGGCTGATGTCAGTGAAAGAAATGTGGTTTATGAATAACCCGTGTTTTTCAGATCCTGATTCACCGTGTGCAAAACGCTTAAAAGCCATGATTGAAGTGATGTCGACCGTTATGCAGTTTTTCTGGAAAATAACAGGGACACAAATCTTGAAGTTAATGGGTATAGGCTTTAAATGGTTATATTCAAAAATGAAGTAAAACGGATGAAATAAAGACAGGCTATCTTAATCGATAGCTTGTTTAATACTTTTCGTTAGACAAAAAAAAGCCCAAGAACAATGCTTGGGCTTTTTTTATTTTTATAGTCAGTTAAAACTATAAAGAAATAGTGCTTGATACTTTTTGCTTGCTGCCATTAGGATCATCCATACAACCCGTTACACCAATTAACATCAAAGAAATAGCAAGTAGTGATAATACTTTTTTCATGTCATCCTCCTTAAGGATATTTTTTATTATTATTTTGCTGTACCTAAAGTTGTAAAGTACGTGCATTTTATATCATGGGAATAGTTTTGATGCAACACCATTTATTGTTTAGGCAACACTTTATTTAAGCACTTTATTATAACTATCTGTTTTATCAATTACTTCCCATAATTTTGTTAAATCAATCTTAAACTGTTTATTTTCCCAAATTGCGGTGCCTACATCTTGCCACTTTCCAGACAAATTAGCCTCTCGTAAGTTAGGCTGCCACTGGGCTGGCAAGGTAATACGCTTATGTTTGATGATAAAATGGGCTTGATTAAGGTTAAGTCCTATTTTAGTTCCCCAAAAGGCACTCACCTTCATAATAAATTTTTCTAATCTATTAGCATTGATATTAGGCGTGACCGCTATATTCGCCCACATCGAATGCACCCGCCCCCAATTCGGTGCCAACATTCGTCCCTGCTGATTAACAAAAGGTAGCCACTGCTCTTTACCGTTAGCATCAAGATAAGTAATCGCTAATAAATCATCATAACCTTCAAAATGATCATGCAAATACAAAGCATGCGGCGTAATACCTAAAAACGTGGTGGATAACATCAGTATTGAATTACTAAGCCCTAATACTTGTGTTGCAATAGGGTTATTAAGCTGCTTTAAATCATAAAAACGGTATAAAAAACCATAATGCACACTGCTATTGAGTTGTAAGATTACCAATACCATAAAAATTTTAGTCAGCCTAAATTTAAACTGTTTCGGTTTTTTACTGGCATACTGCTCAAAAATACGCGTATATAAATCGACAGGATAGGCTTTAGTGATAAGCTTTGCCGGTAAACAGCTATCATCACAACTGATACGTTCACGATTTTTCGCAATACGCGCATAAACTTTATTCGCTATTTGATACACCACTGGCAAACGCAGACACAAGGCAGGTAACATCAAATAACGCATTGTTAAGCCAATTTGAATATAAGTATCGACCCCGGAATAAACTTTCCCCTGCAAATCGACCGCATATAAATCATTTAATAAGCTTTCTTGGCTATACGATTTTAATTCACTGACAGATTCAGCATGATTTTGTAAATCTTTAAAACTAACACCGTTGAATATATCAAAATGGTTAATAATCATCGCGGTGCGATTGCACAAAGGGCAGTCGCCATCATAATAAACATTAAGCTGTGGTGTTGCGTGACTGAAAAAATTGCCTAGGGTTTGCCACCATGAAAAAGGCACCATTAAGCTATAAACCGCCAACATACCTAGACCAAACGGGTAAATATTAAAACTAATGGTGATGCCAAAATGTAATCCCGCCCCCACGAATAAAAAGATAGGGCGAAAACGACGTCGAAAAAATAAAAAGATAAAACTAAATTGAAACACTAAAATTAAATAGCCAATACTTTTCTGTGTGATTTCACTGTTTAACAGCCATGATAAATCGAGTACCGAAATATAATAAGGCATAGACGACGGCAGCCAACCGCCTAAACCATTCAGCCAATGGGGAGCAAAAACTTTATGCACTGCAGAATCTAAATACAGAAACCCTAAACAGACTAACACCGGTAATAATAAACTTAATGCATTGGTTGTTGTCGGTAATTGCGGCTTATCTTGATACTTAAACTGGAGCTTATGCACTAAATTATCCAGTGATAAACTCCGCCCAATCGGCATAAAAATAAGAAAAAAGCCGACACCAATCATAAATAAATCAAAGCCGCCATCAAAATCACGATGCATTGGCGTGAAATTGACAAAAACAATCCAAAAAATATAATTTGCAATAATAGCTTGCTGACTGCGATAGCCTGTCATAACCGCTGCTGCAACAAGCCCCCAAAGCCCTAAAAATAGCGGAATCATAGGAAATTCCACATCAATAAACGGAATCGGGTCAAAAATTAAATGCCGAAAGAAAAACAAAAAACAAATTTCTTGCAAGGCAATTAAGCCATATAAAATACGAAAGAAACCAATAATAAAGGCAGGAGCAGACCGTTGATGGTAGCGCTCTATACTATTAGAAATAACACGTAACATAGTAAACTCAATATCCAAATAAAAGGTCATAAATTATAATGTAAATAATAAATTGCAGTTTATTTTTACTAAAATAGTTTAAGTAAATACCCCTACTTTCAAGCACTCATTTTAGGGTAACATCCCTTATTTTTCCTTATCTTGTATGTTAAAAGCTGTATAATTTAACTATTGCATTGTAAAACCCTATCTGCGTTAAAAATAGGCAAACTTAAAAATCAATGGCATTTACTCATGGATAAAATAGGTTAATTGGTATGGCAACACAATCAGAAACAGGCACTATTGCCGCTTGGAAGGACGATAGAGGCTTTGGGTTTATCAGAACAGCAAGCAATAACAAGGAAGATGATGTTTTCATTCATATTTCTTCATTAGAAGATATAACGCGTCGCCCTCGTATCGGTGATGTTATTCATTATAATTTAGCGGAAGAAAATGGAAAAATAAAAGCCATTGAAGCATCATTAGAAGGGGCTGAGACTGTCAGTGCTGAGCCAAAAAAATGTAATAATGTGTGGATTATCTTAGCCACTGCGATAATCTCTAGTCTCACAACACTATTAGTTATAAATTATTTACCATCATAGTTTTAAAAGTAAAACTTAAAGTTTAGCTTTAAAACCGCGTTTTTTTGCACAAGTAATCAACAAATCACTTAATATCTGGACAAAACGCCACAAATTAGGCAAAATCTAGGCTTATCGATTACATAATTATAATAATAACCTGATAAATGGCAAAAATCATCATTCTTAATGGGCCTAACCTAAACTTGTTAGGTGTCAGAGAACCGACTCATTATGGGTGTAAATCCCTTAGTGATATTCAAGCTAGTTGTGAAAACATCGCAGAAAAACAAGGGCATACCCTGAGTTTTTATCAAAATAATGCCGAACATGAAATGGTAGAACATATTCATAACGCATTTGCTGAGTCTATTGATTATATTATTATCAATCCAGCTGCTTTTACCCATACTAGCGTGGCGATTCGTGATGCACTATTAGCTACCAAAATACCTTTTATAGAAATCCATCTATCCAATGTTCACGCCCGCGAAGCCTTTCGTAAGCACTCCTATTTTTCAGATATTGCACAGGGAGTTATCAGTGGACTTGGAGCAACAGGATACGAATTAGCCTTACAGGCTGCACATCAGGCACTACTCGAGAGAAAATAAATCGTGGATATTAGAAAAATAAAAAAACTGATTGAACTCATTGATGCATCGGACATTACAGAAATTGAAATTACAGAAGGCGAAGAATCTGTCCGTATTAGTCGTTTTTCCAACACGCCTGCACCCGTTATGGCCGCGCCTACGATGATGGCAGCTCCCGCTACGCCAGCTGCTGCAATTATCCCAGCTGTTGCAGGCGAAGAAATACTATCTGAACCCACCGGCCATGCAGTGAAATCACCTATGGTCGGTACTTTTTATCGTTCGGCTTCACCCGGCTCTGCTCCCTTTGTAGAAGTGGGTCACAGCGTTAAAGAAGGTGATACCTTATGTATCATTGAAGCGATGAAAATTTTAAATCAGATTGAAGCGGATAAAACAGGCACCATTAAACAAATATTAATTGAAAATGCACAACCTGTTGAGTATGACCAACCCCTTTTCATCATAGAATAATCATCACGAGGTAGCACTAATGTTCGATAAAATTGTTATTGCCAATCGTGGTGAAATCGCTCTGCGTATTTTACGGGCGTGCCGTGAACTCGGTATTAAAACCGTCGCCGTCTATTCTAGTGCTGACCGTGACTTAAAACATGTGCGTTTAGCAGATGAAGCCATTTGTATTGGCCCACCTGCCTCGGCAGACAGTTATTTAAATATCCCCGCTATTATTAGTGCGGCCGAAGTAACCGATGCAGAAGCGATTCATCCAGGTTATGGATTTTTAGCCGAAAATGCGGATTTTTCAGAAAAAGTAAAACAAAGTGGTTTTACTTTTATTGGTCCAGAGGCGAAAACTATTCGTCAAATGGGTGATAAGATTCAAGCTAAAAAAGCCATGCAAGCCTCGGGTATTCCTTGTGTGCCCGGAAATGGCGATCCATTAGGCGAAGATAATAGCGTAAATTTAAAAATGGCCAAAGAAATAGGCTATCCTGTTATTATTAAAGCGGCTGGTGGTGGCGGTGGACGGGGTATGCGTACCGTGCATACCGAAGGTGCATTATTGAGTTCCATCGCGTTAACTAAATCAGAAGCCGGTTCTTTTTTTGGTAACAGTACCGTTTACATGGAAAAATTTCTTGAAGATCCGCGTCATATTGAAATTCAAGTGTTATCGGATGCACATGGCAATGCGGTGCATTTAGGAGAGCGAGATTGCTCAATGCAACGTCGCCATCAAAAAGTCGTTGAAGAAGCACCGGCACCAGGTATTAGCGAAGAACAACGAAAATTTATCGGTGAACGCTGCTCTAAAGCCTGTGTTGATATGGGGTATTTGGGAGCGGGTACCTTTGAATTTTTATATGAAAAAGGTGAGTTCTTTTTTATAGAAATGAATACCCGTGTCCAAGTTGAACATCCTGTTACTGAAATGGTCACCGGTATTGATATCGTGAAAGAACAATTGCGTATTGCCGCTGGCGAACCGCTATCTTTTACGCAAGATGATGTGGTTTTACGCGGTCATGCGATTGAATGTCGATTAAATGCTGAAGATTCGGTGACGTTCATGCCTTCTCCAGGCACGATTGATTTATTTCATATGCCGGGTGGTCCTGGTGTACGTTGTGAAACGCATATCTATAATGGCTATAAAGTACCGCCGTATTATGATTCTATGATTGGCAAGCTGATTACGCATGGTGAAACGCGGGATAGTGCAATTGCCCGCATGAAAACCGCGTTAGATGAAATGGTCATTGAAGGCATTAAAACTAATATTGACCTGCAAAAAAATATTATGGCTGATAATGCGTTTGCGGTCGGTCAACAAAATATTCATTATTTAGAAAAAAAATTAGGCATCAATTAAACACTTATTTCAAGTTTTCAATATCTCCCGCCTAACCCTCTCCCTAAAAGGAGAGGGCTTTAAAAAAATATCCTGAACGATAATCCTCTCTCACCCACTCTAATTCTATTATGACTTGGCATCAAATTTCTGTTGTAAGCCCTAAAGCTCTCGCTGCTGAACTATCTGATTTTTTAAGTGAAACATTAGGCGCAGTGTCTGTTACTTATATGAATGCAGATTCAAAGCCTGTGTATGAACCTGATATTGGTGAAACCCGAATATGGGAGCAGACTAAAAGCATCGCCTTATTTGAAATAGACACCGATATAGCCAAGGTTAAACAACAATTATTTCAACAATTTTCAGCCAATGATTTACACGATTGGCATGCTGAAATACTCGCCGACCAAACGTGGGAACGAGCTTGGATGGAACATTATCAGCCGATGCAATTTGGTCAAAATTTATGGGTTTATCCCAGTGGACAAGAGCAAGATAAGCCGAATACCGTGAGTTTAATTTTAGATCCTGGTTTAGCCTTTGGTACCGGTACGCATCCAACAACTGCTTTATGTTTAGAATGGTTAGCCGAGCAAGATATAGCAGGTAAAATCGTGATAGATTTTGGTTGTGGTTCAGGTATTTTAGCGGTCGCGGCTGTCTTATTAGGCGCCAAAGAAGCGCATGCCATTGATATCGACCCACAAGCCTTAATTGCGACTCGTGATAACGCAGAAAAAAATAATGTTTCCGATAAAATCAGCACCTATTTACCGGAAGAGTTTAATGCAATGTCTGTGGATATTGTATTGGCTAATATTTTAGCAAAACCGCTAATTGAATTATCAGAACATATTATGAGTCTGGTTAATCCTCAAGGTCAGATAGTGTTATCAGGTATTTTAGAAGAGCAAGCCGCCTCAGT
>ENA-OSET01005736-OSET01005736.1-sediment-metagenome-genome-assembly--contig:-NODE-5736-length-10366-cov-2.589464_pt1 | contig 10366 bp, 11 predicted proteins | sample MGYA00237882_ERZ534229 | MGnify/ENA primary metagenome ERZ534229 (study PRJEB26408, sample SAMN06266212) | sediment metagenome | isolation source: Hudson Canyon methane seep mesocosm | place...
CACGCCTGATACGCTATAACCCAATGTCTGCAAGGTCACCAGGGCCCCGGTGATGATCACAGATATTCTGAGTAACTTGCCGATAGCCGTCACCGTGGTCGCGTCGACGGGCTTTGAGCGGTATTTGGGATCCATCAAATTTTGTTCGGCTTTGCGTATGAATCCCACCAGAAACCAGCACAGCAGAGCGATAACAGCAACATTTCTAACCGGTTCTATCGCCTCAAAAATGACGGAACCAGATTGGCGCCCCGTAATTTCAGCTGACCAGGTAAGACCGATAGCCCAAACCAGCCAACTCACCGGTTTTACAGCGGCTTCCAGCAGGGCATCATCCCAAAGATTAATGGTTTTATGGGCCTGGGACACCAGTTTATTCAACGCTTTCCTTACAATAAGCGCTATCACCAGCGTAACAAAAACGACCGAAAACACTTCCACTACCCAGTATTGCTCGCCGCCCGCACTCCAATCGAGATCTGAAAACCACTGTGATATATCCATTTAAATCTCCATGTTACGTCGATTAATTGTCACTACTGCCCAGGGTGCAAACGTCTATTTTAAGACACCCTAATCGCCCAACAGCTTCAACTGCCGACGAGTTTCCCGATAGCGGGAGTCTCCCTCGAGAGTTACCCAATCTAAAGACCGGCGAGCTGCCATTGATGATAAACGTGTTGAGCTTTCACACCCCTCGCGCTCCAGCCAATCTAACACTTCCAGCGCGCCTGCCCGGTTGTTACAAGCCAACACCATGTCGCACCCTGCCGACAGTGCCAGTGCCGCGCGCTCGGCATAACTACCCGCGCCGGTTGCTCCCTCCATACTCAAATCATCGCTGAAGATGACACCTTCAAATCCGAGCTGCTGCCTGAGAATCGTTTGCAGCCAGAGGGCTGAAAACCCGACCGGCTGAGCATCCACCTGACTGAAAACAATGTGGGCCGGCATCACAGCATCCAGGCCCTTGCCAATCAGAGAAGCGAAACAGGTCCCATCATGACTCATGACCTGCTCGAAAGGACGATCATCGACAGGCAGAACCAGATGGCTATCTCCGGCGACAGAGCCGTGCCCGGGGAAGTGTTTTCCCGTGGACGCCATGCCCGCTTCTCTCATTCCCTCGACAAAACAAGCCCCAAGCGCAGTGACAGTTTCAGGGTCAGGAGAAAACGCACGATCGGCAATCACTGCACAGGCGTGATCGTCTACATCGAGCACCGGGGCAAAACTGATATCAATTCCGCATGCCAGAATTTCGGAGGCCATCAGCCAACCACTATTTTTTGCGAGCAAGAGCGCTTGATCTGTATCTTTCTTATAGAGATCCCCAAGCATTTGCATCGGGGGAATACGTGTGAAATCTTGTTTAAAGCGCTGAACCCTGCCGCCCTCCTGGTCTACCGCCAGCAATATTTCTGGCCGCAGTGCCCGAATCTCTTTGACGAGTTCAATAATTTGCTTGCGCGATTCAAAGTTTCTGGCAAAGAATATGAGCCCACCCACCGCAGGTCTCTGAATAAGTGCCTTTTCTGCTTCTGTTAACTGAAGTCCCTGAAGGTCTAACATCAAAGGGCCTGGTATCATCGTTCAATCCTGAAATATTTGCCGTAATAGTGATTACGTTTGTTGAGGCTCGTCAGCATTTTCAAACATGCCGGTTAATGCGGGCACCAGAAGGTCGGCGGCGGCGTCAAGGGAAGTATCTTCTGAAAAATCTTCTTTTAGAATAGAGGCAATGGAGTCAAAACTGGACAGGGTAAACACCGTAGCACCCAACATAAAATAGAGACGCCAATAAAAACTAATGGGGTCTAATTGTGGCGCCGACGATTTTAAAAGAAGGGTAAAACGACGGTAATGATCGCCATAATTTGCAACGATGAATCGCCGTAAGTGCCCCTGAGACTGATTGTAGGCCAAGCCAAGCAGGCGCATGAAACGCTGTACTTTTTCTTCTGAAGCATTAACGCCGGATCCGGAATCGGTGGCTTCAGCCTCCGAGGAAACACTGATATTCAATGCAAGTCCGGCCTCATCCCCCCTCAACAATGCGGTCTGAAACAGGGCCTTCAGCAAGGCGCCCGTTGTAGGTTTATCGCTCTCTTCCATCAAGCTGTTTAGTGAGGCATCCAGCTCACGGCAAAAGGGGGTTAAAAAACGAGCAAATACCGCTTGAATCAGCTCTTTTTTTGAACCGAAATGATAATTGACGGCTGCCAGATTAACACCAGCAGTACTGGTGATCGTTCGCAGAGATGTCTCTGCAAAACCACGCTCTGCAAAAAGCGCTTCTGCAGCGTCCAGAATGCGTTCAACCGTATCGGATTGGGCCATTGTTATTTTCTTTCTATCGAGTCACTTAAACGTTGGTTTGGAACATACGTTTCGCCCCAATACTTGTCAAGCTGAATACTGGCTGAACCCGCCTCCCTTTCCTTTAGACAATTTTTTTATTTAAGCGCTCCCCGATAGAACCCTGACGATTAAGCTCAAAAAAGGCATTTTGGAAAACAACCTTGCAAAAGAAAGCCTTATTCACTCAAACCCATGCAGTCTCTTAAGATGACTCAAAACCGGTGTGTCGAACACGCGGCTAACGCCTAGTGCGCAGTCATGCGCGCCGTGGTAATTTGATTGCTCGCCACAAGGAGAGAAAGTCATGGCCTCACAGTTTCCAGTAATAGGTGCCTGGTATCACGATACCTCTGAAGATCAAGCCTTCGAGGTGGTGGCAGTTGATGAGCAATACGGCACAGTGGAAATTCAATATTTAGGCGGTGAAGTGAGTGAATTTGAACTGGAGACCTGGTCCCAACTCAAACTAATACCCGCAGAGGCCCCTGAGGATGCCGGCGCCGCTTATGAGCTGAGCACAGAAGACGAATGGGGTTTCGACCGTACCGTTACACCAGAAAGCTGGAACAACCCCGCGGCACTGATCGAGCCCGACAGCTACCCCAGCATAGAAGATTTTTAATACTCGCCCACTCCCCTCTCTGTACTAACCTTCTTCCTCGACCTCCCCTTAACATCGGAGCACTAACTAAGTGTTCCGTGTGAACTCTAATGACTCCTGAGCCTTGCATTCATCGATTTACTGTATATAATCCCAGTGACTGTACAAATAAACAGATGCCAAGGACCCCCTATGAACAAGCTTACTGCGCGTCAGGAACAGGTATTACAGCTCATTAAAGATGCGATCACCGAAACAGGATACCCACCCACACGGGCAGAAATTGCCAAACAACTGGGCTTCAAGTCGGCCAACGCCGCAGAAGAGCACCTGAAAGCCCTCGCCAAAAAAGGGGCTATCCAAATGGTCGCTGGCGCATCGAGAGGCATTCGCCTGGCTGAGGCCGCCAATGAAGGCATTCCTCTCGTGGGTCGTGTCGCGGCAGGCAACCCGATTTTAGCTGAAGAAAATATCGAGGATTATTGTGAGATGCCCGCCGGCTTTTTCCGTCCCCATGCCGACTATCTTTTGCGGGTTCAGGGCATGAGCATGAAGGACATCGGCATTCTGGACGGCGACCTGTTAGCCGTGCACAAAACCTCTCAGGTGAGCAATGGTCAGGTCATTGTCGCCCGCATAGGCGACGAGGTTACCGTCAAACGTTTTCAACGCGATTCCGACTCATCCATCATAAACCTTCTGCCAGAAAATGATGACTTCAGTCCCATTGTTGTGGACCTTAGCCAAGACGATTTTGAAGTAGAAGGTTTGAGTGTAGGGATCATAAGGAGGGATCACTGATGAGCCGCTCGGCAATGCACAGCCTTGCCGGTGAGCGCCTCGACTGGCACCTAGCGGACAATGCGGTGAGCACTGCACGGGCGTTTCCACGAAGCACCCGCGCGCGGGCTACGCCTCAACCTGCTACAGCAAAAACTGAACCGTCTCTTCTGACCGAGTTAATTGTGTCTGGCAACGACGCACAGCGACAGCAAATCTTGCTCCCCATTTTTGCCCACCTCTCCCGGCAGACTGATGATCAATGGCTGACATTTGTGGCAAGTGACGCGAACTGCGAACAAATGATAAACACCTGCCAGCTAAAAGCCGCCGGTGCTGCCCATGAGAAAATTCGTGTGATCCGAGCCAAAAGCCCAGAGGATGTACTCTGGATTACCTGGGAGGCACTCAGCTTGGGAAATAGCCACACAGTCATTGCCTGCCCCGGAAAGTTCAACACGCAATCCCGTGACCAGCTAGAACACGCGGCTCGCTCGGGCCGCTGTAAAGCACTGATTATCAGAGAGGCTCAGACTAAAGAGATCTAGAGGGAAATAGACTGGAAACGAAGATGAACTAGTGCAGTTGATGTGTATCTCTATCAAATTGAATATTAGATTCATCAATCGATTGCTCGGCCACCTCTCCGGCAGCCTCCATACCCGCTTCTATCATCGCCCGGGCAACGTCAAATTTAGCGTCGCGTAAAAAAGCCAGGGACTCTGCCGAAAAACGGATAGACACCAAAGGCTTGCCTTCATCGTCGGCCCGCTGCAACACAACGTCGCCGTTGGACAGTTCCATAATTTCAAAAAGGGATGAAGTCATATCTACTCGCTATAGGTGGTCTGATGCTCAGTTTAACACTCCAGACTGCTCGGCACCATGCCTTCGCTAACACTCCTGCATAGACTCCCGGTGCCGGGTGATCAAAGTGCTAATACTCCCCAGCCACTCTTTGACGTTCCCAGTAGACAACACCTGAATATCCACCTCAACCACGCCGATAACTAGGCTGTGGTCTCGATCTTTATTCAATGTGCTTGAATGAGCAGCGACAGAGGAAGAAGGTGCGGGCCCGCCAGGGTCAAGAATTCTTTGATGAGCATCTTTCAGGCAACTTAACCAGGAACCTGAACGAGAGTGAATCTCGCATAACTCGGTGACCTCAGGGCAAATTCGACCCTGTTCGGCAAAGATTGTCTGAAGCTCTTCGGCAGAGCTGTGGGTCAACACAGGTAGACTGTATTGGGAGGCAATCTCTCTGAGGTAAAAATTATAGGCGATATGAAGCTGCAGGCAGGCGCCCTCGAGGCAAGCCTTAGCAAGAATGCTCGCTTGCTGCTCCTGGGCCGCCTGAGTATTTAACGCCTTTGCAAAAGCCAGGGCCTGATTAACACGTGTTGTGTATTCGCCCGCCATCAGCTTTTACTGGATTTACGTTTGGCAGCGCCCTTCTCTTCCACTACCCAGGCGCCACCTTTATAAAAGGCTTTCCAGCCCGTCGCCTTACCGTCTATCTCGGACTGTACGTATTGTTCTTTTGTTTTACGGCTGTAACGAATGATAGTGGGGTTGCCATCGCCGTCCACTTTAGGGGCAGAAAACAAAAACTTGTATTTGGGATCGATCTCTTTTTTGTGAGGTAAAATTTCATTAACCAATGGCGCGCGTGTCTCCCGGTTTTTAGGGAATTGGCTGGCCGCCAAAAACAGACCCGACGCACCATCGCGCAAGACATAGTGATCTTCCACTTTGATACAGGCCAACTCGGGCATATCAACCGGATCCATTTTAGGAGGTGCGGCTTCGCCACTCTTTAATAACTTGCGAGTATTTTTACAGGTCTCTCCTGTACAACCAAAATATTTTCCGAAGCGCCCAGTGCGAAGCTGCATATCCAGACCGCATTTATCACACTCGATAACGGGCCCTTCATAACCTTTCAACTTAAAGGTGCCAGCTTCTACTTCAAAACCACTGCAGTCAGGGTTGTTACCGCAAATATGGAGTTTTCTGCTTTCGTCCAGCAAGTAGCTGTCCATCGCCGTGTTACAGATACTGCAGCGATGTTTATTGCGCAGTTGTTTTGACTCCGCCTCTTCGTCCTCTTCTACACTCACGGCTTCGTCGCCAGAGACGAGGTTCATCGTTTGTTTGCAGCGTTCTTTTGGAGGTAAACCATAGCCGGAGCAGCCTAGAAAAACACCGGTCGTGCCCGTTCGAATTTGCATATGACGACCACACTGGGGGCAATCGACGTCGGTATCCGTGGGGGCATTCTCACGCATTCCCCCTTCAACGGAGTGGGCCTGAAGCAACCGATCAGAGAAACCCTGGTAAAATTCATTGAGCACATCCAGCCAGGCTTTGTCACCTTCTGCGACAACGTCCAGAGTCTCCTCCATTGTCGCCGTAAAACTATAATCCATTAGGTCCTGAAAACTTTCGACCAAACGCTCGGTAACAATGTCGCCCATTTTTTCAGCGTAAAAACGTCGTTTTTCGATGCGGGCATATCCACGGTCCTGAATGGTAGAAATGATCGAAGCATAGGTAGAGGGACGACCAATTCCCCGCTTCTCCAATTCTTTAACCAACGCAGCTTCACTAAATCTTGCAGGCGGTTTTGTAAAGTGCTGAGTCGGATCCACAGCGACCAGGTCCAGTGTGTTTCCAACTTTCAGGTCTGGTAATACAACGTCTTCTTCTTTCTTGGAGATGCTGGGCTGTACACGAGTATAACCATCAAACTTAATCACCCTGCCCCGGATTCTCAATTCGTAACCAGCGGCTTCAACGGTAATGGCACTGCTGATGAATTCGGCAGGCGTCATCTGACAGGCCACAAACTGCTGCCATATCAGTGCGTAAAGACGTTCCGCATCCCGCTCCATCCCTTTCAGGTGCGCAGGCATAGTGCCAACAGCCGAGGGACGAATCGCTTCATGCGCCTCTTGTGCGCCCTCTTTACTGCTATAGCTTATTGCAGCCTCAGGCAGGTAACGTTTACCAAAATTCTCGAGAATGTGTTCTCTACAGTTTTCAACCGCCTCTGCACTCAGGTTGGTTGAATCTGTTCGCATGTATGTTATGTAACCCGCCTCGTAGAGGCGCTGAGCCATCATCATGGTTTTCTTAACACTGAACCCGAGACGAGTGCTGGCGGCTTGTTGCAAGGTCGACGTAATATAAGGTGCGGAAGGTTTTGATCCCGTCGGCTTATCTTCCCGGCTGGCTACCGTGTACGTTGCGCCCTCAAGCGCTTTCACCGCAGTCATTGCATCACTTTCATTCAGGGGTTTGAAGGCTTCCCCTTTGAATTTTTTAGCTTCAAAACGCAGTGAGTTTTGTTTAGATTTAAGGTCGGTAAACACCTGCCAGAATTCATCGGGAATAAAGGCGCGAATCTCACGCTCCCGTTCAACAACCAGGCGCACCGCCACTGACTGTACACGTCCGGCAGACAAACCTCTGGCAACCTTCTCCCACAACAGTGGAGAGACCATATAACCCACAATGCGGTCAAGAAAGCGACGAGCCTGCTGCGCATTTACCCTATCGATATCCAGCCGGCTAGGGTTGCTAAAAGCTTCCTGAATCGCAGATTTTGTAATCTCGTTGAAGACGACACGTCGATAGCGACTTTCGTCTCCACCTATTGACTCTCTCAAGTGCCAGGCGATGGCCTCCCCCTCTCTATCCAAATCCGTTGCCAGATAGATATGATCGGCGTCTGCAGCCAATTTTCGGAGCTCTTCAACCACCTTTTCCTTGCCCGGTAATATCTCGTACTGGGCTGCCCAGTTATTGTCCGGGTCAATCCCCATGCGATTGATCAGCTGTTTTTTGGCTTTTTTCTGCTTGTGAACTATTTTGGCCTCAGGGCTTAACTTGCGAGTAATCGCTGCTTGGCGGGCCCTCTCTTTAGCGTCAACAGGCTTCTTTGCACCACCGCTTGTGGGCAAATCGCGAATATGGCCAACACTGGATTTTACAACAAACTCTTTACCAAGATATTTGTTGATCGTTTTGGCTTTGGCCGGGGATTCTACGATGACCAGGGATTTGCCCATAGTGTCCTTCTATATGTAGGTGTTTACGCGAGACTAAGGTGGGCATATATAAATGCAAGTTTCGCCTTGGTCAAGATAATTTTTTGTAGAGCAGAGGGCAGCAAGGCCATTACAAGGGGGGTTATCGCCCTTAAACAGCCGTGCAGAGCATCACTCACTCATTTACTTATCTACTTGATTTAAAACCTCTTTTTTGAATCCTGTGCCTGTAAATGGTAGTGGACCCCGAAACATTACATGGTAAACTCTATTTTTTTACTCCTGTGGTTCTATTGCCAATGACACCCACGTCCTTTTTGATTGTTCTTTGCTCAATTGCCCTACTCTCCCTCGTCGCAGTGAGCCTGGCCAATCAGAGGGAAATCAAAACCCGCAGTATTCGCGCCAAACTTCGCACACTTAAAGGCAAACTCGAGAGCATGGAAGATCTCGTGATCAAGTTGGATAAGTTGCTTGAAAGCCGGGTGATAGCCCGTCTGATTAATGAAGAAATCATTGATATGGCCGAGGGAATGATTCAACTAGACAGAGATGCCACCTACCTGCGGGCCACTTTGTCTAACGCTGAACAACGGGCAAATGAGCTGAATGACGAAGGTGCCTATCGCGAAATTTCACGATTGGTGGAAAGTGACGCGCAAATTGCCCGGTACCAGCACGCTATCAACGAAGCGGGCCTCTTGCTAAAACGACTGCATGCTAGCAATAAGATCAGCCAGGCGGAGCTGGAAACCTTCATTGGAGAGCTGAGCTGGTGTCATTTAATGGTTGAAACCATTTCAATCATTGGCCAGGGGCAAAAATCAATGAAAAGGAAAGACCCTGTGAGTGCACAATCATTTTATAAACGTGCCAGACAGACCTTGATCGCCTCATCCGACAGCGACCCCAGAAGACACCGTTTCATTAAAGAAATCAGTGAGCTTATTAACAATAAACGCACCAGCCTCTCTGAAGACCTAATGCACGAGAACGTCTAGTTAACGGGCGTTCGCCGAGGTCGACCTCTAGCGGCACCGCCCGACAAGGTTTGCAAGACGGTCAAAAATGTATCCAACTGGGCCAGATCCCCTGTTTCATTCCAAAAGATCGATAGTCCCTGTGGACCATTGCCCAGCGCTAAAACACTGTCGGGGAGCTGCTCTAACGCCTGCCTGATCGCTGGGTGCCAATATTCCGCTGCGGGACTTCCTGCCGCCCATTGCCACAATCCCTGGAAGTGAAGTTCGTGTTCAAAACCACTGCGCACCAATATCCAGGCACTCAGGTCGGCTCTATCACTCTTCCAGGGCAGGCAATAGGCCGGCACTGGACGACTTCCCCCCGCCTCTGGCATGGGCAGCAGATGCACTTTCAGCCCCAGCGTTGCCGCACGCTCCCGACAGGCAATCTCCTTCCTCTGGCGCGAATTGGGTTGCATCATCATAATGGGGCCAACAACCAGGGCGATGGCCAGCAATACAAACACAATGGGAAGCATGATTTTCCTTTCAACTGGACTAGGCAGTTAGCAAATTTCGGTTTAGTATATCTTCAAAATACGATGGCATAGACATAATAACAGGAACACAATATGTCGTATTATCAGCACATTTTGGTTGGCGTCGACCTCTCAGACGAATCTGAGCAAGTTCTCGCCCGAGCCTCTTCTATTGCCGGCGGTGAGCAGGCTAAGTTGAGTCTGGCCCACATAATTGAGCCCCTGACTTTTGCCTATGGGGGCGACATTCCAATGGACCTGTCGGAGGTTCAAGACCAACTACAAGCCCAGGCGACAGAGCAGCTTGCGGGCCTCGCTCAATCCGTTGGCATAGCCCCTGAAGATCAACACGTGTTAATCGGCCAGCCCGCCACTGAAATTCATCAATTAGCAAAAGACCAGTCGGCCGACCTGATTGTGGTTGGCAGCCACGGGCGGCAGGGCCTCGCCTTGTTATTAGGTTCAACGGCAAACGGGGTTTTACACGGCGCGAAAGTTGACGTTCTGGCCGTGCGAGTTCACGCGCCTTGCCCAGAGGGGTAGTGACACAACTACCCTTTCATTTCCTCAAGCTCAGACCAGCGTTCAAATAATTCCTCTAAGGCTTGGTTTTGATCGGAAATCAATTGTAGTTTTTCAGCGACTTTTTCTGGGGCCTGCTCATAAAAAGACGGTTCCGCAATCTCGGCCTGCAACACTTCAAGCGCCTTTTCCAGCTTATCAATCTGCGCCGGCAGCTTCTCCAGCTCTCGTTGTAACTTGTAACTCAGCTTTTTCTCATTCCCCGCTGCAATGCTCTTGGAGGCCACTTCACTGACGGTTGGCGCCACTTCAACTGCGGGCTGACTTACCGAGCTATCGATCTCATCACTCCAGTGTCCACCCTGACGAAGCCAGACTTCGTATCCGCCCACATATTCATTAACACGGCCATTGCCTTCGAACGCAATACTACTGGTGACCACGTTATCCAGAAATTCCCGGTCGTGACTGACAAGTAACACGGTGCATTCAAATGTTGATAGAATTTCTTCTAACACTTCCAGCGTTTCAACATCCAGGTCATTG
>ENA-OSET01005738-OSET01005738.1-sediment-metagenome-genome-assembly--contig:-NODE-5738-length-10362-cov-3.101313_pt1 | contig 10362 bp, 8 predicted proteins | sample MGYA00237882_ERZ534229 | MGnify/ENA primary metagenome ERZ534229 (study PRJEB26408, sample SAMN06266212) | sediment metagenome | isolation source: Hudson Canyon methane seep mesocosm | place: USA:Hudson...
ACCGGCTTCCTGTCCATCAAACCAGTAGCGGCGACGGCGCGCACTAGACCATGTGTGGGCCAACACTCCGTCCGGCGTACCTTCCATGGCATGGAAACCTACTAGGATTACCCCATTGAAGCTCTCATCCAGCCCACTGAGTAATGATCCACCCGAGGAGATAAGCTCGGCTCGACTATCGATTCCCTGATTTCTAAAAACCGATCCCAACTCGCCTGAACCTTCAAACTCTGAATGCCGGTAATCACTATACCCCATCTTTACTTTCAATTTTTCAAAGCCAATTTTTTCAAGCGTTGCAGCCATAGCAATGGCGTCGTTTCCAGTGTTATCCAGAGGCGGCAGGGTTTGGTAATCGGACATGCCCATAACCAGCGCGATCCGGCGGCTGTCAGCTTGACCAAGAGCCGGGGCGAGAGACAAGACCAAGACGCAAAATATTCGAAAAACAAAATTCATTCCGAGACCCCAATACACAAGTTACCGATTGTGGATCAGTCTATCGTGGGGGCCCTCAAAAAGATAAAGAAAAAACCGTGATCAAAGAGATCACGGCTTGTCGTTAGGGCATTATACTAGTGAGAGTTGCACCGCCCGGCCAAGGCAATAGAGGTTTTTTCGGTTACTCGGCAGAAATTGTAGCGTCTGAATCGCGTAGACGCTCCCGTAACTTTTGCAAAGTAACGGCCTCGGAGGCGCGCATTAAATCGGTCTCGTCCCCGTCCATAGTTTGCAACTGCAAACGTTGAAAAAAGCCTGCCAAGCCCGCCAGTGTCTGCGCCACCAGATCGAAATCCTGTAGCGCCTGACGGTCTTTGCTTGACGGTTTGCTGTCGCTTTCCAGAATGGTAAACACCACATCTTCAAGCCTTTGTACTTGATCTTGCAGATGAGACATTTCACGAGCGCAAACCGCGCAGAGATCAGTCAAAGATTTGCCATTCTGATCCATGATTACAGGCGTCCCACCACTTGTTCGATCGCCTGCTTCATAGTTGCCACGGTGAACGGTTTGCGAATGATGTTGTTCATCGCCAGACGGCGCCCAACTTCGACCACTTCTGGAGTCGGCTTACCTGTCACCAGAATAAAACCCGTCCGCTGTGTCGCGCGGTTTTCGCGCAGACATTTAAGCAGACCCAATCCATCCATGCCTGGCATGTTATAGTCCGAAAGCACCAGGTGCACCGGATTGGACGCGATCTTTTGAAAGGCTGATTGGCCGTTGTTTTCAACCATATAATTCTTGATGCCCAGTTCATCCAATGTCTGGGTCAGAATTCCACGACTAGTGGACATGTCATCAACAACCATAACGCGCAGAGAGTCTTTGAGGCTCATTTTTTAGTTCCTTGTAGTGTCTTCTGTGGCGGTCAATCAGGTAGAAGCGCCAGCAGAAGAGTTGATGTAGGTTGTAATCCCCGCAGTTGTTAAGTGCGTGGCAGCAGGACCGGACATGCGTTCCGAGTGGCCAATGAACAGATATCCATTCGGGTTCAGCGATTTTTGAAACGCGCTCCAGACATGTTGCTGGGTTGGAGTGTCAAAATAGATCGCTACATTGCGGCAGAAAATGGCATCGAACTTACCGTGAAACGGAAACGGCTCGATCAGGTTCAAAACACCAAAGCTGACCATCGAACGGATCACGTCCGGCATTGTGTTTTCCGCACCATTGTCGCCTTTGACCCGGTACTCGGCCGGGATCTGCGCCAGTTCATCAGCGGGATATTGTGCCGCCTGAGCCGTGCGAACAACCACCGGATCGATATCTGTGCCAAGGATCTTGATGTCCAACCGGCCTGCCTCGGGGCAGAGCTTATTGAGCACCATGGCAATCGTATAGGGTTCCTGCCCATTCGAGCAGCCCGCAGACCACAGCCGTACCCGCGCACCACTGCGTGCCTTTTCGATCAGCGGCGGCAGAACGTCATTGCGCAGCGTTGCAAAATGATGCGGTTCCCGAAAAAACTGCGTCACATTTGTAGTCAACAGCGACAGCAATTCGCTGCGCTCTCCTTCACCACCGGGCGCATCCAAGCTGGCCAGGTATTTGTTGAAGTTCTGCACCTTCATCTTGTTGAGCCGCCGCGACAACCGCGATGACACCAGAGGTTTCTTGTTGCTCGACAGAGCTAACCCAAAATTCTTGTGGGCAAACTTGGCGATAGCTTCAAAGTCCTGATCTGACAGGATGAACTGATCTGTCCCAGGGTCTATCGAACTGGCAATGGTCACAGGTCCACCTGCTCCGGTGATGAAATCACAGCATTCAGATTGATGATCCGAACCATCTCGTCATTCTGAGAGATAATCCCCTGAATGAAGTCCATGGTGTTGCGACTGTCCACCTGCGGTGTCTCCTGAATGTCATCAGGATCAATCGAGATGATTTCAGACACCGATTCAGCCAGCAAACCCACTGGTTTTTGGTTCACCGAGACCACGATCACGACATTGCGTTCGCTGGCTTCAGTCTGTTCCAGACCAAACCGAGCAGACAGGTCGTAAATCGGGATCACTGCGCCACGCAGGTTCATGACCCCCAGCACATCTGCAGGTGCATGTGGCAGAACCGTAACAGGCTGCCATCGCCGGATTTCACGGATCTGGGTTATTTTCAGACAAAAGGCCTGACCCGCGACTGTGAAACTGACAAACTCACTTTGTTCGGTATGTTTAGACTCAACTTGCAATTGCATTGCTCATCCTCCGGTCGGTGTCGAACACGGCTGCCGAGGACGACGCCGTTACGATGCTTTCAGGGTCAAGGATCATGGCAATCTTGCCGTCTCCAAGAATTGTTGCGGCAGAAACGCCAGGTACATTGCCACAGACGCCATCCAGACTTTTGATCACCACTTGGCGCTGATCATGGATGTCATCGACGGCGAGGGCGCAGCGATCCCCGTTTTCAGTTTCCACCAAGAGGTAGACACCAGCCGGTTCATTATGTGAGCTACAGCGCAGTCCAAGACTTCCGGCAACATCGCAGATCGGAACAAAGCTGCCACGAATGGACAACAGCGTGCCATCCGCACCAAGGTTGTTGATCATGTCGTCATTGCCGCGCATCGTCTCAACGATAGCAGTGATCGGAACCACCATGGTGTGCCCGGCAACCGATACAACCATACCGTCCATGACCGCCAATGTCAGCGGCAGGATGATTGAAAACACCGACCCGTCACCAGGGGTAGAGGAGATATTCACCCGACCGCCTAGCGCAGCAACCGCGTTTTTCACCACATCCATGCCAACACCGCGACCCGACAGGTTCGAGATTTCTTTGGCCGTGGAAAAACCTGGCAGGAACAGCAGGTTGTCGATTTCACTGTCGTTCAGTTCGGCATTTTCCGGGATCAGCCCCTTATCAATGGCGATCTGACGGATCTTTGTCCGGTTCAATCCAGCGCCGTCATCTTTGACCTCGATACAAACCGAGCCCGACCGATGTGCCGCCGTCAAGCGAATTTCGCCGGCTTTATCTTTGCCAGCAGCAGCCCGGGCTTCCGGACTTTCGATACCGTGATCGACCGCATTGCGCAGGATATGCGTCAGCGGATCGGCCAGACGTTCAATCACTGTTTTGTCGACCTCGGTGGTCTCACCGATGGTGACCAGTTTGGCTGTCTTGCCGGTCGCGGCCGAGGCCTCGCGGACAATCCGAGCCATACGTTGGAACAGCGGTTTCACCGGCTGTGCACGGATCGCCATCACACCTTCCTGAATGTCGCGCGCCAGGTTTTTAAACCCTTCCAGCTCGGTCTCGACATCGCGGGTATCACTGGCGTCCAGGTTGGCAATTTGCTGAGCGAGCATGGAGTGGTTGATGATCAACTCTCCGACCGCGTTGATCAGGCGATCCACCCGGTCAAGCTCTACCCGCAAGGTTGGTTTAGGCCCGCTTGACTTTGCGGATTCCTTCTTGGATTTAGTGGGCTTTTCAGCCGCCTGTTCCGGTTCAGGTTCAGGCTCCGACACCATCTCGACTTCAACCTCTGCCTCAACCGGGGCAGGAGTTTCGTCTACTTCAGGCGCCGGCTGCTCTAAAGGGAGCGCCACCGCAACGTCGTCCTCGGCCGGAGCAAGGCCAAAGGCCGCGTTTAAGGCTGCCAGGGCGTCTTCCTCGGCTTCTTCGTCCCCTTCGGAACTAATCGCCAATTCGCACAGGCCTTCGACAAACTCAAATACAGCTTCGATCGCAGAACGCGGTTCGCTGGTCACCAGTGTCAGTTCCCAGGACAGATAGCTTTCACCCTCTTCCATGGCGTCAAAACCAGGAAGTTCGCTATCGTCCAACCGGACCGAAAGAGACCCCAAATCTGACAAGGCCTGAAACAGGAAGTAGGGTTCGTTACCTGTGTCAAACATCTCTTTCAGTGGATGAAAGCGAATGTCGTAACTGGCTTCCTGAGCCTCCGCAAGCGGGGCAAGGGGCGCCGGTTCAAAACTCGCCCCAACACCCATGGGCTCAAAGACCAGTTCTTCTTCGTCTTCGTCAATATACTCAGCCAGAGCCGAAATCAGCACACCGTGATGCGCCTGATCAACCTCGCCGCCATCCCGTGCACAGGTCACGAGATCAGACAGGTGATCACTGGCCCGGAACAAAAGCTGGATCAGCTTTTCGTCAAGTTCCAGCTTATTGGAACGTACATCGTCAAAAACAGTTTCGAAATTATGTGCAAAGGCCACCAAATCGTCCAGGCCAAACGCACCTGCGCCGCCCTTGATGGAGTGCACAGCTCGAAATACCGCATTGACAGTCTCAGCGTCCTGGTCGCCCTCTTCGATGGCAGCCAGGCCCGCATCCATTGCTTCAAGGAGCTCTTCGCACTCCTCAAAGAATGTATCCAAGATCGAACCAGTCATTTTATGCAACCGCCCCTGTAACACGCTTGAGCGCAAAGATCAGAGAGTCGTCATCAAATGGTTTGGTGATCCAGCCAGTGGCACCAGCGGACCGGGCACGTGCCTTCAGGTCAGCAGAGCTTTCGGTGGTCAGAACCAGGATTGGGACCTTAGAGTTGATGCCATCCCCACGCAGTTCTTCGATCACGCCGAAGCCGTCCAGGTTGGGCATGTTGATATCCGTGATCACCACATCCGGGGCGACGTCAGGATAGAGATCTACCCCTTCGCGACCGTCGACGGCGCTGTGATACTCAAACCCTGCCTCTTCCAGGCAGGCTGCAAGCAAATTTCGAATGGTGCGGGAATCATCTATCGCCAGAACTTTGGTTTTCATGCTGTTTCCTTATCTTCAAATCGGTTTGCATCGACCCCCATGAGGGACAGTGCCCGGCGGCAGCCTTCAGTTATATTGGTGACCGAGAATTCTAATCCCTCGGACCTCCATTGTTGTTCCGCTCCAAGCAGTAATTGCAGGCAGCGGGAGGGCAACATTGCCACCTTGCTGCAATCAATCTCGATAGGTTGAGATCCGGCCCCATCCAGGAACGAGATCAGTGGTGTCAGCTCAGAAAATGCATTTGGCAAATCCAAAAGATGTGTTTGTGGTTCGGTCGTCATATTCAGCGATTCGCACCCCCGTTGTAGGCGACGTGTTGGACTTCGATGCCAAACACATATGCGGCGTGCCTTAATAATTTGTTGCTGAGACCGGGATGTTTCGGGAATTAGACCCCAAACTTAGATGCTCAATTAGCCCTTTATTTTATGACAATTTTGAACAATTTTGGACCGCATTCTGGATTCGTCCAGCTGACTCCAAACAGACACAGAAAATGCACCTTATACTATAGGGGGAAAATTTGCGCCGTGCTGCTGCGGCTTTTCAGCAGCAAAATGACGCCTTTTAGCGTCACATATTTGATTTATCAATTTCAAAATATGAAAAACAACGCTGCTGTAAGGCTCAAATTAACTACCGGTGTAGGATTAAGAGCATCAGTACCCACTCACGAAACCAAGGGGCTTTCCTTTAAGGAGGACCAAATGAAAACTCGTAGATCACTCCAATTGGCTCACAAGCTACCGTTATTTGTTGTTGGCTTTGGTATTCTTGTAGCGGTTGTTCTCGTTACACTCAGCAATATCGGCTTCAAAAATAACACCATTGCCAGCTCAAAAGAAAACTTCAAGTCCATCGTTGCTTCACGGGAGATGGCACTGAAGTCCTTTTTTGCCGGCGTAGACGCCGACCTGCTGTCCGTAGCGGATATGCCGTCCACGGCAGAGGCCATTGAACGGTTCACAACAAGCTGGAATGGTATGGATGGTGATCCGGGTCGCACCCTGCGCCAAGCCTATGTCACAGACAACCCAAACGCACTGGGCCAGAAACATCTGCTTGACCGGGCCACCGAGGATTCGTCGTACAACATGCACCATGGCAATTTCCACTCGGCATTTCGGACGGTGATGGAAACCAAGGGCTATTACGATGTCTTCCTGATCAACATGGCCGGGGACATTATCTACTCTGTGTTCAAAGAAGCCGACTATGGCACCAATCTGCTGACCGGTCCCTACAAGGATTCAGGGTTGGGCGTCACATTCCGGAACTCCAAGAATGGAACGCCGGGTGAAGTTGATTTCGCTGATCTTGAGGGATACGCGCCCAGCAATGGTGATGCCGCCGCATTTGTGTCTTCACCCGTGGTGAACGACGCCGGTGAAACTGTCGGTGTTCTGGCGTTCCAGCTTCCTGTGCAATTGTTGACCAACATTACAAATAGCACGGACGGTCTGGGTGACAGTGTTCAGATTTACCTGGTCGGAGAAGACATGCGCGCCCGAACAACGTCGCGGTTTGACGGTGGGTTTCAGGTTCTGGATACGATGCAGCCCAGCGTACAGATCGAGGCTGCTCTGAGCGAGACTTCTGAATTCTTTCATGATGCCACTGGCCTGAACGGACAGCACGTCATTTCGTATATGGACTACATTGAGCTTTACAATGGGCACTGGGCACTGGTGGCAGAGCAAGACTGGTCAGAAGTCATGGCACCAGTTATTGCTGAACGGAACACACTACTGATGGTTTCAGTGGTCTGTCTGTCCCTCATGTCGCTGTTTGGCTGGCTGTTTGCCCGTAGTATTACCCGCCCAATTGCTAAAATCTGCGAAGACATGGATGGTGTCGCGGCAGGCAATCTGGACAATGATATTTCTTCGGCAGACCGTGGCGATGAGTTGGGCCAGATTGGTAAAACTCTGGTCAGCCTGACGGAAGATCTGAAACGCGCCCGCGGTGCGGAAGAAGACCGTGCTGAGCAGCAACGCGAGCAAGAAAAAGTGGTTCTTCAGTTGACTGCTGGCTTGGTCGACATGGCCAATGGCGATTTCTCCAAACCGTTGGTTGAGCCCTTCCCTGCTGAAAACGAACAGTTGCGCAGCGACTTCAATCGCACTCTGGACACGCTCAGCTCGACCATCACCGAGGTGATCAGTTCGGCCGACAGCATTCGCTCAGGTGCAACTGAAATCACTCAGGCCTCGGATGATCTGTCAAACCGCACGGAAAGCCAGGCAGCAACACTGGAGCAAACTGCAGCAGCACTGGACGAAATGACCGCCAGCGTTAAATCGGCGGCTGAAGGGGCGACTCGCGTTGAATCGATCATGGGCGAGGCCAAAGCCGAAGCGCAAGAAAGCGACAAGGTCGTGCAGCACGCTGTGTCAGCAATGACCGAGATCGAGCACTCGGCCAACCACATCAGCCAGATCATCCGCTTCAAGAATATCCAAACGCTGGCCAAAAATAGCTTTACGCTGATCATTCATCACATCGTCAAATTTTAACAACTGCTTACGAATGTCAAAGTTGCGCCCTTCGACTTTCGCCTGAGCACGCGCCAGTGATTTGTTGACCCAAGGGTGCACAATGGCTTCACCGTCTTTCATACCCAGCGTTGAAAGCACTTTATCCAAACGCTCGGATCCAAATATCCGCATCAGATCATCTTCTAAGCTGAGAAAAAATGACGAGCGTCCGGGATCACCCTGCCGTCCGGACCGGCCACGCAGCTGGTTATCGATCCGCCGGCTTTCATGGCGCTCGGTGGCCAGCACATAAAGCCCGCCAGCTGCAAGCACCTGCTCTTTTTCGCCCGCATGCTCGGCTTCAATTTTCGCCCTCAACTCTTCGGGGTTAGCCTCCGGTTCAGCGGCAAGCGCAGCATGGACTTTCATTTCGACATTGCCGCCAAGCTGAATATCTGTGCCCCGACCCGCCATATTTGTGGCGATGGTCACCGCATTCAGTTTTCCCGCATCGCCAACGATCTGGGCTTCTTGTTCGTGCTGCCGCGCGTTAAGAACATTATGCGTGATCTTGGCCTTGGTTAGCATTTGTGAAAGCGCTTCGGATTTATCAATCGAAGTGGTGCCAACAAGAACCGGCTGACCTTTGCCATTTGCAGTTTTTATTTCCAAGACAATAGCGGTGTATTTCTCTTCTGCCGTGCGATAGACCTGATCATCTTCATCAATCCGCGCAACGTTTTGGTTGGTTGGAACTTCAACCACCCCAAGCTTGTAAATTTCGGAAAACTCTTCTGCCTCTGTGGCAGCGGTGCCGGTCATCCCTGCCAATTTGTCATAAAGCCGGAAATAGTTTTGAAAGGTCACACTGGCCAATGTGACGTTTTCCGGCTGAATCGCACAGCCTTCTTTAGCTTCGATCGCTTGATGCAACCCATCAGACAGCCGCCGACCGGCCATCATCCGGCCTGTAAACTCATCAATCAGCACAACTTCATTATTGCGAACGATATATTCTTTGTCCCGATTAAAGAGTTTATGGGCGCTGAGGCCCTGATTTATGTGGTGGACAATGGTCGTGCTTTCAGGGTCATAAAGCGACTGATCTTCGGGCAGGATCCCGCGTGCGCGCAGCGTGGATTCCAGAAAATCATTACCTTCGTCGGTAAAATTTGTATTTCGGGTTTTTTCATCCAGTGTGTAATGCTCATCCTGAAGATCTGGGATCACTTTGTTGATTTCAATATAAAGCTCTGATCGATCCTGGGCCGGTCCCGAGATAATCAACGGGGTGCGCGCTTCATCGATCAAAATACTGTCAACTTCGTCCACAATGGCAAAGTAATGTTGCTTTTGATACATTTGCGACAGATCGGTTTTCATATTATCGCGCAGGTAGTCAAAGCCCAACTCGTTATTGGTCGCATAGGTCACATCGCAGGAATAGGATTTTTGCTTATCCGCCTCGTCCTGACCAGGAAAAACAACACCTGTTGTCAAACCAAGAGCGCCGTACACTTTAGACATCCATTCGCTATCGCGTTTGGCCAGATAATCGTTCACGGTGACGATGTGCACACCCTTGCCGGTAAGCGCGTTCAGATAGGCTGGAAAGGTAGCAACAAGGGTTTTGCCTTCGCCAGTTTTCATTTCCGAGATATTGCCCTGATGCAGGAACATGCCGCCGATCAGCTGAACATCAAATGCCCGCAAACCCAAAGCCCGTTTGGCAGCTTCGCGGCAATTGGCAAAAGCCTCGGGCAGCAGAGAATCCAACTCTTCGCCCTTAGCAAATCTTTCGCGAAATTCTTCTGTCTTTTCGATCAGTTGCTGATCTGAAAGCGCTTCAAACTCGGCTTCCAATCCATTGATGGTTTCGACCACTGGCAAGGCGGATTTGATTTTCCGGTCGTTTGGTGTTCCAAACACCTTTTGGGCGATTTTACCAAACCCCAGCATGATCTCTCCATCCTTAAAATGGTGCAACAAATTGCAACCTGGTCTTGCCCTACGCGCGCTCTGCCAATAGGTGTTATAGCATGGCACTGCAGATGCCTTTAGCGATGTAAGCGGCTGGTACGACAGTGTCAACGCCAGCGACCAAGCAAGACCAGTAATTAAAGGGGAAATACCGTGACAAACCGAAGAAATTCAATCTTTGCAGCCATCATTCTTAGTGCAGTGACCGCGTCTGCTGTACAGGCCGAGCCTTCGGCCGATACCGTGGTGGCGTCGGTCAACGGCACAGAAATTACTGTCGGGCATATGATTTTGGTGCGCGAAAGCCTACCAGAGCAATATATAAACCTTCCAAATGAACAGCTTTTCGATGGCATTTTGGAACAGCTTATTCAACAAACCCTTTTGGCCGATCTGATCGGAGAAACAGATAACCGCGAAATTCGGCTAACCCTTGAAAATGACCGCCGCCTAATGAAGGCCTCGCAAGCGGTCGAAGAGCTGTCTGCACAGGCCATTGGCGAAGACGATATTGCGGCTGCCTATGACTCACGTTACGCAGATGCCGACATGGGCGTCGAATATGACGCCGCGCATATTTTGGTGGAAACCGAAGAGGCCGCCGTTAATTTAATCGATAAACTGCAGGCAGGCGCTGATTTTGTCGAATTG
>ENA-OSET01005739-OSET01005739.1-sediment-metagenome-genome-assembly--contig:-NODE-5739-length-10361-cov-4.012738_pt1 | contig 10361 bp, 4 predicted proteins | sample MGYA00237882_ERZ534229 | MGnify/ENA primary metagenome ERZ534229 (study PRJEB26408, sample SAMN06266212) | sediment metagenome | isolation source: Hudson Canyon methane seep mesocosm | place: USA:Hudson...
TCTTGTTTTTGCTCTTCTAACTGTTTTTCTAATTTCTCGCGCTCTTTCTTCTCACGCTCAAGTGCTTGCTCAATTTTTTCACGCTCAAGGCGCTCTTGTTTAAGCTGTTTCGCTTGCTCTTCCTGTTTTTGTTTAAGCTTCTGTTGCTCTAGTCTCTGCTGCTCTAATCTCTCTCGTTCCAGTTTCTGTGCCAGTAATTTTTGCTCAGTTTTCTGTTTTGCTAATTTCTCTTGCTGTATACGCTGCTGAGCGAGCTTGGTCTCTTGCTTCCTTTTTTTCTCAAGTCTATTTTGAGCCAGCCGCTGCTGCTTTTTTGCATCCAATTGTTTGGATTTTTTCTTCACTACTTTTTTAACGGCCGTTGTTTTTTCGCGTTTATCTTTTTTAACCGGAGGCGGCTCTTTACATTCACCACGAGAGCGATCCAGTCGACAACGGATCTTCCAAAAAAGTTTTAATGCATCTGGATGATTAACATCATCATCTCTCAACGCAGTTCGAACGCGCTTACTAAAATGATCAATATCATCCTTCACAAATTGATTGGTTTCTATCCAATACTTCTTAGGAATTTCTTCTTGTGCATCGTTCACCATATTCTTCATTTCTTTCATACGAGTCAAAATATAACGTCGCATAACATGACCAAAGGTTTCTTCTTCTCCTTTCTTATTTGTGATTGTAGAAAACTCATCCCTTTTTGCGATAGTCTGCAGCATGCCATAATAAAGCCTGTAATCAATGATACCGCCTTTACTTCCCAATCCTTTGTATAACTCAAAGGTGTTGTAGGCCAGTGCTGGCATAATCACAATATCCACATCACCATTATTAAACTGACCAGCAAAGCTCGCCAAGGTTACATCAAATTGTGAAGCTGAAGCTAAGTCAGCAAACTTCTTCATTTGAGGGTCACCATTCAAGATAGCCAATTTTTTTCCAGCAAAAGCATCAATCGTGTTAACGGAACGATCCCTGACAAATGCATACATGGAACCAACAGGGAAAGTTGCCACCACTTCATAATTACCTTCAGTCATCAGCTCGCCAGCTCTTGGACGCGCTAAGGTAGCTAGAGCCAACTCCAAACCTTTCTGTGAATTAATCGCACCAATCGCATCCATTGTGCCGCCAAATTTAACAAACTGACGTGCAAGAATACTGGTTAACAACACCGCCTCACAGCGGCCTTCTTTAAAATCTTTAGCTGCCACACGCTCATCGGTGTAGGCGACAAAACGAATACTCAAGCCCCAGGCTTGTGCTTTAGGGATCAGGTCAGAATAAAAAGACATCACGGGGCCATTACGCCCTACAGGGTCCCAAACACAAAAAACTTTTCTCTCAAGGGCAAATACTGAAGAACTCAGAACGGACAGCAAAACAATCACTAAGAAATTACGCAACATCATATTAAGCGAACTCCCTGTTAGTTACAGATCCATTGATAAAAGATAGTGAACACGGTTTAAAACCAATAGTTGGTAAAGACTGTATTTTTATAATTAGCACGAATTCTTTTTTTCCTTGTTTTAAGCGTATTTAAACACGCTAAAATATAATCCCATTTGCAATACAATTTATGGCATCATTATTATTTTTTGATGACTAGCAAACTCAGAAAGCACTTGGCTACCATAATTTTAGCCGGTCACACTATAACGAAGTTGAACAACGTTCAAGGCCCAATTTCCAATAATATGACACACAACTCGCATTCCCCCTTAATTACTTTACTTGGGCCAACCGCTAGCGGAAAAACAAAACTCGCGGTGTCTTTAGCAAAATCTCTAACCGGTGAGATTATTTCTGCCGATTCGCGCCAAGTCTACCAAGGAATGGATATTGGTACAGGTAAAGACTTAGATGAATACCAAGATATACCTTATCACTTAATTGATATCATTGAGCCTAGTCAAGAATATAATCTTTTTGAGTTCGCGAAAGCATTCTGCCAAAGCTTTAGCCAGATAAGCCAACGCAATGCCCTGCCCTTTCTAGTTGGGGGAACAGGCATGTATTTAGATGCCGTACTCAATCGATATAAGTTAACGATAGCGGAACCTGACAAAAAAACACGAATTTTACTCGAAAATAAATCAGATGATGAATTAAAAGCCCTGCTTTTGACTTTAAACCCTGAACAACACAATGAAACAGACCTAAAAGACAGGCACCGTTTGATTCAAGCCATTCATATCGCAGAATCCACCCGAAACAATGCCCCTGAGCTCGTCTGGCCTAAATTCTCTTCTTGTATTATAGGGATTGACGTTTCAAGAGAAGAAACCCGCCACCGCATCACTACCCGACTCAAGCAGCGCCTCAAAGAAGGCATGATAGAAGAAGTAGAACAACTTCACCAGAATGGTATCAGCTGGGAGAAGCTGGATTTTTTTGGTTTAGAGTACCGTTTTATTGCGTGCTATTTAAAAGGTGAACTAAGTTATAACGATATGTATCAAAAGCTCAACTCGGCCATTCATTATTTTGCCAAACAACAGGAAAAGTGGTTTAGAAAGATGGAAAAACGTGGATTAAAAATTCACTGGCTACCCCAGGATGAACACTTATTTAATCAAGCAAAACAGCTCATTGATAAGTTTCAAGGATGATAATTAATATATGAATAAAACAACACACCGCTACGACGCTATTATTGTGGGTGCTAGCATTGCAGGTTGTATTTGTGCATTAGAACTTGCCAATAAAGGCTGGCGTATTGCAGTACTTGAAAAGCGCCAATCTATGGATGCTTATAAAAAAATATGCACGCATATTCTTCACCCTTATAGTGTAAAGCAGCTTGATAAGCTAGGTATTCTGAATGAATTACTAACACAAAGCGCTCAAATGACAGGCATGAATATTCACCATAAAGCCGGTTCAGTGCTTTACCCTTTCGCAGGAAAGTTAGCCGCCGCCAACATCGAACGTAATGACTTGGACCCAGCCTTACGCACTACCTTGCTTAAACATAAAAACATCACCCTTTTAATGGGCTTTCGAACTCAAACCTTGATTGAATCCAATAAGCATATCGCAGGACTACGTGCGCTTAACCCTGAAAATGAACTTATTCGCTTTCGTGCACACGTCGTCATTGCCGCAGATGGTCGCAGCTCAGAAATAGTCAAACTAGCTAGAGGTTTTACCCATAAAACCGATAATAAGCGCGTAGCATTATTTAGTTATTTTTCATGCAAGACTAATGTGAAGCAAAGCCATGTTTGGGCTTTAAGGCAAGGAGAAGAATATATCGGCTTATTCCCTAATCGAAACCGAGTTTTGATTTCATGGTATTTACCTCGTAATGAGTTTAAATCCAAGCAAGAAAGTCATGAGCAAAGTTTTGAACATCTAATCAATTTCATTTCCAAGCAAGGCATCGAAATTGGCGAGCAGTTAGAAAGCATTATTGTCGTCAAGGATTCCGCGCCGCAAACAGCACGTACTCGTTTAGGCGCCTTAGCCTTGCTTGGCGATACAAAACTTAGCGCCGATCCACTCACTGGTATTGGTTGCACTTGGGCAATGCAGTCGGCAACACTATTAAGTAAATGCTTAGGGCCTGTTCCCACGAAAAAACAACATCCTGTTGTGCGCAGCATGAATATTCAACTAAGACTGGCAGGTTATAATATTTTGCACAGTCTGTTATTCAGATTTCCTTCTGCATTAATGACCTTTGTTTCCATGCATGGGAAATGGGTATTTAACCGACCGGTTTATCGCTTTTTAGCTTGGTGTACAGGTGGGAAATAGCTGATTGAGTGGCGTGATTTGAGTGTAAAGTACGCATAGTTATATGAAACGAGGCAACCTTACATTGTCATACCGATAATCTCTTGAGCCAGTATCCACGCTTTTCTAGAAAGGTGTATCCCTTGCTACTTAGAACTAAATGGATTCCCGATTAAATAACCTCGGGAATGACATGAAATAGAGATCATCTTCTTTTGTGTCCACTTTAAAGACCAACGAACCCTACTTAAACGCCTGTTCTAGCGCCTCAGCTTCCGCCCAAATATCGCAAGCCAATTTACTTCGGGTAAGTGCAGTATATAATAATGCCCTAGATAACAATTCCTTTGCATAAGCAGCCAATACGATCCCCACATGCTGATACTCAGAACCCTGGCTCTTATGCACTGTCATAGCATATGCGGGCTGCCATTCTCGTAAACGTCCAGGTGCAACAACTAAAGCTTCGTCATTTGGAAGTGGAAAATGTATTTGCCAGTTATTAGGATTTTCTTTATTGGCCATCACAAAACCAATGTCACCGTTATAAACCCCCAAATGTGGATGGTTCCTTGTCACTAGAATCGCTTTGCCATGGTAGAAACCCAAACCGAATCGTAAGTGCGGTGCCCCTCTGTAAACAAACTGGTCTTCGATCAAGGCATTCATTTGTATAACGCCTTGCGGGCCTTCATGCGTTGAGCAAAGTAGTTGAAATTTCTCGAAAGCTGATACCATTGAGGTTAGAGATGCCGATAGAGAAACAGATGAAGACGGCTGACTTTTGATACATTCGAAGTAGTCGCCATAGGCTGAAATAATAGCGGTACCATTATCGTCACTTGAAGCGTGCCAACGGACAGCCTGCCGCTTATTCTGGCTATCCATATAAAACTGTTTTTTGAAAGCCAGACTTTGTCCTTGTTTAATTTGCTCGGCAGCTATTTTCAGTTCGCCCCCAAAACGATAGGTTTTGCGTAACTGGCACAAAGGGTGAAATTCAGAAGCTTGGCTTTCCTCTACACCCGAGATAATACTTTCATTACACAAACGCAGTGAATCAAAACCACTTAATTGAGATAAGTGCTCTGAAAATGCAGGGGTAAATTTAGTATTAGCATAACGCTCAACACAGTTCTGAAAAACCTGTCCGGGCTCAACTGCCGGCAACTGGTAATGATCTCCCAACATAATGACTTGTGCGTTTTCAGGTATCACCTCAATTAACTCAACCATTAGCGCCAGATCAATCATAGATGCTTCGTCAATAACAATAATATCAACTTGCGCCTTACGGCTTTCTTTCTCACCCAGCAACACTGTTTCACTACTAAAAGGTGTACTTTGATTTAAAGAATCTCTCAGAGCACCTTGTTCATATAAGAAGCGATGAATTGTTTCCCCGCTATCAGGTAGACAATCACTCATACGCAGTGACTTTAAGTCTGAACTTAAAAGACGCGCTTCGATAGCAAGCAAGTGTAGGCGAATAGAGTCCGCCAGTTTTATCGCTGCTTTACCTGTGGGCGCAAGCAGTCTGACACTTAAGTGTGTATTGTCTGCCACTGTCAGTTTATGTCGCTGCATCAGCAAATGTAATAAGCTCGCAGCAGTCGTTGTTTTACCCGTACCTGGACCACCGGTGATTAAACTGAAATTTTGTAATAAGGTATGCGCTGCTGAGATAGCTTGCCAATTAAGCTCTTGGTTTGATAAGTCTTGCTTGTCGATTTGAAAGACACTTTGCAATTGTTCTGATAATACAGGCAAATACTGTTCATCCAGCTGACAACCAGCCATAGACTGAAGATAGAGCCATTGTTCCAACTTTTGATGTAAGCGCCAATATCGGGCCAAATATAAACGGTCTTGCCATAAAATTAGAGGTGTAAGTGTTTCAGTCTGCTCAGTTTCAAGTGGGAAAACGTAAGGCACATCACTACACACCTGACGTACCGCTGAAGAACGGCCAAGCTGATTCAAGCTTTCCTTTTGACTGAAGTCTGCAAATTTATAGCTTGATAACACCTCTTTTGGAAGCTGACTCAAGTCTAGGAAAGTCTCTCCTTTGCTGCTGACATAAGAAACCAATACCGCCAAGGCTACAATATAGCTCTCGTCTCTCTCTTCTCTGCCTTCCTTCTCTTGTTGATCAGTGTTACCAGATTGACAGTCAGCAATGTATTGCGCTGAGTACAAATCAATCCAACGAAGAGGACTAATACCTCGATCAATATTCTCAGCTAAACGCTTTAATAAAGGGTGCGTCAATAAACTCATGACCCAGACACCTCCCTATCCAAAGCATCGATCAATTCAAACTCGGGTTTGATAAATACAATACCACTGCGGATGCGCTGATCATTCGAATCGAGCGCCAAGCCACGTAAAAATAGATAGTACACGCCACCAAAATCCCGTTCATAATTGTAAGCGTCACCTAAACGGTGTTTTAAAAATCGATGCGTGGCCAAGGTATAAAGCAGGTATTGTATATCATAACGATGTTCATCTATCACCTGCTGTAAGGCTTGTTCCTGATAATATTCAGGCGCATCTCCCAAGTAGTTCGATTTATAATCCAGAATAAAATACTGTCCATTGGCTTTAAAAACCAAATCAATCGCGCCTTTCAAGTGGCCTTCAAATGTTCTGAAATCAATCTCACCTGCTTGAGGATTAAAACGTCCCAACAGTAAATTAAAACGATGTGATTGAAGTTGCTGCACCGGAAAGTGGAAGGCCATTTCGGCAATATAGTCTTGCTCTTTTAAGTCTGCGAGTGCAATCTGATCACTCATAGGAAAAGCCAAAACAGCCTTCATCCACGCGGCTAAATAGGTGCTCCATTGAGGTAATAAAGTTTCTTCGACCAGTTTACTCAAACTAAGTTTAGCTTCGATAAAAGTTTCCACCGACGCATACTGGCTTTGCAATTGATCAATCAACTCCGCCGATTCGAAGGAAACACTTTCAAACAAGGTGTGCAGAAATGTCCCCGCCCGGCTACCTTTTGGAAAACCAAAAATAGTGATTGCTTCACTCAAGGCAGGACTCAGACTCTGCACCTGCACTTTTTTTTGTCGGGCATGGCTCTCATGCATTAAGCCGGTAAAACTTTGCACACGCCAGTCATGTTCAATGCGCTTTTGCAGAACTTGCATTTGCAGCTCTGAGGGTGAAGTGCTCACTTCAACATTCGCCCGACCTCTACTCCTCGATAAGCTATTTTGTAAATTCAGGTCATCAATATTAATTTGCTGAAGCTCAATCACCTCGTCAAAACGCTGTTGAAACCTTGTTAAACAATCGGTAAGCACCTCATCATTCAAAGGCTTTGGAGTCTCACCCTGGAACAGCAAATACGCCCAAGCTGTTTTTGCGAGACTTAAAGATATTTTTCCCTGACCTTTGTAAGCAGTGGTTCCAATAAAGCATTGGTACTTGGCACGTGTTAAGGCGACATATAATAAACGTATATCTTCAGCCAAGCGCTCATCATCTGCTTGCTCCAGATGCGCTTCATCTTTCAATAAATCCAACGTTAAATACGCTTTTTTCTCGGGGTTATTATAGGAGCTTTTATAAGAATAGAACCAAGCCTCATCAGCTCCACGCCCACTAAACAAAAAAGGGACAAAAACAAAGGGGTACTCCAAGCCTTTACTCTTATGAATGGTCACAATTCGAATCAATTGTTCATCACTTTCCAAGCGTAGCTTGCTTTCATCGTCGGCAGCATTGGCACTGGAAATACTGTCACGCAGCCAACGAATCAAGGCAAAATGCCCTCGATAAATACGTGACTGAATTTGTAAAAGTTCGGCTAGCTGATTAATATTCGAAAGACTGCGCTCCCACTCATTCACCTCAGCGGACTGTGCTTGCCAATGCTCATAAACGTTCAGTTTTCTTAAGGCTTCCCGTAGCATGGCTAATACCCCCGAACTCAGCCATCGCTTATGTAAGTCTTCAAAAATAAGCAGATACTGCGATAAAACCTTTGCTTCAGTGTTTAATTTTTCATATTGCTTATCATCCACGCCATAAAGCACCTCGGCTAAACAACGCCGTACAGCAAACTCATTTTTTGGGTCCGCAACGGCATGCAGTAAGAAATAAATAGCTTGAGCTTCAGAGGATTCAAAAATACTGGATTTACCTTCAAAGCTGGCACTAATACCAATATTAGATAAACGCTGTTTGATCAGCTCTCCTTCAGCTCCCGATCTCACCAAAATCGCAATATCGGAATTTTTAAAATTTTGCCCTGACTCACAATCACTAAAGCTATCCAGTAAGGTACGAACTTGCTGCACACTATGATCAGCCAAAGCAGAGGCCATCTGCTCTTTGTTAATCTCCGTCGCCGCTAATTGGGTAATATACAACGCAGTACTTGAAAGCGACTCATGTGGTGACTTTGCAGCATTCACTTCCTGAAAGGGAATATCTTTAGCTCTAAAAGGGTTTGCCAAGCCAGAAAATAAGGCATTCACTGCCTTGACCATATAGGGGGACGAACGCCAGTTGGTGTCCATCGTAAACACCGCTCCTTGAGCGTGCGATGATATTTCATGCTTTGCTTTTAGATAAGTTGCTATATCGCCTCCACGAAAGGCATAAATAGCTTGCTTGGGGTCACCAATCAACACCAGCCTGGCCACATCTGAAGGATCACCTACGTTTACTTCTCTCGCTGTACCAAACAAGGTACTGAAAATATGATATTGCGCTTGATCCGTATCCTGAAACTCATCAATTAGCGCCACTTGGTAGCGTGCTTGAACAGTTTCAGCAAAGGCCTTATTCTCAACTTTTAAGGCATTTGAGACATTTAAAATAAGGTCATCAAAACCTAGTACACGCTGATTTTGCTTTTCAAGGTCAAGCATCTCATATACTTGACGATAGCTTTGAACAATAAATTGCGCATGTAAAGAAGGCGGTTCACTTGCTAAATGGCGTACTAGGAAGTCAAAGAAAGGGTGTTGTGGCGCAGCCCCTTTGGATTTTGTTTGAGCAAGCAGATTTTCGGGTAAAAAATCATTAAATAAATTGCTTCTTTTACCCGCACTTGGAAATGCAAAGTCAATGTCTTCTTGGGCACTCCACACGCTAATTTTGTGCAGCCAGTTTTGCTTGTCTTTCAAACGCTTTAAGTCGGATTTAGCAATGAGTTCTTCCAGCTCATCAATACACGCTTGAGTTTTTACTTTTAAGCAAGAAAACCAACTAACAGCTTCTTGATAACTCTGGCTCCAAGCGGTCAAACCACCCTCAATATAACTAGGAATTAATAAGGCAGGTGAGCGGTTTAATAAAGGCCGGATTGATCTTAAGAGTTCATCTGGCGAAGCCCAGTTGGCACTTATGTAACTCAACTCATCCCTTGTCAGCGATAGCACCTGTTGACGCCAGAAATCTTCAATAACCTGTTTGAGTAAGGGCTGAGGGTCTTCCAGCAATGTTTGTTTTAATGGCGATTTAGCATCTAAAGCATGGCTACGTAATAGCTGTTGGCAAAAACCATGAATGGTGTGAATTTCAGCTTGGTCAATCTGACGTTCGGCAAGTTTTAAGCGTAGGCGGTCGGCCTCTCTGGTTTTGCGTTCAATCGATGCTTTGAGTAACTGATTCAACACTGCATCGTTATTTACAGTGTTTTCTTGGCGCCACTCTTGATCCCTATCTTGATCGAAAAGCTCACCCAGTTCTTTAATGCGGCAACGAATACGGTCTTTTAATTCTTGCGTGGCTGCCTCAGTAAAGGTCACCACAAGTATTTGGTCAACAGTAAACTGTTTTTCCAGTAAGTATCTCAAGTAAAGGTTCGCCAAGGCATAGGTTTTACCTGTACCAGCGCTCGCTTCAATTAGCGACAAACCATCAAGCGGAAAATCAATTAGGTCTAATGCTTTCATTGCTCAGACCTCCCGCGTTGTGCTTCAGTTTCTCTTTTGCTTTTACTAACAGGAACAGGTATTTCCAGTTCAGCAACTTCAATTTGCTCTACAAAATCGAGTACTTGTTTATAGAAAATAGTATCATTCAAAACCGGGAGTTCATCTGAATTAATTGGCGAACCTGTATCACCAGAAAACATACAATAGCGTTGCCAATATGAATCATCTCTCTCACCTTGAATAACACTGCTACCTATATTGATGCCCTTAAAAGCAGACTTCACCTGTGTTTCTTTTTCGAACAACAAGGCAAAAGTCGACTTGGCTAAGAAAGCATAGGGTTCTTTTTCTAAGCCGCATGACAGTCGTAGTATTTCGCTGGCATAGCGTTCAGCTAGCTCTAGCGGCAGTGCAGGTAAAGTCCATATTTTATCAATACTCAGCAGTGTACTTTCCCCAGAGTCTTTATGAGGATGGCCATTTAATCGACCAGTATTATTCAATCGACCACAATGCACATTCCAAAAAATATGCTTAACCCAAAAACCAAAAAAACGACTAGCTATATTTTTACTAAGGCTTAACTCAATCAAGCCTGGGTTTGAACCGCCCGTAACCAACAACTCTCCAACAACACTTTCTAGCCCTTGACCTGACTGTAGGTCAAATTTAAGGTCTATCGTTACTTTGGAAGTATCAACATAATGCTCC
>ENA-OSET01005742-OSET01005742.1-sediment-metagenome-genome-assembly--contig:-NODE-5742-length-10355-cov-36.436953_pt1 | contig 10355 bp, 6 predicted proteins | sample MGYA00237882_ERZ534229 | MGnify/ENA primary metagenome ERZ534229 (study PRJEB26408, sample SAMN06266212) | sediment metagenome | isolation source: Hudson Canyon methane seep mesocosm | place...
TGAGGTTCATCTAAGGTGAAACCAATAATATTCCATCCCTCAACAATATCAATTGCAATTGGCGAAGAATAATTAGCTATAGAATCTTGGAGATTATTTATTTCACTCAGATATTCTGATTCCATTGCATCATAATTGTTAGATAGTGAAGTGTAGTTATCTGTTAATATTTCATAAAGGTTATTTAAAGCTATAAAGGTAGAATCTAAAGCCATGTAAACATCTGTAAGGTTGTACATCTCTTGTTCAGAGTTATTCAGATTTTCACTTAGTTCGTTAGAAAGGGCCTCCCATGTTTGTATACATGCGCCTTCAAGTTGACAGGATGCATTTGAATCAAATTCAACAAAGTGATCATCTATACATCCAGGAAGTCCATCACATGAACCATCATCTTCTTCAGCATCTGGATTGAAGTTACAGTAAGATGCATCCATACATCCATATATAGTTAGGTCAAAATTAATCTCAGTAAATGTTGGGAAACTATTGGTCAGATATCCTCCAAATTCAGGTACAGATTCAAATGCTAGTACATAATCCGAAGTTGTAAGAATTGCGAAAGTAGGCATTTCATTCTCTAGTAAACCATCAATTTCATCTGTTGAGGTGTCATCTCCCCAAAGAGCCATAGTGAAGAAACCATCTTGGATTGTTTCTAATCCTACACAAATTCCTGCAGAATTGAAGGCACCAATAAAACCACCTTCAAATAAGTTTATAATTGGAGTATTCATTCCTATATTCATATTACTCCCTGTATTGTTTACTGTCGTAAACATGGAAGAAGTAATGTCTAAAGAATAGGTTGGGCTTTCACAAGACCCATTATCTACATCTGCAGTATATCCTTGGGTATGAAATTCCAAATATTCAGAAGAAGTACATCCCGCAAGAGAAAATTCAGTAGAAACAACCAGTGCGTTTGTTACATAGCCTGAGTAATTTGCAATTTCTGCTATAGATACGACAAGTCCGTTTTCTGTAAGAATTGCAAAAACAGGAACATCGTTGTCTAACAAACCATCTAATTCAGGTGTTCCGGTGTCGTTACCCCATATTGCCATAGAGAAAAATTCGTCTTGAATGATTTCCGAACCAACACAGTTTCCTTCTGAATTAAAAGCTCCAATTGTGGCACCTATAAAGTCGTCTAAATCATCGGTGTTAATACCAAGAGTCATGTTTGCACCCGTATTTGTTGGGGTAGTAAATTGATTCACATCAATGTTTTGAGCGAAAGTGCTTCCTGTAAACAAGCAAGCGCAAAGAATTTTAAAATAATGTTTCATTGCCTGGGGGTTTAAAGATTAAAGTGTAAATAAATCAGCAAAAATTATACCGAAAAAGCTATGTGCAGAGCACAATAATCGCTTTGTATGTGTAGGGGAATATTTAATAATTCATATTGTTTGGAAGAAAATACAACTGTGCACTTTCTTGAAGTTTTATTTGATATCCTCTGCCTGGCTCGAGATTTCCAATCCCATTAAAACCCCATGAAGGTACGTAAACGGCGCCCGAATAATCTTTTGCAATCAATAAATTATCGTTATCCAATAAATTAGCTAATACTAATTCTGCTAAAGCTGGTGTGTCTCTAAGATAGCCAATCATATTCCACCCTTCGTTGATGTTAATTGGATGAGATTCTGGTTGAACATATTCTAAATCGATAAATAAATCAATCGCTGAGGATGTTTTTATCAGATAAGCTTCTCCTAGAACTACATCTCCTACTCCATTATAACCCCATTCCGTAAGGAAAACTGAACCAAAATTATCTTTAGCCATGATAACAACATCTTCTATTGGGGCTAAAATAGTTGCTAAATCCATATCTGGTCTCAAACCATATATCGAGAAAATCGACCAACCCTCAGGTAAACTAATTTGTTGAGTTACTGTATTGTCTGAATATTCACAAGTAGGGTAAATGCCCAATAGATCTTCAAAAATTTCTGTGTACTCTCCAACGCACTGTATATCATTATTAAAAATGTTGAGTGGGTTGTTGTAAATTAAACCCAAATCTGGTGGGAGGTTTGGAAGAGAGGTGAGTTGGTTATAGCTGCAATTTATGTGTGCTAAGCTATTAGGTAAATAGGGCAATTCACTAATGTTATTGAAGCTACAATCGATATGTGTTAAGCCATAGGGTAAATAAGGTATTTGCTCTAAAGTATTTACCGAGCAGAAAAGTTTTTCTAGACCACTAGGTAAGGCGGGTAGAGCATTTATCTGATTGTAGCTACAGTTTATATATGAAAGTGTTGAAGGAAGTTCTCCAATAGTATCTAAGTTTACACAGTAACTTGTGTTAAGATGTGTTATTTGATTTGGGATTATTAGGAGCTCTGTAATTGTATTATAGCTACAATTTAAATGAGATAAGTTGGTGAAAAATTGTATTCCATCTAAGTTAAGTATATCTCTAGAAGCGCAATCAAGCCACGTAATTTCAGTACAGGCTTCTGTATTCAATAATGAATCGCTAATGAGTACTTCAGGGAAATTTTCTTGTAGAAAAGCTCTGAAATTCAAATCAGGTACCAAATACGGTTCTATTTGCGCATTACAAATTGAAAGTATAGAGAATAGCGCTATGAAGAGTTTAGCTTTCATTAGAGCTAAAGTACAAAAAATATAATCTATAATTACATCTAGTTAACATGGGGAATTGATTTAGAAAGTAGATTCTGATTATAGATTATATCAAAAATTATGCCATGACTAATAGGGTTTTAAGTTTTAAATTGCTTTTAAAAGTTGTATGCTAACAGTAGTTTTCTCTTGGTCTGGAAATCTAAAGGAGTACGGTTCAATGGGTTGAAGTCCAGCTTCTTTGGCTGCATTCAGAAAACAAGGGAGTTCTATAATATACTGATCCGTATAACCATGCGTTGCATCGTATGGTGTTGCTAAGGTTAATCCGACGTTATTTGCAGCTTGTTCTGGGTTAATTGAGTGAAGCTCAATGATGAGTAGGCCAAACTTTTTTAAGTAGGGTGCCCAAATTTTAAGATGGTTGCTTAAGTTTTGAAATAATTCATTATTTGGAATCCTTCTCCCTCTAAAGGCAAAAGCACCACCAGATTTACAAGATAATTCTACATGATCAGGTTTTTGGTAAATGCGGTTATGATCTAAAAAGGTTCTTGTATTAAGGAGATCGCTGAGTTCGATTTCATGTTTTTCGATCAGAATTTTATTTAAAGATACTGGATCGCTAATGTCCCCAAATTCAACTTCTGCCCATATGTCTGCAGAGTCCATAGTTTTTCTAGTTGCAACTCTTGATTTTTGATTGTAATCTGCTCCTACTATAAATAGTGGATGTTTGTCGAGGATTTTACCTCGGGCTGTTTTGAAATAAATAATATCAAACACATGCTCAATAAATGAACCATCGCCACAGCCCACATCAATCAATCCTTTAGGTTGTTCTTTTATAGGTTTGTTGAAAAGCTCAATAATGATTTCATCTACTTTTTTAAAGTAAGTGCTGTGCGCGCCACCACTTCCCCAAACGTTCATATATCTATATACATGCGTTTCGTGTCCTTCTTTATCTTCTTCTCTTAATTTGTTTGGATCACCTTTTAGTAAGGTGTGTAATTGCGCAAATGTTGGAAGGTATGAAACTGTTACCCCATAGGCGCTAGCTCTTTTTGTGAAGTAAAGCCCTTTTGCGTTTAGCTTATAGCCAGTTTGTGTTTGAGTAATAAATAGTAATTGGTCTAAAATTTCAATAAACCATTGAAAGGTTCGCTTCGGTAAATTTAGACTTGATGGACTAAGAATAAAATCAGCGTTTAGGTCTTCAAATCGATTGTCAATTCCGAGCCCTACCATTGTTGGTCCTAGTAGTAGACCTTCCATATGATAACTCATTCGATCTCTAATTTCACTGTTTTGATAGTTTTGGAAGTGCTTAAGCTCTTTCCATGCATCTTCTAAAGCTTCAATATTTGCATCTTTTGAAATAATATTTCTAGGACGAATGCTTAGGGTTTTCATTAACTCATAAAATGTATCATAATGATTCGCAAGGTCAAATGCTTGCCTTCCCATGTCTGTAAGTTCTAGCTGTATTTCGTCTTGGTCATTATCAACAGTTCTATTGATGTAACCTTGAGAGGCTAGTATGCGCAGTGCTACATTTAGGTAGCCTTCATTGGTTTGTGCAATTAAATTGATTTCACTGAGTGTCGTTTGCGGGTTATCTAAAATCAGTTTCAGAATTTTTAACTGGTTCAAGTTATACATTGTAGGGATTAGAGCCCAGCCATCTAGGTGAAGGAATATTCTTTTGCGAATGTCTGCTCTCTCTTCTTTGTTTAAAGGGGACATCATAGTTTTTTGAATAAAAAAAAGCCTTCCATATTTTATGGAAGGCTTTGAGTTTATAAATATATACAATACAGTTTTGCCTTCCTAGATGGATAGACAACAACAGATGGTATTTAAGTTCTTTTTCACTAGCTCTAATATAGTGAATTTAGAGTGAACTCCAAATTTAACTGATGGAAATAAAAAAAAGCGGCCTAGGCCGCTTTTTTTATTTCTTTCTGAAATAGATTCTGATAGGTACACCATTAAGGTCGTACATTTCTCTCATCTTATTTTCAATAAATCGCTTGTAAGGATCTTTTACGTATTGAGGTAAATTACAGAAAAATGCAAATGAAGGCACTCTTGTAGGAATCTGAGTAATGTATTTAATCTTCACATACTTTCCTTTGTAAGCAGGAGGTGGAGTAAGTTCTGTTATAGGTAAGAATCTATTATTCAACTCTGAAGTTGTAATTTTAGTATTCATACGACCATAAACTTCTACAGCCATTTCTACAGCTTTGAAAATTCTTTGCTTAGTGGTAGCAGAAATAAATATGATTGGGTAATCGGTAAATGGAGCCGTTTTGGTGTAGATCATCTTGCGATAATGCTCCATGGTCATGGTTTCTTTATTTTCAACTAAGTCCCATTTGTTTACGAGAACAACAATGCCTTTGTTGTTTTTTTCAGCCAAGTGGAAAATGTTTAAATCTTGAGAGTCAAAACCTATAGTAGCATCAACCATAACAATACACACATCACTGTGTTCTATTGCTCTAATGGTTCTCATCACTGAGTAAAATTCTAGGTTTTCGTGAACTTTGGCTTTCTTTCTTAAACCAGCAGTGTCGACTAGGGTAAATTCGTTTCCGAATTGATTGTAATGAGTGTCAATTGAGTCGCGTGTTGTGCCCGCAATATCGGTAACAATGTTTTTGATTTGCCCCATCAGAGCATTTACTAAAGATGATTTCCCTGCATTAGGACGACCTACAATGGCAAATTTCGGAAGAGCATCAACTTGTTCTTCATCTTCTTTTTCAAAAGAGGCTACTAAAGCATCTAACAATTCTCCAGTTCCACTTCCGTTAATAGAAGAAAGTGCGTAGTATTCTCCTAATCCAAGATTGTAGAATTCCATAGCATCATCCATTCTCATGGCATTATCAACTTTGTTTACAACCACAAATACAGGCTTGTCTGTTTTGTGGAGTAAACGAGCAACGTCCATGTCTAAATCGGTTGTACCCGTTTCTACATCGACTACAAAGATGATGGCATTCGCCTCTTCGATAGCAATTTTAACTTGTTTTCTTATCTCGCCTTCGAAGACGTCTTCAGAACCTGTTACATAACCACCGGTGTCTACTACAGTGAAATCTCTTCCATTCCAGTCAGAAGTCCCGTAATGGCGGTCTCTTGTAACACCACTCACAGAGTCAACAATAGCTTGACGACGTTGAGTGAAGCGGTTAAAAAGTGTAGATTTCCCAACGTTAGGACGACCTACTATGGCAACAATATTTCCCATTTTATAAGCTTATGTGAAGTAACCGAAACGCTTCAAGTCTTGCTCGTTGTCGCGCCAGTTCTTCATTACTTTAACAAATAATTCTAAGAACACTTTCTTACCAAAGAAAGTTTCTAAATCCTTACGAGCTTGGGTTCCCACTTTTTTCAAAGCTTTCCCTTGGTGCCCGATAATAATACCTTTTTGGGTTTCGCGTGCTACATTAATAATAGCACCTATACGAATAATCTCCTCTTCTTCTTTAAAAACTTCAACTACAACTTCAACAGAATAAGGGATTTCTTTTTGATAGTTAAGAAGGATTTTCTCTCTAATAATTTCTGAAACAAAGAAGCGTTCTGGCTTATCTGTTAAAGCATCAGTAGGAAAGAACGGAGTTCCTTCGGGCAGCAATTCTGTGATTTGCCCCATGATATTATCTACACCAAAACCTTCAATAGCTGAAATAGGGATGATCGTTGCTTTAGGCAATTGTTTGTGCCAATGTGCGACTGCTTTCTCCACACCTTCTTGGTCAGAGTTATCAATCTTATTTATTAATAACAAAATTGGAATGTCTGTGGTTTTTAAACGTTCAAAGAAGCTTGCATCTTTTAATGCTTTTTCTCCAATTTCAACCATATATAAGAATACGTCTGCATCTTGAAAGGCAGAGCGTACAAACTTCATCATACTCGACTGAAGGTTATAGTGAGGTTGAATGATGCCTGGAGTGTCAGAAAATACAATTTGGTAATTGTCATCATTAACAACCCCAAGTATTCTATGACGTGTAGTTTGGGCTTTCGATGTTATAATCGAAAGACGTTCGCCTACGAGTTTGTTCATCAAGGTAGATTTCCCAACATTGGGGTTCCCTATGATATTCACAAATCCTGATTTGTATTTTTTTTCTTCCATTTCGGCTGCAAAGATACAATAATTATGAGCCTAGAAACTTATTACACACCTTATTTAAGCCTGTTATTTCCTTGTTATGGATTACTGATAAATTGAAATACAGTGACTTACATAAAAGATGTGAATTTATCCTCAATAGCCTGTATTCTCGAATCACTTTGTCTTACATTTGCATCGCGGGGTGGAGCAGTTGGTAGCTCGTCGGGCTCATAACCCGAAGGTCGCAGGTTCGAGTCCTGTCCCCGCAACTAAAAAAAATGCCACTTTATACAAGTGGCATTTTTTTGTTTTAAATCATTCTGCTTACTCTTAAATCGTTAGAGTTTATTTAACTGTCTTTGATTGTAAGTCCAGTTGTCATCCCCTTTATAAATATGAACGAATCGTAATAATCATTGTGCAGCTTAGTTTGTATTTAGATTTCCTTTTCGACAGAATTATCTGATAAGAATTATGGGCTTATCACCTTAATATTCTTAGAAACTCTATGATAATAGCCAGACACAAACTGATAAACAGCTCCTTGTGAAAAAGATGTGAAAATTAGTGGGATAGGCTTGTGTTCTCGAATCACTTTATCTTATATTTGCACCGCGGGGTGGAGCAGTTGGTAGCTCGTCGGGCTCATAACCCGAAGGTCGCAAGTTCGAGTCTTGTCCCCGCAACTAAAGCTAAACCTCTATGAATCAAGCGTTTGTAGAGGTTTTTTTATTGTCAAAACTGTAGTAAGTGTGTCAATCGGCCAAAATTACTGACAATGTTAATACACTCAAATATAGTGTTTTATGATTTTACGTAAAAGTAAAACTGTCAGTTTTTACTGTCAGTAATCAGCTATATCACACCCATCTTCATACTTATCTTTCTCAAGTATATCCGTTACAGTTATTTGAATGTCACCTCTAATTTCATTAGCAACACTGTTCCATTTATCATATCCCCCTTTATCTGGATAAGCTATAATCTTAGCTTTCTGTGATAAGGGTTTCAAAGAAGAAAGGAGATTATATTTGAAATTATTAAAACCAGAAGTAGCTAGCCAAGTCATCTCTGGAGCCCGAATACTCATTATTATAGCTGTCTTTTCACTCTCAACTATTCCTATATTTTGAGCGTTGTTTTTTAAGAGGTGTTCTCCATATAGACACCTGCCGTAGTTAAAGTGCTCAAGTCCTAAAGCACTATGAACATAGTTAAAGTACCCATTCTTTTTTCTTTTGCCTGTCTTAAGATCGTATTTTATAATAGTACCACTTCTGACAGCTCCTTGATAGCAAACTTGCCAAAACACTGTACCTCCATTAAACAATAATGAGGTTCCTAAATTATATAAGCCTATGGCTTTATCTACTCTATCAGCATCATATGAGTTATAAAGGAATTGTACAAAGTTATTTTCGTCATAACCTTGTAGGCTTGCAGTAAATACATTTGGGTCAATGAAGTCAGGAATGTCTTCATAATAATATGTCGGCCTGAAAGAGGTGCTTAATGTTTCTTTTTTTTCTTTGAAACCTTTTATAATGTTTGCATCTGGAGTCTGTTTATACTTGCAACTATTTATTCTGTCACAGATTCCATATTCAAACGGTAAGAATTCTTTTGTTTTGACATGATGCATCCTTGTGTAGGATTTTTTACCACATGATGGACACTTATGTTTTTTACTTGTTTCTTCAAGTATATATTTAAATTTAGTATTCATTGTTTTAGGGGGTTTCAAAAAGAAAAATTATCAGTTTATAAGTCATATGTTTATCGGTTTATCGGTTTAACAGGGTATATAATACCCTGTTAAACCTATAAACCTATGAATGGGAAAACTCTTTATTTAAACGGTAAGGTTGTCTATTACCTTCTTGTAGTATCATACCATTATCTAATCCATATCTTATAAAGGGAGTAATCTCGTTTTTACCCTTATTCTTTATTTCTTTGAAACCCTTATAAAGCATGGTGTGTAATACATCTAAGAGTTCTGAGCGTTTAAACTCTTTATTGTTTTTAAAGGCCTCAGTAAATAGATCATATTTATAATTATCAGGAAGGTCATTTAATGCAGTCTTAGATGGTTTCTTATCAATACTGTAATCATCTAAAATATACGGTAGGTTCTCTTTAATTTCAAAGGCAAATTCCTCAAACTCTATGTTCCTACATGCAGCTGCCCTGACAACTGATACGTCAGGGTTGTTAGAGTCCACAGCAACTTGTAATACTGTTTCAGCCTTGTTAGTTAACTCTGTACCAATATGGCCTCTAGATTTATCATTAGTTGGGTTTTCATGGAGGACAACCATAATGTGGCAGTTGTATTCGGTTGACCATTTGAGAAGCTTACTAGAGACTTCTGTACTCTCTCTCTCGTCATTAATTGAGGTAATAAGATCCTTTATACCATCAATAATCACTAGGCCAATATCTTTAGTGTTTTTGATTACTTTTTCTATGAGAATGCATCTTTCATTGGGGCTACACTCTCTAAGGACTAAAGTTGACACATTATCAATTTCATATTCTAAGTTAGATTTGGCTTTTATTCTTTTTAAAGCCTTAGAGACGTGGAATTCACCTTGTTCAGTATCAACGTAAATTATGTCCTTTGATGTTATCTCAGAGCCCCTTATTTTGCTTGACGGATTATTTCCTAATACACTTGATATAATAAGGTTTACTAGGAATGATTTTCTTGACTTAGCCTTCCCTTTAATCAGGGAGATGTTACCCAGAGTTCCAAGGATGTTGACCTCACCTGATTCAGATACTACCTCTATAGCCCTTACATCGTCTTCAAACACATCATTAAATCCTATACTGTACCTTTCCATGATCTCCTCATATGAGAGGATTCCTTTTTCTTTTGAAACCTCTTCCTCTTGGTAATCATAAATTATCTCTGGATACATTGAAAGTAAACCATCGGCATTCGGATTGATTTTTTCAGGAATAGATGATAGTGATTTTGAAGGATTTGGAATCCCAAAATCTGTATAAATTTGATCTAATACACTCATTTAATAAATTTAATTTAAGTTAATTGTAGTGGTAAAAATTTTTCCACAACACACTGTTTTTCAGTTCAATACAAATGTCTAACGACTTTTTATATATATCAATACAGGTTTTAAAATTGGCTTTTTAAGTTTTCAACAAATCACAAATTTACCTTAGTTAAATCCTGGTTTTAATGAGTTGTAAATTTTATAACTGTGTTAATAAGTAATTCACTGGTTATCAAGGTGAAAATAATTTTACCACTTTAGGTTAGTTTTTTTACTACTAGAGCGATTAAAACTCACTAGTTTCGTCTTAATATGACTATTTACAGAGGTAAAACATCACATTTATGATTGTATTTAGATACAATAAGTGATGGTTGTATGGTACAGTGTTTTGGGTTGGGGGTAACCCCTTGATGGTCAACATCTTGAAGAAAACGACTTTTCAATTCTGAAACCTTAAAATAGATCAGACCACCCCCATTAAAAGAATCGGTTTCGGGGGGAGGAATGGTAGTGCCAGCATAGGATATTACCCCCACCTTTATTTTTTGTAAATTTATATTCTTATTCCCCAAGGCTATGAA
>ENA-OSET01005744-OSET01005744.1-sediment-metagenome-genome-assembly--contig:-NODE-5744-length-10352-cov-4.151630_pt1 | contig 10352 bp, 9 predicted proteins | sample MGYA00237882_ERZ534229 | MGnify/ENA primary metagenome ERZ534229 (study PRJEB26408, sample SAMN06266212) | sediment metagenome | isolation source: Hudson Canyon methane seep mesocosm | place: USA:Hudson...
TATGCCCAGATTATGGCTGGAGATGAAATTATTGCAATCAACGGTAATCAGACACCAACATGGTCGAGTGTTTATCGTGAACTCTCTAAATTTGCTCAAGCAGGTGGGCTAGCCGACATTACAGTTAATACTGGCGGGGTTAACATTGAGCGTACATTGGATATTCCAAAAGTTGATTTATCTGCCCCCATTACAAGCTCAATACTACAGAAAATAGGTTTAAAGCCACTACGTGTTGAGTTAACACCTGTTGTAGCATCAGTCGTGAAGGATGGATCCGCTGCGAATTCTGGATTACTGGATGGTGATTTAATTGTAGCCGTAGATGGGCGTGCAATAGAACATTGGAATCAGTTTGTTGATGTTGTACAAAAAAATGCAGATAAACCGCTTAACGTTACTGTCAAACGAGGATTGCAAACCGAACTCTTAGTGATGACACCTAATGAAAATGGCAAAATTGGTGTAATGGTCGATGCAAAACAAACATTAATCCCCAAGCAGTTACAAGCAAAAGAGCAATATGGCTGGGTGCAAGCAATTGGCAGAGCATGTTATGAAACATGGTCATTTTCCAGCTCTACATTAAAAAGCTTAGCAGGTATGATGACAGGAGCCGTGTCGAGTAAAAATATTGGTGGTCCTATTACGATTGCACAATTTGCTGGCGCATCAGCAGATAGAGGACTCATTTCATTTATTAGTTTTTTGGCAATGATCAGTATTAGTTTAGGAATTCTAAATTTACTCCCTATCCCTATTTTAGATGGTGGTCATTTAGCACTTTATTTTGTAGAGTGGATCCGAGGTGCACCCTTGTCTGAACAAGTGCAGTTTCAGAGTCAAAAGATAGGCGTTATTGTGCTTTTAATGCTGATGTTTTTAGCATTTTTCAATGACTTAACAAGACTGTTTGGATAATGGCGCTATTACAGGTAAACTAGCACTCTTTCGCCTGAAAACTATATAACGAAGAACTAATGAATAAACTAATCAAGCTCATTGCTTTACTACTAATTTCAGGGTCGGTATTTGCCGAAGGTTTTTTAATAAAAGACATTCGAGTTGAAGGTCTACAACGTATTTCTGCCGGTACAGTATTTAACTTTTTAAATGTGAAAGTCGGTGATGAAATGAGCAATAAAGATGCTAAAAGCATCATTCGCTCATTATATAAGTCTAAATACTTCAGTGATGTAGGTGTTGAACAAGAAGAGGGTGTCTTAGTTATTAAGGTGGTTGAGCGTCCTGCCGTATCGAGTATTGAGTTTGTAGGTAATAAAGATCTGGATAGTGCTGAGTTACTTAAGTCATTGCAACAAATAGGCTTCTCAGAAGGTCAGGTTTTTGAACAAGCAATGCTGGAACGAGTTGAACTTGAACTTGAACGTCAATATTTTAGCCGTGGTAAATATGGTGTCAGCATCGAATCAGAGGTAACACCATTAGCAAGAAATCGAGTAGCGATTCGGATTACGATGGCAGAAGGTACCGTTGCTACCATTGGCAGAGTTAATATTGTTGGTAATACGTCATTCGAAGAAGATGATTTAATGACTGATTTTCAATCAACAACAGGTAATATGCTGTCTGCATTTACTAAAGATAATCAATATTCACGTCAAAAATTATCAGCAGATTTAGAAACTCTACGTTCATATTATTTAGATCGTGGTTATGTCGCTTTTTCTGTAGATTCAACTCAGGTGTCTATCACTGATGATAAAGAGCAAATGTTTATCACGATTAACATTACTGAAGGCGATCGTTATAAGGTAAAAGAAGTTCGTCTAGCCGGTGATTTAATCGTTGATGAGCAAGAGTTATTTAACTTTGTCTCAATTAAAAAAGATGCTGTTTTTTCACGTAAAGCCATTACTCAAAGTACAGAGCAATTAACAGACCGTTTAGGAAATGATGGTTATGCTTTTGCCAATGTGAATGCTGTTCCAGATATTGATAAAGAAAATAAAGAAGTCACACTGACTTTCTTTGTTGACCCGGGCCGCCGAGCTTATGTTCGTCGAATCAATATAGCAGGGAATAGTAAAACTCGAGATGAAGTTTTACGTCGTGAATTACGTCAGCAAGAAGCATCATGGATATCAACAGGTAAAGTAGAGCAATCGCGCGCTAGGGTACAACGTTTAGGCTATTTTGAAGGTGTGAATGTTGAGACGGTGCCAGTCCCTGGTACTGCAGATCAAGTTGATCTTGATTTTAGTGTGACAGAAATGGCCTCAGGTAGTTTGTCAGCAGGTTTGGGTTTTTCTCAATCGGATGGTTTGATTTTTAATGCTAACGTCACTCAGAAAAACTTTTTAGGTAGTGGTAAACATATCAATTTCGGTTTTAATAATAGTAGTGTCAATACCGTTTATAGTTTTGGTTATACCAATCCATTTGCAACAGTGGATGGCATCAGCCAGGGCTTTAATGCTTTTTACCGCCAAACCGATGCAGATGAGGCTAATATTGCCAGCTTTAATACTGATAACTGGGGGGGCGATATTAGTTTTGGTATTCCCATCTCTGAAAATAATCGTGTTCGATTAGCATTGGGGTATGAAAATACGCAATTAAATTTGCCTAGTACTAATACAATTCAACGCTATCAAGATTTTGTAGATGCTGAGGGTACAGATTTTGATACATTTACTGTTTCATTAGGCTGGTCAAGTGATTCACGAGACAGCTCTGTGTTACCTACACGAGGAACATCTCAAAGCTTATCTGCTGAGGTGGCGGTACCAGGTGGTTCGCTACAATATTATAAGGTCAAATATAAACACGATTGGTATCACCCTCTTTCTGATTTCTTCACCTTATCACTTGGTGGAAACCTAGGTTATGCTGATGGTTATGGTGATACCTCTACTTTACCTTTCTTCAAGAATTTTTATGCTGGTGGTATACGAAGTGTACGAGACTATCAGTAAAATACACGGGGTATAAAAGAGGATGGTCAGGCATTAGGGGGTAACTTGCTTGTGGCGGGGGGGGCAGAGGTTATTTTCCCTGTACCTTTCTTGAAGAAAGCATTAAAGTCATTTCGTCTAAGTGCTTTTGCTGATGTAGGTAATGTTTATGACGCAAACGAAGATTTTGAAACTGACTTACTACGCTATTCAGCAGGTCTTTCTGCTATCTGGATATCACCATTTGGTGCAATGTCAGTCAGTATCGCTCAGCCTTTCAATGAGCAACAAGATGATACAACGGAAAGCTTCCAGTTCTCGTTAGGTTCAACATTTTAATTAAGTTTCATCTGGAGATGAATGTGAAAAAAATAAATATTTTAGGATTATTGTTTACTGCAGCCATTGTAGCTCTACCTGTTCAAGCAGCGGAGTTAAAAATTGGTGTCGTTAATGCAGGTGCGGTATTAGAAAAATCACCACAAAAAATTAGTGCATTATCACGGCTTGAAAAAGAGTTCTCTAGTCGCAGTAAATCACTAGAAAAAAAACGCAAAGAAGCTATTTCTAAAAGAGATAAATTAGCTAAAGATGGCGCTATTCTTGGTGCTGATGAACGTAAGGCCAAAGAGCGTACACTTTTAAGTGAACAACGTGATTTAAAGCGTTTACAAGATGAATATAGTGAAGACCTTTCGATTCGTCGTAATGAAGAATTACGTAAATTAGAACAAGAAATTGCTCAGACTATTGTAGATTTAGCAAAAAAAGAATCCTATGATCTTGTGGTTTACCAAGGTGTTATTTTTGCCAGCGATCGTGTTGATATGACTCCTAAAGTTTTAGAGTTACTAAAAGCTAAAGCAAAATAGAGCGGATACAAACCCTGTGTGGACATTAAGCGAAATAGCCAAACATATTGATGGTGTTGTTCATGGAGATGAACAATACGAAGTCACTAGTATAGGCACGCTACAAAATTCACATAGTAAACAACTGAGCTTTCTTTCTAATAAGAAATACAAGCGATATCTTGCTGATACGGGTGCCGGTGCCGTTATTGTAAGTAATGATATGGCTTCTTTTGTTGTGAGCAATGCGATTGTTGTAGATGATCCTTATGTCGCTTATGCAAAAGCAGCAAGCTTTTTAAATCCAAGACCTGAAAAACTATCAGGCATCCATTCTTCGGCATCTGTTGCTGATGATAGCTCTATTCATCCCACTGCATCGATTGGTGCTCAGGTTGTTATTGGCTCGGGTGTTATTATTGCTGAAAATGTTGTTATAGGCCCAGGCTGTGTGATTCTCGATAAGGTGACTGTTGGAGAGTCTACTAGGCTGATTGCAAATATTACCCTTTGTGAAGCTGTTAAAGTCGGTAAACGTGTCATTATTCATCCTGGCGTTGTTATTGGTGCTGATGGTTTTGGAATTGCCAATGATAAAGGCAAGTGGATCAATGTTCCGCAAATAGGTAGCGTGCAAATTGGTGATGATGTTGATATTGGTGCCAATACAACCATAGACCGTGGCGCTATAGACGATACTATTATCGGAGATGGTGTTAAATTAGATAACCAAATTCAGGTGGGTCATAACACGACGATAGGGACGAATACTGTTATTGCAGGTTGTGTAGGTATTGCAGGTAGCACAACAATTGGCAAGAACTGTATTATTGGTGGTGGAGCAGGTTTAGGTGGCCATCTTGAATTAGTTGATGGTGTTATGTTGACGGGTATGACGATGGTGACTAAGTCTATTAAACAGGCTGGCAGTTATTCCTCTGGGATCCCAGCAGAAGAGACGCATCACTGGCATAAGAATGTTATTCGCTATCGCCAAATGGATAAGTTAACAGAACGTGTAAAACAGCTGGAAGAGTTCACTCAGAAGTAATTAAGTGTGTAGATAGCTTATAACTGGCTTAAGTAAAAAAATATTAAGAATTACCTTAAAAAGGATACATCAATTGAACACTATCGATATACATGAAATTCAACGTTTATTACCCCACCGATATCCTTTTTTACTCATTGATAGAGTGCTTGAGTACACGCCTGGAGAAACGCTGGTTGGCATTAAAAATATTACATTTAATGAACCGCAATTCACGGGCCATTTCCCACAACGTGTCATTATGCCGGGTGTCTTAATTCTTGAAGCCTTAGCGCAAGCTACAGGTTTACTTGCTTTTAAAACGGCGGCAGATTTACGCTCAGATAACGCGCTATATTATCTAGCGGGTATAGACAATGCACGTTTTAAAAAACCTGTAGAGCCAGGTGACCAGCTTAGACTAGAAGTTAAGTTAGTTAAAAATAAACGTAATTTGTGGAAATTTAGTGGTGAAGCAAGTGTCGATGGTGAGCTTGTGGTCAGTGCAGACATTATGTGTGTTGATCAAGAAATGCCAAAATGATTCACAGCACCGCTATTATCGATCCATCAGCCACTATCGCTGAAGATGCCAGTATCGGACCCTATACCATTATTGGTGCTGATGTTGAAATCGGTTCTGAGTGTGAGATTGGTCCACATGTCGTGATAAATGGGCCAACAAAGATTGGTTCAGGAAACAAAATCCTACAATTTTCGTCAATAGGCGAAGATCCACAAGATAAGAAGTTTGACGGTGAAGATACATTATTAGAGATAGGTAATAATAATTTAATTCGCGAAAACGTCACCATTAACCGAGGTACGGTCCAAGGTGGCGGTATCACTAAAATTGGCGATGACAATTGGATTATGGCTTATGTCCATATCGCCCATGACTGTATTATTGGCAATGAAAACATTCTTGCCAATAATGCCTCATTGGCGGGTCACGTGATTATCGCTGACTATGTCATTCTAGGTGGGTTCACTTTAGTGAGTCAGTTCAACTCGATGGGCTCATATTCTTTTAGTGCAATGGGTAGTGTTATCTCACGAAATGTACCACCTTATGTACTTGTATCAGGCCATATGGCCAAGCCAGTAGGTGTGAATGTTGAAGGCTTACGTCGCCGTCAGTTTTCAGAACTACAACTTAAAAATGTTCGACAGGCTTATAAACATATCTATCGTTCAGGCCTGAGGATAGAAGAGGCTATATTAAAACTCGATGAGATGGAGCAGGAACAGTCGGAGTTAGATATCCTACTTGAATATCTGAACACTCAACAGGGTGGAATTATCCGTTAGGTAGTTTGTGCTAGCAAAGCCATCCTCACAATCAATAACTAAATATGATTATGAGGATGGCAAGTCTTAATCGTTAGCGGGTGTAGAGTTAATTCTATGAATAGTTAAATCAGCACCATCGTATTCTTCTTCTTGAGTTAATCGTAAGCCCATTACTTTCTTCAGTATCCCGTATATGACATAGCCGCCTACAAATGCAATGGTAATACCTAACATCGTACCAATCAGTTGAGACGTTATACTAACGCCGCCTAGCCCACCTAGAGCAAGTTGACCAAAGATACCGGCAGCAATACCACCCCAAACGCCGCACAGTCCATGTAATGGCCACACACCTAATACATCATCAATTTTCCATTTGTTCTGTGTCAAAGTAAACATATAGACAAATAAGCCACCGGCAATACCCCCCGTCACTAATGCACCAAGTGGGTGCATAATGTCTGAGCCTGCACAAATCGCAACTAAACCAGCTAAAGGACCATTATGAACAAAACCAGGGTCATTTCGACTGACTAAGCAGGCTACGAGTGTTCCGCCTACCATTGCCATGAGAGAGTTCACTGCGACCAGTCCACTAATGCCATCAATTTCTTGTGCAGACATCACATTAAAGCCAAACCAACCTACCGTTAATATCCAAGCACCTAGCGCAAGAAAAGGAATGTTTGAAGGTGGATGAGCATAAACTTGACCTTGCTTACCATAGCGACCATGGCGTGGACCTAAGTGTAAGACAGCTGCAAGAGCAATCCAGCCCCCAACGGCATGAACAACAATTGAACCGGCAAAATCGTGAAAACCAGCACCAAAGCTTGTTTCTAACCAAGCTTGGAAACCAAAGGCGCCATTCCAGCTAATACCTTCAAAGAGTGGGTAAATAAAACCAGCTAGGAAAAAGGTAGCAATAAGTTGTGGATTAAATTTTGACCGTTCAGCGATACCACCTGAAACGATAGCAGGAATAGCAGCAGCAAAAGTCAGTAAGAAAAAGAACTTAACCAGCGCATACCCGTTGCTCTCGATTAGAGCCGGTCCCGCCTGCATAAAGTTAATTCCATAAGCAACGCTATAACCGATAAAGAAATAAGCGATTGTTGAAATGGCAAAATCCATGATGATTTTTACTAAAGCATTCACTTGGTTTTTCTTGCGTACAGTACCTACTTCGAGAAATGCAAAACCTGCATGCATTGCTAATACCATAATGGCACCGAGTAGAATAAATAGAACGTCAGTTGAGTTTTGCACTGAGTTTTCCTTTTAATGAAATGATAAAAGATAGTGCAATTGTTGCACCAAAAAAGACAATAATAATAGAATCAAAAGGATAGCGGAATTAGTCTGCGAGGAACACTATTAATGTTGAACCAGAATGGTGCTTGGGATATTTTATGCACCATTATGGTTCATAAGACATGTGTTAAGTGTGTTGTCTACATTATATGAAGATCTAACGTATAATTAGCACTTTTTAAATTAATCAATTAATTAAGCTCAATTGTAGCGACAACCGAGGACACACAGTAAGATGGATATCTATGCATCAGACGAAGAGAAAGGCGAAGAGATAAAGCAGTGGTGGAGAGATAATGGCCGCTCAGTTATATTAGGTTGTATTGTTGGAGCTGTAGTCATTTTTGGTGGCCGATATTGGATGACCTACCAGCAAAGTTTAGCGTCAAATGCTTCGGTTGCATACCAACAAGTTGTACTATCTCTTAACGATGACAATACCTCATTAGCAGAAGATAAAACGCAACAATTATTTAGTGAATTTTCTAGTACGCCATACGCTGTTTTTGCTGCGTTTGAAATGGCGGCACAGTCAGTTGATACCGTTTCAGCTCAATCATATTTAGAATGGGTTATGGCTAACGCAGACTTAGTCGCGCATAAAGAGTTGGCTCGATTACGTTTAGCACAACTCCTAATGAATGATGAAAAGTTTGAGCAATCACTTTTGTTAATTGATCAATCAGAATCTCCAGCATTTACGTCGTTACTATCAGAGTTACGAGGCGATATCCTAGTTGCACAAGGCAATACACATGAAGCAAGAGCTGCCTACCAGAATGCGATGCTGGATTTGGTCCAGGGTGAACCTCGCAAACAATTGTTGCAAGTTAAGTTAGATGATGTGGCGGAATCTGATGCTAGTTAACTCTTACCGGCTAACACTAGGGCTAGTACTGGCTTCATTATTAACTGCTTGTGGTTCAATGACATCATGGCTTGAGGATGATGCATATGTTGCTCCTCCAGCAGAATTAGTAGAGTTCACAGCTGAATTTGAACCAAAAATTGTGTGGAAAAAGGACACAGGAGATGGCGCTGGCGATGACTATAGTGACTTAGCTACCTGGATCCAGAATGAAACAGCTGTTGCAGTCGATTATGAAGGTAATGTAAGCAGCTATGATGTCCTAACTGGGCGTCAGTTGTGGCAAACAGATCTTGATATTCCTGTTGCCGCAGGAGTGGGTGGCGGTAATGGTCTAATCATAGTGGGAAGCCAAGAAGGTAATATTCTAGCCTTGGACGAAAAAAATGGACATTTACTTTGGAAAAAGAAATTAAGCAGTGAAGTGCTCGCACCACCGAAAGCAGACATGGACGTTGTTGTAGCTCGAACAGCTGATGGTCGAATGACTGGCCTCTCTGTCACTGATGGCCATGTTTTATGGGCTTATCAAAGGACAGTGCCTTTACTAAGTTTACGTGGGGCAAGTGAACCGGTATTAGCTGATGATAAAGTTGTTGCAGGTTATGCCAACGGAAAATTAGTGGCTCTCTCTATCGTAGACGGAAATGTTATCTGGGAAGAAAGTGTGGCAGTACCACGAGGCAGAACAGAACTGGCTAGACTTGTTGATATAGATTCTGCGCCTGTAATCAAAAATGGTGTGGTTTATGTCGTGGCCTATAATGGTCGACTTGCTGCATTATCATTAGATAGTGGCAGAATGCTCTGGTCACGCGAGATGTCTTCTCGCTCGGGATTAGATGTTGATAGTGGTGAATCTATCTATGTTACTGATGATTCTGGCTATGTTTGGGCTGTTCAAGATGGTTCAGGCGATGCACTTTGGAGACAAACTCGTTTATTACGTCGAAAAGTAACCGCTCCCGTTATTGTAGGCGACTATGTCATAGTCGGTGACTTGGAAGGTTATGTTCACTGGCTGTCACGAGAAGATGGACGATTTGTTACTCGAGTAAGAGTTTCTAATGAGGCTATCCGTAGTAAACCCGTTGTAAAAGATGATTTGGTATTTGTTACCGCTTCTGATGGTACCTTAACCGCATTCCGGATCCAGTAATATGAAACCTGTTATAGCTTTAGTAGGCCGCCCTAATGTGGGTAAGTCTACTTTATTTAATCGTTTGACTCGTAGTCGAGATGCACTTGTAGCAGATTTTTCTGGTCTTACTCGTGACAGAATATATGGCACGGTAACTCATGATAGTTTTGACTTCATTATTATAGATACGGGTGGTTTGACTGCTCAATCGGATAATATGTCCGATTTAATGAAGAAACAGGCAGACTTAGCGATAGAAGAGGCTGATCTTGTTTTTTTCTTGGTTGATGGCCGTGCTGGTTTAGTGGCTGATGATCAGGCTGTAGCAAAAAAGTTACGAACTATTGGCAAGCCAACTATTCTGATTGTTAATAAATCAGAAGGCGAGCAAAAAGAAATGGTTGCGGCTGAGTTTTATTCGCTTGGCCTAGGTGAACCACAGGTTATATCTGCCTCACAAGGTCGTGGTATTAATAATCTACTATCTGCACTTATAGATGATGTTCCTGCTGTTATATCTCGTGAAGAGCAAGATGAAGAACAAGATGATGAGGACAAAGAGAAGCGAGATAATACTGTTCGCTTAGCAGTTCTAGGGCGTCCAAATGTAGGTAAGTCGACGCTAATTAATCGTATTATGGGTGAAGATCGTGTGGTTGCTTTCGATGAGCCTGGAACGACACGAGATAGTATTCATATCCCATTTGAAAAAGATGGTACAGACTATACATTGATTGATACCGCGGGTGTTCGACGACGCTCGAAAGTGTCAGAAATGTTAGAGAAATTCAGCATTGTGAAAACATTGCAAGCATTGGAAGATGCTAATGTTGTTTTACTCGTTTTAGATGCACATGAAGGGATTGTTGAACAGGATCTTCATTTAGCTGGACTTATTATTCAAAGTGGTCGTGCAGTTGTAATCGCGGTTAATAAG
>ENA-OSET01005745-OSET01005745.1-sediment-metagenome-genome-assembly--contig:-NODE-5745-length-10352-cov-3.629100_pt1 | contig 10352 bp, 5 predicted proteins | sample MGYA00237882_ERZ534229 | MGnify/ENA primary metagenome ERZ534229 (study PRJEB26408, sample SAMN06266212) | sediment metagenome | isolation source: Hudson Canyon methane seep mesocosm | place: USA:Hudson...
ATAGTGCACAAATATTGTTGCTATATTACTCATTCAATTCTGCAGATAAAAACGATTTGGCGGATCACTACGTCTAATGAAACTGCAATCCTAGGTCGCCTAAAAGTCCTTACCTCATATTAAGTATCGTTTTGCTAGTATTATGCCGGCTCCGCCTTGTTTAAGCGCAACAACTGATTGGTGATCGCGACCCTTAAGACACTTGCTCGCAAGGGTTTATGAAGTACCGGCAAATCAATTCCAGGAGAAACTATGTCGGTGTCTCCTGTAAAGATCAATACCGCTAATTGATCCCCCAGAAGCTTGCGTAACTGAGCAGCCAGTTGAAAACCGTCCTCTGAATCTGGCAGGCGATAATCCAAAAGCGCCAAGTTAGGAATCCAGCCACTTTGTAGCAATTGCAAGGAATCGGCACTATGATGAGCAAACCGACAGTCCACTCCCCACTTTTCTAATAATGTCACTAAGGCATGACACGCCTGGGCGTCATCTTCCACTACTAAAACCTTCATACTTGAAAAGTTAATCTGGGAAGCTAACGCAACCGTCTGATCAATTTTTTGGTCGACATAGACAAAGCTTTTTAGGCTATCCATCTTTAGTTCAAAGCGAGCACCGGCACCAAGCGCAGAATCCAGACTTAACTGATAACCCAGCAGGAGAACAAGACGCTGACACAAAGCCAACCCCATGCCCATGCCTTCACGGGCATTACGCTCTGGATTTTTTAACTGATAAAACTCCTCAAATACATTCTCTTGCTCACTTTCAGCAATTCCGATGCCGTCGTCTGCAACTACCAACAAGTAGTGTTCATCTTGCTCAGACACCTCAATGCGTATCTGGCGACAACGTGCGTGTTTTAAGGCGTTATCCACCAGAATATGTAATATTCGTTGCAGCAAGACGGTATCTGACTGGATAAATAAGCCAACCTCACTTATTTCTAGCGCTAGCTCGACACCTTTTTTTTGGCACAAGGGCCGAAAGGATTGTGACAACTCAGACACACAGTGATGAAGATCTACCGATGTCAATGTCGGCTGCACCAGTTTATTATCAAGTTTGGAAAGATCAAACAGCATATCGATCAATTGCACCAGATTACCGACGGAGGTACGGATATGATGCCCCGTCGTCAATACTTCTTCTGCAAGCTTTCCACCCTGCTGGCCATTTTCACTTATTTGATGACAGCTCTCTTGGTGAAGACAGTCATACAGCAGTGTTTCAGACAGCAAGCTCAGCGCCTGTAAGGGCTGACGTATGTCATGAGATGCCGCTGCTAAAAATCGGGCTTTTTGTAAATTCGCTTCCTCTGCCTCGGATTTAGCAAGATCGGCCACTTTGATGGCGCCTTCTAACGCAAGCGTACGTTCAACCACCTGGCGCTCTAAAGACTCGTTGATCTTACGCTCCAGTTCCAACAACTGTGCCTGACTTTTATGGGCCGACTGTTCATAACTCAAGGCTTTACGCTGTGCAGCCAACGTGAGGCGGGTATGCGCTGAAAACCGCGATGACAGTGAAACCAAAAGCAGAACCAGAGAAACCAGCAAGCCCCAGGTTTGCATATTATCAGTCAGCAAGGCTCCCGAAAAAACACCTGTTTTGTTTAAAATTTGAGAGAGAGCACTGATCAAATAAATGATCATTCCGCTGAGATAAATCATCGCGACACGTTGCTTTCTCAGACTATTGTGAATACCGGCCACCAGCCAGAAAATGGCGGTGACCACCAGTAGAAATAGCATCACCTGTCGCTGTTGATGCAGAGGTAAAACCAGCATTGTGGCAAGCGGGCATAGCACCGCCGTCCAGGCAAGTACTTTAAATAACTTAGGATAAAAGGGATGGCTACCCGATGACATCATCTGTAAACGGGTAAAAAGAGTAAATGTAACCTGACTCAGAGCCATACAGACAAATAAGCCATGTTGCAGCAAGGCATGCGACATCGGCCCAAACCATTGCTCCGGCAACTCTTGAACACTGGCATTAACCACAGTAGCCAGCAAAATGGAAAGGCCATAATAAATCAAAGCTACATCACGAAAAATCCATCCAAATGCAAAGGAAAGCACCATCATCACACAAAGCGACCCGATTGTTAGATAGGTCACCGAAAGCAAGTTTGTTTCAAACAGTAAGTATTCTTTTAGCGGCAGCAACGAAAGAGGGTATTGGGTCGCGCCCATAGAACGCACATAAATATAAAGTCGAAACTGACTGCCCGGACTTATACCAATGGGCACCATTCGATGTCGACCTGATTGATCCTGCTCTTCAGCGGTAATACCTCTAGCATCATAAAGTTTTTTTAAGCCCATTTCGTCTTCACGGTAAACTTTTAGATCCTGATAATCATTGTGAATCACAAGCACCCAGTTTTTTTTGAATCGGCTGAGATATTTCGCCCTGTAGACGATGAACTAGCCTGTAGAGGAACCGACACATTAGCCTGCAGCCAGAAGCCTTCCTGCTTATAGCCGACATTAAATTCTCCCCCGCTAAGCTGAGTCCAGCGCTTAAAGTCGAGTGCTTGTGCCGCTTCTATGGTGCTTACCTGCTCATCACTCACGTATACAACATGAGAGGATAGATTACCTACCGTTAGCGGGTTTCTTGTTAATTCAAACTGCGTCTGGGTCTGATTTGTTTGAAAATCAGTTTCGAGGATGTTAACAGAGCCCTCTACTTGAAAAGGGAAGCATACGAGACCGAATGCAAGAATGTAAGATGCTACTATGGACTGTCGAGACACATCGAATCGAAGATCCAATAGAAGGCGTATTAAGAGTGCCATGCGATAAGCACCCACTCTTACCCTCCCTACAAAAAGATCAGAGCAAAACAATAAGTCCCAATACAGATTTAGCGGACACTCTAACCGGCTAATGATTTTTGAAACTTGAACTTCCATCAACTTCCCTTGGTCAAAAAAGAAGGCCGACTTACACAACGAATATAAAAACCAGCCTTTACTATTCTTTAAACTTAACACCCACTTTCAGATACTACACAATCGCCCATAAGATAATCAAAGCGACTTTACTTAAGAAATGTCTAGCATTTCACAAAACCACACAAACTATCCCACAGAAAATATCAAATCGTCGAATCCGACGATAGGCCGCGCATACAATTTTAACTAACATGCATGAAAAAATAAAAGAGAGTACTAAGTATATCCGACCATCTTAAAACCTAAGATATAAGGGCTTTAATTTACCGTTCACTGGACACACCACATGCTTAATGTTTTAAGAAAAAGTCAACAAATATTGCAGTCAATGAAGAAGTATAGCTCTTACTACATTAAGCCCCTCCGGGTAGAATTAAAACCCTACAAAACACTCACCCAACAGGTTCATATAAACGAAAGCAATTTGATTCGTTACGAGAAATTATGCGGATTTAGGCAAAAACTCACGCTACCCATTAGTTATCCTCACCTGCTAGTCTCTCGACAACATCATCAGATTTTTTCTCAAACAGATTTTCCTTTTCCCTTGGTTGGCCTGCTTCACGTCAAAAACATAATTGAACAATACCGGCCTATTTTTCGAAGCGAAGTATTGGACTTGGAATCGCAAGTGGTTAACCTAGAGCAGATCACAAAAGGGTATCGATTTGAGCTGATTTCTAAGGTATTCAGCGAGAACGAGCTAATTTGGAAAAGTAGCTCAACCTTTGAGCATCGCGGTGGTAAATCATACCCCTTCACTCACCCCAGTGAGACTAAAATTCAGTTTGCAGAACTCCCTTTAAATGAAGTGCGTGAGTGGCAATTAACCCAAGAACGGGCACGACATTACGCCCAGATTTCAAAAGACTTCAACCCAGTTCATTTTTCTACGAGCAATACTCATCCAACGGCACACGAGATGTATTTAACGGCGAGAATTCTAGCGGAGGTGTTTGATGACATACCCTCGGCATCACACGTTGCCGCGAGTTTTCTTAAACCGGTTTATTTACCTTCTTTTATGCGCTTAGTCATTCAAAAAGATAGCCCGGGTAAGTCCGTCTATTTAACCGATGAAAACAGATCGCTAAGACACTTAACAGTTACAGTGACCAAACAGTGAATAAGTACTTAATAGGACGCGATGAAAGAGAAGGAAAATTCATTAATTCAATGGCAAGACTTCCTCGTTTCCGTATTGGTTTAGCTCAAGGTAGGGGCTGCAAGTATTTTTAAGTAATTGACGTTCAAACAGCCAACTTTAAAAAAATTCAAGTCTAGTCACTTGAAAAGCGGGCTCTTCATATGGATGGGTTTTTCTAAGTGCATTAATAGCATCTTGAATAAACTCGTCTGCGCATACCATTTCTACTTTATATTCTTTAAGTACTTCGATACCGCCAACGCTTCCAATAAAAGGGTCACTACCAGAAAGCGGTCTAAATTGTCCATTACCTAAAGACTGCCAACTACAGCAATCATAGTTTCCTACCTTACCTGCCCCTGTCAAAAAAACAGCACGTTTAACATCTTCAACATGCGTCACCGGAACAAAAAAACATATTACATACATAACAATCAACCTAACTGGCATACTGGACTTACAAAAAAAAACACTCGAATGGTGCTTAGACTACGTCAAATCAGGCGTTTGAAACAACTGTTAGAATGTTATTCAAGTTACGCACAAAAACTGTGGATAAGTCTGGGGAAAAAAATAGCAAATAGGGCTCAAAGGTAGATGGAGTCTAGATCGATGTCAAGTTGATAACTTTTTAACCTATACAAAAATACTATTAATTATCAACAGCTTATATATGTCAAACGTTATTAGTAGGTAGGTATATAATTTCAATGAAGCATTCTCAATTTATAATCGAAATATGTGCATAAAAAGTAGAGGAATACGTTGAATTATTCAGGTTCGTCAACTTTTTGTTGTTATTTCCAATCGTATCCGGTCAGAAAACATTCAGATCGGCAATTATCTGACGTCGCAAGAGATAAAAAAAATAACAGTTTATTACACTTCGTTACATCCATATTTACGAAGTTGATAACCAACAAAATGCTTTCTATTTATACCTGCATTCTGCAACCGGATTGAGGGTCGAGAGTGAAAATCATTTGCTTAGGCAAGGCGGCTAGCGAATTTTGGCACAGGCGTAGCTCCGCTACGTTGAGCACAAAATCGTGTAGCCAACGCAGTATAAGCTACTGATTTTCAGTAGAACCCCAATATGATTGTAGAATCCAGGTTATACAAACCATTGCCGTGCATTTCTGAACAAACGCAACCAAGGTGCATCTTCTTGCCAGTCTTCTGGCGCCCATGAATTTTGAACAGTACGGTAAACTCGCTCAGGATGCGGCATCATTATTGTTACCCTACCTGACTCAGAACAAACACCTGCTAACCCTTCTGGTGATCCGTTAGGATTTGCCGGGTATTCCACTGCTGTCTTACCGTAGTTATCGACATATTGAAGAGCCAACAAGTTCCTTTGTTGTAGCTGAGATAACTTATCAACATTTGAAAACTCAGCACGCCCCTCACCATGCGCAACAGCAACAGGAATTCGGGAGCCCGCCATGCCACTCAAAATCATTGAAGGGGAAGTCTGTACTTCTAACAAGCTTACTCGAGCCTCAAACTGCTCTGAGCGATTCCTCACAAAATGTGGCCAATAGTCAGAACCTGGAATTAACTCCCTAAGATTCGACAACATTTGACAACCATTACAGATACCTAAAGCTAAGGTATCCTGGCTGGCAAAAAACGCCTCAAATTGATCGCGGACTTTGGGGTTAAATAAGATTGATTTAGCCCAACCTTCACCCGCACCGAGCACATCACCGTAAGAGAACCCGCCGCAGGCCACCATCGCATTAAACTGATCCAATGAATGACGTCCTGCCATTAAGTCACTCATATGTACATCTACAGCTTTAAAGCCTGCACGCGTAAATGCTGCCGCCATCTCTAACTGACCATTAACACCCTGTTCACGTAAGATTGCTACGGTAGGTTTAGCGCCCGTCAATATAGCAGGTGAACTAATAATGTTTTCTTGTGGGTCAAAACTCAGCTTAGCATTCAAGCCAGGATTCTTCTCATCAAGAATAAGGTCAAACTCTTCTTTTGCACACTCTGCATTGTCACGCATTGCCTGCATACGATAACTTGTTTCAGACCAAATACGCTGGTAATAACTACGCGTTTGTTCAATAACTGGCTCAGTATCAAAACTGAAACGGATACGATCATCATCATTCAGCTGACCAATAACGAGCGTATGCTCGCCTAAACCAGCTGCCGTAAACTGCTGAAGAACCTCTTCTGTATCTTCCTGCCTTACCTGAATCACTGCACCTAGCTCTTCATTATATAACTCACGCGCAAAATGTGATTTATCCTCAGCTAGCAAATCTAGTTTGACATCAATCCCTACATGCCCTGCAAATGACATCTCCACTAAGGTCGTAAATACACCACCATCCGAACGGTCATGATAAGCCAACAGCTTACTGTCTGTATTCAAGCCTTGAATAACGGCAAAAAATGCTTTTAAGTCTTCAGGATCATCTACATCGGGTGTCACTGCGCCCATTTGCTTATAAACCTGTGCTAACGCTGAACCACCTAAGCGGTTTTGTCCGTTTGCAAGATCAATTAAGATTAGGTCGGTCTTGCCTTTATCTGTTCTTAATTGCGGCGTTAAAGTACGTCTAACATCGGTCACAGGCGAAAAACCGGTAATAACCAATGATAAGGGAGATGTAACGGCTTTCGACTCTCTTCCCTCTTCCCAAACAGTTTTCATTGACATCGAGTCTTTTCCAACAGGTATCGAAATACCAAGCGCTGGACATAACTCCATGCCGACTGCCTGAACGGTTTTATAAAGATTATCATCCTCACCAGGGTGGCCCGCTGCCACCATCCAGTTTGCAGATAAGCGAATATCTGAAATTTTTCCTATAGAAGCAGCTGCTAGATTCGTTACTGCCTCACCAACCGCCATTCGGCCAGATGCTGGGGCATCAATATTAGCTATCGGGGTTCGTTCACCCATGGCCATCGCTTCACCACAATAACCTTCAAGATCAGATGAGGTTACTGCGACATCTGATACCGGAATTTGCCATGGACCCACCATTTGATCTCGAGTCACCATACCCGTAATAGAACGATCACCAATCGTAATCAAGAAATTCTTACTGGCAACACTCGGCAACGACAGAATTTTCTCAGCCGCTTCGTTGACATCAATTTCAGTTGATTCAAACATCGGCTTAGTAAAAGCACGAGACTCGACCGAACGATGCATTTTAGGGGGCTTACCAAATAACACCGACATCGGTAGGTCAACAGGTTTATTGTCAAACTGTGCATCGGCTAAAGTGAGGTGGTGCTCTTCAAGTGCCTCACCGACGACAGCATAAGGGCATCGTTCACGCTCACAAATAGCTTCGAAGCATGCCAATTGATCAGGCATAACCGCTATTACATAACGTTCTTGAGACTCATTACACCAAATTTCATGTGGTGCCATACCCGGTTCATCATTAGGTATCTTTCTTAAATCAAACAAACCACCACGGCCACCGTCTTTAACAAGTTCCGGGAAAGCGTTCGATAAGCCGCCAGCGCCTACATCATGTATAAAAGTAATAGGGTTAGCATCATCCATTTGCCAGCAACGGTCGATCACTTCTTGGCATCGACGCTCCATTTCTGGATTTTCACGCTGTACAGAAGCGAAATCCAGGTCTTCATGACTGGTACCGGAATCCATCGAGGAAGCAGCTCCACCGCCAAGACCAATTAACATCGCAGGCCCACCAAGTACAATTAACTTAGCCCCGACCGGAATATCGCCTTTATCTACATGATCTGCTTTGATATTACCCATACCACCTGCGATCATTATCGGCTTATGGTAGCCTTTTACCTCTTTACCATTTGGCCCGGCCACTTCTTCTTCAAATGTTCTGAAATATCCACACAGGTTTGGACGGCCGAACTCATTATTAAAGGCTGCACCACCCAAAGGGCCGTCCAGCATAATATTTAAGGCAGAAGTCATTCTTCCTGGCTTACCATAATCGGTTTCCCAGGACTGTTCAAAACCAGGAATTCGAAGGTTTGATACGGTAAAACCAGTCAAGCCTGCTTTAGGCTTTGAACCTTTACCCGTGGCACCTTCATCTCTAATTTCGCCACCTGAGCCAGTTGAAGCCCCAGCAAAAGGCGAAATAGCCGTAGGATGGTTATGCGTTTCCACTTTCATCAATATATGAATATCTTCTTCTTTTGCGCAATATTCACCGGTCGTAGGGTCAGGATAAAAGCGCTGTCCCTTTGAACCCGCTATAACAGATGCATTATCGACATAAGCTGAAAGCACACCCTCAGAATTAAGTTCATTGGTATTTTTAATCATCGCAAACAGTGATTTCTGTTGCGCTTCGCCATCGATATTCCAAGAAGCATTAAATATTTTATGGCGACAATGTTCTGAGTTTGCTTGCGCAAACATCATTAATTCAACATCACTTGGGTTTCGCTCTAATTCAACAAAGGCATGATATAAGTAATCTATTTCATCTTCAGCTAGGGCAAGACCAATACGAATATTCGCCTCTTCAAGTGCAGACTTGCCGAGAGAAAGAATATCTATCGTTGATAAGGGCCTTGGTTCTGCTTGGCTGAACAATAACTCAGCACCTGCCATTTCATGAAAAACAGCTTCTGTCATCCTGTCATAAAATTCAGCTGACAAAAGTTGCCGCTGCTCTAGCGTTAACTTGCTATCACTACGAACATAATATGCAACACCTCGTTCAATCCGATTCAGCTTATCTAAACCACAACCATGTGCAATATCGGTGGCCTTACTAGACCAAGGAGAAATTGTTCCAGGCCTTGGCACCACAAGAAACAATACACCCTCCGTTTTTTGTGAGCGAGTACTGGGCCCATAGGTCAACAGTCTGTTAAGTACATTCAATTCTTGGGGAGATAAGTCTTCATTCACACTAATAAAATGCATGAATTCTGCATAGACAGATAAAACACCCGGAATAACACCTTGAATGTTTTCAAGCAGTTTTTGTATTCTGAATGGAGAGAGTGCAGGAGCGCCTCGGAGTTCCAACATATTGAAGGCATACCTCGTCGAATGGTCTGAGTGAATTTCGGAGGCGGTATTCTACTAGATACAAGAGCAACTGTTAACCCAGTTTTGTATCTAAAGCACCTAGAATTACCATCAACTTTGCTATCAAGCACTTTATTCAGATAAATACCGTCACATATTTTCACAAACTTTGTTAACCTCTGGGTTGACTACAAAAGCACTAACTGGAAATATGGTACTCCTCACCCTAAAACAGGATCACACATAGGTATGCTTGCTTGATCAAATTGGTACTGATAATCAAGAAACACTTTCAGACCTCTTCAATTGTTGAAGCGCCGTCATTGGCTTCTAGCTACCCCCTCGCCCAGCATCCTAATGTAGTCCGACTTAAACAACATAAATTACATTCACTCATTACTCTTACTTTATTGAGCGCTGTTTTTCTAACAGCTTGCGATAAGCCCAGCACAATTGAAAAAATCAAAAAACATGAAACACTACATGTTATCACCCGGAATGCACCGTCCGTTTATTATGAAGGGCGTGATGGCCCTATGGGCTTCGAATACGATCTTGCCAAACTGTTTGCCAATGAGTTAAATCTCAAACTCGAAATCAAAGCAGCTTCAACGAGGAGCCAGATTCTTTCTGCACTGGATAACGAATATACCAATTTAGCAGCCGCTGGGATGGTAGCCAGTGATGACCGCGCTTTGCGCTACAAGTATTCCAGCTCATACATGGAAACCAGCCCCGTAGTGGTTTATCGCTATGGTAGTACTCGCCCAAGAAATATTAACGATATCATCGGGAAAAATATTGCAGTGGTATCGGATAGTTATCACACAGATGAACTCGACACACTAAAAAAAGCATCACCGCAACTCCGCTGGCGAGCGCTTGATGTAGAAACAATCGATTTAATGAAGATGGTGCAAGACAAGGAAATTGACTATGCCATCATCACGTCAAGTGAACTCGATATTCACCAGGCTTACTACCCAAGAGTAAAGAAGGGATTCACGATTGGAGAAGCACAAAAAATTAGCTGGTACTTTCCAAAAAGCTCTGATCACACCATCATTAAAGAGGTAAACGACTTCTTTCGAAAAATCGAAGCAGATGGCACACTTCTTAACCTTAAAGAACGTTATTTTGGCCACCTAGGGCAACTCAACTATGTTGGGGCAAGGACCTTCATCAAGCACATCAATAGCCGCCTACCGAAATACGATGAA
>ENA-OSET01005747-OSET01005747.1-sediment-metagenome-genome-assembly--contig:-NODE-5747-length-10349-cov-3.970308_pt1 | contig 10349 bp, 4 predicted proteins | sample MGYA00237882_ERZ534229 | MGnify/ENA primary metagenome ERZ534229 (study PRJEB26408, sample SAMN06266212) | sediment metagenome | isolation source: Hudson Canyon methane seep mesocosm | place: USA:Hudson...
GTTCTTCATCTTGGTGAGCCAGTAGCTCAGATGAAGTATTGTCATCCCAGCCAAGCATGCCTCTATTCTGGTTTGTACGTTCCTCTTTTGTGAGCGCTCTATTCTTCTTAGCGAGCTTTGCTTTTGCGGCCTTCTCATTAAAGTTAGCATGATTTTTATTTACCGAGTCTTTTACCAGAGACATTTCCCACTCTAAACCTTCCGTTAAAATAGAACGTTGAAATAACTTATCATCTATCCACTCAAAACGTTTTTTACCGTCGGGGTTACGAATCAGACTTAAGTCGCGTCCGCCGGCTAAGGCTGCTGGCCCTGAAGTAATCAACGAGGGATATGCCTTAGAGGTGCCATGACAATCGACACAATCAATTTCAACGGCCGCAGCAACCTCACCATATAAGTGCCCGTTACCATGAGAGTCTTGACTAAAGTGACAATCAACACAATGCATACCGGCATCGACATGGATCGATGACATATGCACGGCTTTATCAAATTTCTTAGGGTCATCATCTGAAACCAACGCGCCCTCGTCATCTAATAAGTTACCTTTTCGGTCTCGTTTAAAGACGCCTCGGAAATTCCAACCATGACCATGATAATCCGCAAATTGGGTATCGTTTAAGTCAGGGTTCATTTCAGATACTTGCTTAAGGAATTCTGGGTCGCTCCACTTTCCTCTTACCGCTGCGCCTTCAGGATTGCGATCATTTACTTCACGGGTTTCTTCATGAGTAGGATATTTTTGTTTTTCTGGCCACATGGATGGAGCGTCGGCCTCATAATCCCACATGGTATTACCCAAAAAGGTATTCATAAACATATTAGGCTGATGCATATGACAGATCATACATTGACTGGTTGGAATCGCTCGGGTGAAGCTGTGCTGTATAGGGTGCCCTGGTTCATCTTTAGGAATAGTCGGATCGTTGGTTTGAGCTAAACCCGTATGACCAAATTTAGCATAAGGCCCTGAGTGTCTTTCATCTCGATCATTCGCATATACAACATGACAACTAGCACAGCCACTATTACGGTAATCACCTGGCTGATCGTTGGTGCCCATGAACCATGTTAAAGGGTCATTGAGACGGGTTTTATGAATGTTGATCAAAGGTACAGAAATGCTCGCACCCGTACCTGGGCCACGATTTGATTGTTTGATATCGGGTCTACCAGGCTCTTCCAAACGCTGGATATTGCCGGCAATATTAGGAATAGCTGTTTCCGGAAACAAAGTACTAATGTTACGACCACCACGCTCAAATACTCTAAACACATCACCCGGTTTTACGGTTTCCCATGCAGGCAGCGGATACAAGAAAGGTAAAATACCCATGGCACGCATTTCTGGTGTCGGTTCAACTGCCGCCTTCAACATGGCCGGAACACCATCATTGGTATAAGCCTCACCTAAGATATAATTCTTATACGGTAAGATGCCATTGTTGTATGACGCGCCACCGAATAACATTGCTCCAGTAGCCATCATGCTGGTTTTGGCTGCTTGAATTTCTTTCTGGTGGCACGCACCACACGCATCATCTACCACTCGATAATCTGACGGATTCATAAAGCGTATAAATTCTGAACTCTCCTTATTCAATAAGGTATAAGTCCGTTCAGGATTAGCACTTGAGACAAGGTTATCGTCTGTATAACCCCATTTTTCGGGGTATTTAGGCATCACATGCGCTTGCTTCATGGCTTGATGGTACGCCTTAGTGCCGGACTCAACAGTATCTTGACGCATGATGTTTGCATCGCCACCATGGCAATCTACACAACCTAATTTAACACCCGGGCTGGCATGCATTGAAGCCTGGTCTGTAGACGTATGACAAGAAGCACAACCACTACTCTTAAGGTCGACATCTACCTGAGTCTGCTGCTTGGGCGCGGGGGGATAAAGCCTCTTTTCATAATCTTCAATTTCAGCATGAAGATTAGCGCTGAAAACTAGTAACGATAAAAGTACACCCAACATAACTAACAAACTTTGACACCGCTGAACTGATAAATAACGTATATCGTGATAAACAAACGTCCTGAATTTCATTGTTATTTCCTTAATACGTTAAGATCAAATTAGCGAGTAGTGAATAAGGAGATTCATCATCTCCATAAAGGTCTTTATACCCCTGAGCAGGTATCAATTGCGCATACGATAAACGAACAACCACATTTTGATGCATCCAAGGGCGCCAGATTATAGCCGTTGATACATCCGTTCCAATATTTGAATCTATATCATTTTGCTGTCGAACTACTTCCAATACAGCCATCTCATCAAACCACAGCTGGTTAAGGTTAAAAGACACTCTAAGTTCCGGAAGCAGGTCAAGATCGGTGCCTACCCCAAGCAACCTCAGGCCTGGGTTAGTGAAATTTGATTGCCCGTGCTCTTTCGAGCTACGCAAACTATTTTGCAAGCCGTTTCTAGAGGAAAGCGCAACACGGCCACCACCAACAAGCGGCACGCCTTGCCTGATCCAATAGCTGGTATCTGCACCAGCAAATAAGGGGTTTTCAAAAATCGCATCAAAGCCTTCAGATAAATCATCGTAAGGGTCCGAGTCACCACTCGCCCAGGCGACTGAACCACGGACGCGAATCCAATCCATATCAAAACCTGCTTCGGCGCCAAAGAACCAAGCACTTATATCCGATTCCAAACCATTATTGAGAGGTCCGCGTTCTTCTTCACCAAACACATGATATAAGCTGGCACTTAAATTCATTCGCCCGATATGGCCATCGCCGCTGTAACCTAAGTACATGGCATCGTATTCACGTGGCCGTTCTTCACCAAATGAAGCCGGACGTTGAATAAATCCGTTGGTATCATAAAACACTTCGTCTTCAGTATTACGATTATACAAAGCCAAAAATGACGAATTAAAACCTTTCACACCTAAATCTTGCCAAAACAGATTCGCCACAAAAATGTCATCATTTCTTAGGGATTCGCCTATATCGTTTAAGCCGCTATTAGTATCCTTCTCAACTCGACGAAACCACGCTAAGTTGTATTGAAAAATATTATTATCTCTAGTCCCAAATAACCTGACACCTAGTGGGCTATCGTTAAACAGAAAACCTCTAAAATCGGCATTAAAGGGTTGGATACCTATGCGGATACTGTCAAAGTCAAAACGTGGTGATACATTTCTAAGATGGTAATCAAAAAATGCCGCCTGTATCCCGACGTGCGTATCGGTCCGGTCTCTCCCATCACGCGGGTCGACATTGACACCCAATATTTCGTCTAACTCTAGGTAATTAATGTTGAATACCGGGGTAAAACGAAACTCATAATCGGGTGGTCGGAAAACAGTATCCCCTTTATAAAACACCAATTCAGCGATCACACTTTCTGACACTACTAGTTGCTCACCCGAGCCATATACGTCAATCTGACCAGGGCTACCGGTAGACTGCCCACCTACGGGTGTAACCACTCTTCTGGGTTCAATAACGGTATCTGAAATGACGGTGGTAGCAAAAAACCAATCGTTTCCAATTACCGGAGCGTCTCCTTTCAATACATTTCGATTGTAAGGGTCCAACCAGTTTTCTTGATAACCTAAACTATTCATCAGCCGCCAGCGATCTGGTATAGCGATTGGGTTATTTGCGTTAATTTGTGCATTAGTTAATACCGGAACGGGCGATACCGTGCGCGATTTACTACGCGCTTGTCGCGCTGCAACCGGTAATTCAGGTTTAGAATTTGATGAATTTACGTGTTTACGTACATCTAACAAATTTTTCCCGCTCTTTTCTTGTTCTCTTTGGCAAACGATATCAGCTAAACGAGCCTTGTCACGTCGACCAGCTCGTCTACGCTTTTGAACAGTTGCCTGTTGCTGTCGATCAAGACAATCTTCATAGCTTTCTTCAAGCTGTTCGGCTTCTACAGGAGATGAATAGCCAAGATTAACGATTGAACCACTGATCAATAATGCTAAAGCAAAGAAACGAATATTTAGGCTAGGTAAATTATTGAGCATGCTTAATTTTGTATGAATTTTAATCATTTTATCTCCCCCCTATTTCCCGTCACAAACATTCATAGCATCACCATTTATAAAAGGTGCCTGCGGACACTGAACATAACGCAGCCTCACACCTTTCGGTTTTAAATTATCTGCACGTATCGATTTGGGTGCATTGTTAATTGCCCCATCAAGCTTAACGCCCGCATTATGCAAACCGAGAAAAGCAATCATGTCATCCTGATCAACTCCGTCACCTGACACCCCGATTGCACCTATTAGTACATCATCACGATATATCGGTACACTACCCGGGAAAATTTGTAAGCCATTTGCGAGCAATGATGAGGTCGCTACATTCGCACCCGTAAATGATTGTCCGCCACAACCTTGCGTAACATCAGAACCAAAAACGCCGAGTAAAAATGCCAAATGATTGGTGATACCGTTATAGACAGAATCGAGCTGAAAACCAGTGGAAAACGGTGACCATTCATCACTCGGTTTACTTAATGGACCAGCATTGGTATTTTGCAAACCATCGGGGTAAAACGGACGCGATAAATTACCGCCAGCACGATCGGTAAATGCAAAAGCACCATCTGCAAGCGCTGTCGGTAAGTCTAGAAAATCTCTTGTTGCATCCACATAGTCAGACAGAATCACTTCACGGTCTACGCCAGATAAGTCATCTAATAAGTACTCAGTATTAGGCAGTGCTTGTATCAAATCGTTAGCTTGATCACTTGAGAAAAATGCCGCAGTTCTTGCTTTTTGAAGCGAAACATCGATACCAAATACTGGCGCATCTCTGCTTCTGACGATCCCCAATATTTCACCGTCGGTATCTACTACGCTAATGGTGACCGCTGCAGGTGATCCCAAAGGACGCCTAATTTGGGCACGCGCTTTATTGGCTACTGCAAGCGCACTTTTTAAAATTTGAGTCACTTCCGCTACACTAAGAGGATCTGTACCGGCAAGAGAGGCCGTAGATGCAAAGCGGTTGCTGTCACCCGCATCCACTAAAACAAAACCATCTAGCCCAGAAAAATTGGAACCACCTGCACGTATACCCGAAGCCGAAGTTCCAAATGCTGTACCCGCCCGTAGTGTTCCATCGGTATAGGTAGGCAAAGGAATTAACGCACCAACGCCAGCCTTAATGTCATCAAACGAGGGGGCCTTTTTAGGCTTGCTCGATAGGTCTGAAAATAGCGCATCACTAAAGCGCAATGTTTTTCCGTCAACGGTAATACGGTTAGCTTGTCTGTCGATGGGTGCAGCAAAACTATAAGAAGCCGCCATGGCAATAATTTCATCTTGATCTGAATCGATGTTAAGTAGGTTTTTATCAATACCATACACCCCGTCAGAAATGACACCTACTCCCCCTACGACAGTGCCATTTTTATACAATGGAAAACCGCCTGGGTCAGCAGATAAGCCTAAGGGTGCACGTTTCGGTCCTATTCCCGAAGCTCCACCTGTATCAGCCAAGGTCAAATCACTACAGGCTAGCTGACTAAACTGAACACCAAAAAGTGGACCAGCGGGTTGATTGTCTTCACCCGGATTAAAATGGTCTTGAATAATCTGTCCAGCCGTACGGGTACTAAAGCCGTTACCCTCACTCGATAAATACGCGCCGGTAATCGCCTTCGATATAGCTGCGGTAACATCACCTTCGGTGGGAATAATGGCGCCATCTAATCCACTATCAATATTGTTTCTAGAGGTGACAATAACGCCATCCGGATTTGAATCCGTCATTTTGTATAACCCAAGTACATTACCCACGCGATCTGTAACGGCGATTGTCGCTTTAACACCTTGCTCTTGAGCCTCAAACACGCCTTGAGAAATCACCTTCCCCACATCACCGACGCTCAGAAAACTACTTGAACTTGCGCAACTGCCGTCACAGCCAGTGGTGGTATCCGTACCTTTTGTTGACGCACGCTTACCTTCAGCACAGCCTGCTAACAAAATGGAATGTATCAGCAATATAGTCAGTGATTTTTTAACTCCGCCAATCACACCGCAACGCCGAAAACATACCTTAATGCTCATTGAGATAGCGCATAAATAAGCTTTATTCATGGGAAACATCCATTTGTGTAAGGTGGTATTGGTGGCAACTCATACAAGACGATACCGTTTTTATCTCTTGAGTAAGCAAGGCATGCGTATCAGAAGCACCAGCATGACAGGATCGACAGTTCTTGATATCAGGAATCAAGATATCAGCTGAGTTATCCGAATCACTTGCTTTATGACAACTTTCACACTCGAAGACTTCATGCGATGAATGATCAAAACGGGACTTTGGGTACCAACTATGAGCAATTTTCACCGGCTTCACCTGCATCTTCGGTTTAGATTTATCAATCTCGTGACAGGTAGAGCAAGCTTTATTATTAACGAGTTCCTCTAAAGCATCCTGCGCTTTATCATCTGCCCACTCCTTCATCGCACTATAAAAATCTGGTTTCGGTTTGCCAGGGCGTTTAGCGGGACGATCTAAGTTGACCTTGGATCTGACCGGTCCATTTTGAAGCGCATACAAACGTGAATAGTATTCTTCGAGAGATTGCTTAACGATAAGTAAGTTTGCATGAGGGACCTGCCGAGTAAGGTCAGTCGGTTCAAAGGTTAAGCTATGGCAACTACTACAATGCTGTTCCATCAAAATAGGCTTGACCAATAAACCATCTTGTTCAGGTTCATGGCAGTTAGCGCAACTGAGTTCTGTGCGACCATCAGGGCCATCAATGCCTTTAGGGTTCAAATGCAAACGATGCGAGAACTCCAAGTTAGAGTCCTCCTTAAGGCCCTCAGTGTCGAAATCATACCGCTGAGTCAGCCAATGCTGACCCTGATCTTGACTCTGATTTTCTTCAACCATCGAGAGTTTAAATTGAGGGTGCTGCTCGAAACTAGTGATACCGCCTTCGGACACATCAAGCTCACCTTTTTCCTGTGCTTTTTTACTTTCTGGAACAATGCCACTATGGCAATTAGTACACATTGGTTCATCTTCTCGAATCACGATAGAAGGGTCTTTATGTTCAATATGACAACTGGCACAGCGCCCTTCTACAAAGCTGCCTTCTACAAGTACAGCTTCCACATCAGTATGTAATTTATTTCCAGCTGTTAACTCAGCCACTGACAAATGTGGATCAACTTGGTGGCAGTTTTCACAATCAGTATCTTTAACAGGACTAAATAATTCGGAATGACAGACCTGACAATTATCAGCAATACCCTGAATATGATGTGCCTTAGCCAGAGGACCTGGTGACCAAATCTGATCTGCTGTCGACAACACTGGTATCGACTTAAGTGTGTCTTGTGGTCCATACATCCAAAGTAGGGGAAATACCAAACCAACCAATAACGCAAACACCATCCAATACCACGACCAACGTCGCATATTAAAACCGGTTTCGTTTAAAGTCATTGCCACTAAAGGAAAAAGGCTCGTTGCTTTAGCACCTAACTCTTTGACCTGAGTGATTGAAAGTGCATAGTCAATTCCGGTGGGCGCTTTAACGTAGGTAAAAATATAACTGCCTACCTTGAAATACTCACCTTCGCTAAGGTTTAATTTCTTAACTGATTTATTGTCTTGGTTCTGTATTTGAGCCTTTGGTGAATTTGTTTTAACCGAAAAACTACCCTTCGCACCTTTCGTCAAAACTAAGTGCTCAGCTTCCATGCCGGCACCAAGCAACACGAGATCAGCTTTACCGTCAGCACCAACACGCAGCTTGTCTGTCTCAACAATACTGTCTTGCAACTCACCTTGGTTTGCCGACAGGCTTTCGGTTTTTCTAATTAACCAACGCATTGTCCACTCACCAGTACATGAAGACGCTCAGAATATGAGCGACTAAAGCGATTAAAAGTCCCAAAGACATGGGCACATGAATATACAACCAAAACTTTAACCAAGCGTGTAAACGAATATCTTCTCTCACACGACTAATGTACACACGCCTTAAGGCAAATAACGATAAAAGCTGCTGAAGAGACTCGGTTTCTTTGCCTCCCAAACTGGTAGATAAGCGTTTTGCCAACCAATCCAGTATACTTTTTTGTTGTTCATTTGATACTGATGCTGCAGCCGTATCGGCTATTGCAGCCAATTCAGCTTTTGAGCGGTCTATCCCCCTTAAAATATCAAATGCCCTGCCACCAATTACCGTTTTTAGTACTGCACTCTCACATGTATTTGCAACATCAATTTTACATTGTTGTGCCGTGCTAATAATATTTTGGTCCAGCTCGGATAAATTAGCCATACAGGCATCTCTACTAATGCCATTTCGAATTTTTGAAGTACGTTCAGGTAAGGTCAAATACGCCCAAAGTCCCCACAGACCACTAAACACAACCGCTAATAAAAGAACATATGCCAACGAATGAATATTCAGCCCTAACTGAAACGCAGAATGAAACGAGGCAATAAATAGTAATGCAATACCTAAATATATATGTGCGGATACCCAGCCTTGAAATGTGCCAGATGCTTTTTTATATTGGCGTTTGCGTATGCCTAACCACAGTAACCAAACAATTATCAGCGCACCCAAGGTCCCCAACGTATAACCTTGCCAGGTACCTCCATTGCGGGATTCAACGGCATGTGGTATCAGAAAAATAACCATAGAAAACGTTATAAGTATCGACGCTAACCACAAATAACGTTTTCCACCATACGACAAGATTGATTGATAAAGCGATGAACTTCCCTGAGTCATTAGCTAGCATCCGTTACAAGTGAAATAAGATCATCAAATCGCTTTGGTTCAATACGAATAGCTGCACCAGTTGGGCAAGCTCTTACACAAGCAGGTCCAGCTTTTAGGTCTCGGCATGCATCACACTTAACAGCCTTCTTTTTTGCGTCGGGTGAATGACTCTTAGCACTATCATGATTCTGACCAGGACCATTTCCAGCCCCTAATAATAACCAATTTAGTAATCCTGGTTTCTTAGGGGCTGGGTAGGCAAGTTTAATAACATCATAAGGGCAATTAGTTTCGCAGTTGCCACATCCTATACAACTATCTTCAATATAAACTTCACCAGTAGAATCGCGTTTAATAGCGTCCGGTGGACAATCCTTCATGCAATGCGCTACTTCGCAGTGCCGGCAAGAAATAGGTACATGGATCGCTGCATACGCTTTACCACCCGCACGATCAAAACGAGAAGTGCCATCGTGGGTTTCGGCACACGCAGTTTCGCAATTATCACAACCGATACATAAGTCGTCATTAATAACCAATAAATCTGTGGCTTCTTTCATCCCTTCTTGCAACAGAAAGTCTGTCACTTTCAAGCTTTTAGTATTCGCCATTTTTATGGCTGTTAATTTTTCTCGTGCTTGTAATTCACCCTGAAAGCGTCCCACCAATTCCGGCTCTAACTGAACCAGTTTCTTAAACACCATGGCATCAAGAGCAACAACTTCACAATCGTTCGTTGCCTGAGCAGAAAATGCGCGACAGGCAACGCCCATCAACGCTGACTCACCAAAATAGTCACCTGCACGAATTTGGTTAAACACACCTTTCGATTTTTCAAATTGACGATACAGTGCAACCGAGCCTGCTCGCAATAAATAAAACAGGTCTGCATCCCCGCCTTCCGAGAAAATGGTTTGACCCGCCTTGAAACGAACCAAACGACACTCTTTTGCTACCGGTATTAATTGTTCAAAACCAACCGAAGGACAAAAACCCAACTGCAATGCTCTAACGATATACGCTGCATCGAGACCCTGCTTTACATCTTCATTAGAGTTTATGAGCTTAACCATGATGCGACGAGGCGTTTCTACTACCACACATTGCTCACCTAAACGGGCTGTCGCATTTCGCCTTTGTCCGGTATTTAAACCTAATTCACCAAAAAACTTACCTGAACTCAAGGTAATGGTCTTGTTATTTTCTTCGTCTGTGATAATGGTTAACTCGCCATCTACAACCGTGATAAACGAATCTGAATAATCACCCTTCTTAAATAAGGTATCACCGGGTTTAACTTTGGCCTTAGCGTCAGCAAAAATTACCTGACTTTCCATCATTAGTTCACGAAACTGTAAGGACGACAGCACGCTAAAAAAAGGAATACGTTTCTGGAAAAGACTCAATGTCGGCGTCACATCCAAGCCAAAAGGTAGTACCGATAATTTATCCCGCAATAAACCTTGGTCAGCGGGTTCAACTGGCTTACCCACAATAGTTTGAATTACTTCATAACCCTGATTCATCGCTTGTTTAATTAAAGGATTACCCGCTAAAGCACCAATAATAAACAAACCCGGTATCGTACTTT
>ENA-OSET01005748-OSET01005748.1-sediment-metagenome-genome-assembly--contig:-NODE-5748-length-10349-cov-3.117796_pt1 | contig 10349 bp, 9 predicted proteins | sample MGYA00237882_ERZ534229 | MGnify/ENA primary metagenome ERZ534229 (study PRJEB26408, sample SAMN06266212) | sediment metagenome | isolation source: Hudson Canyon methane seep mesocosm | place: USA:Hudson...
GCCGACAACCAGAAAGTGACTTTTGACATCGAGCCCGGCCGTGACGGTCGTGAGTCCGCTGTGAACCTCGCACTGGCGTAAGCCTTTTCGAAATACAGTTATTGAAACGCGGCCCCTTGATGTGGGCCGCGTTTTGCGTTTCGGTTCCGATTTTTGGCACTTTAGGTATTGGTTTACCGTCTGTCGCGATGGGCCGGTTTGGGCCATCAACCAATCCCAGCCTGGTGGCCGCTCAGCGAATATCGCTGCTACATAGAAAAGCTACCGAAGATCAGCCCATGAAGTGCGACGTGCCTCTGGATTTGATCTTTGATCCCTTTAGTGTTCAAGGTCACTATTAGCCGAACGTCTGGATGCTATTTGAGCACTCACATCCAGGACGAGATCCCCCTTATTTAAACGCCCGATTTTACCAAGCAGCCCATGGGGGCACTTTCAAATTGCTCCCAGCTTTGTCAGTTTTGTTCAATGCGCCACTCCCAAGGTGGCTGCGTGTATGCCTGCCAGATACCAAGCCCCTCGGTCTGAGCGACGTTAGATTCCGCAAGATAATAGCCTTCGTCCTGTTCTGGCCATGCTAATCCTTCACCGACCAACAGGGCACCAACGTCGGATCCGTCCGCCTGGCAGGAGGCAACGTAGAGCCCATGATTTCCGTTTTCACTCGTGAAGCATTCAACACGTTCGGCCATGTGAATGACATCCCGTGCCCGATCACTTGATTGGGCCGAACAATCCCAAGAGGAACCGTCTGGAGTGTTACACCGCTGCGCAGCGTCCGGTGCGTCAATACCAACCAACCGGATTCTAAGGTTCCCCAAGGCCAGAAAGTCGCCATCAATAACACGAAACGCCTCACCCGGCGCCGAGACAAGGGGGCGAATGTCGGCAGAAAGTTTTTGAATACTGTGCAGTTCCAGGAAAATCCTCGCCGAAATGGGATCACCTGACGGAAGTTCCGCGGATGAAACGGTATTGGCCAATGTCACAAGTGTAGCGGCGGCTAAGGTTCGCTTTATAATCATTGTGGTGAACGCTCAAATTATTGGATTGGATTTTGGTCTAGCCAAAGAATGCAACCAAAGAGGCAAAAATTCTGTTAACTCAACGCAATTCTTTGTGGATCGACGCGCCGAGTTGAGGTTCCTTTGAGAATCTGATGGGATGAAAAGGGCCTGCAGCCATCCCTACCCTTTCGGTTTTCACTTGGGACACGCAGGATTTATGTCTGTCTTCAAACCGGTAGAACGACTATTAAAAGTCGTAGCGGGTCGATACGAATGTCAACCTGAGAGGCAGGTAAATAAACCGTCGTTTTTTCCAAATCGGCACAATGCGTTAAGCGTCTCTCAGGTCTGGGATATTCAACTCTATCGCTATGTCCGCCAGCGTTTTAACGAGATTTGGATGCAGCGGAATGCCATTGTCTTGCCGATCTTGTTGCTCATCGCCGCGGCCCTGGCCCGGTATTCTTACGGGACTATGGCCAGGAAATGGTGTTGAGCCCTGAAAAGCCGTAAAAATTTGGTCCGCAGTGTTCTTGAATGTCTGCAGATCACCAAAAGCTTCGATCGAGATCGCAGCCACGAACTGTCCAGTATTGGTGGGTATTGTGGTTTCTTTGGAAAAGTTCACCACATCCGTTCCAAAAGCAGCTCCATTCAGCGTTCCCGCCATCAAGCCGATGGCCATGGCCAGACCGTAGCCCTTTGCGCCGCCTATCGGCAGCAACAGACCTTCGTCTTGACGTGTCGGATCAGTCAGTGGATTGCCCTCGCGATCCACCATCCAGCCTTCGGGCATCTGTTCGCCACGCTGCGCCAGCACCTTGATCTTGCCGGCGGCAGCGGTTGTTGTCGCCATGTCCAAAACAAAAGGCGCAGATGTCCCTGCAGGAATAGCAATAGCCAGCGGATTGGTCCCCAGCAGCAGATCAAGCCCACCAAAAGGCGCCACGTGATTGGCACTGCCGACGGCGGCGACCAGACCAATCATGTCATGTTCCGCGACCTTGTTAACATAAAGCGAGGCCGGTCCAGCGTGATTGCTATTGCGCACACCGATCCAGCCAATGCCATGCGTCCTGGCTTTTTTCACCGCCAGTTCACTTGCGTAAGACATTGCCAGATGACCCAACCCGTTGTCCCCATCGACAACGGCTGTCGCGCCGCTGTCGATGGCAGTATGCACCGATGCCACCGGGTTGTTGCCACCATCACGCAACCGATTGACGTATTGCCGCAATCGAAAGGACCCGTGGGTGTCGTAGCCCATCAGGTCCGCCTGGACCATCAGCTGCGCTACAGACGCCGCGTCCTTTGCAGGCACACCAAGGGAAGAGAACGCGCTCGACAGGAAATGCTCGACATTGGATGCCGGATATCTTCTAGGCGATTGAGTCATGTTGTCTTCCTCGTCCAGCCCGCGCCTGGTTAAATGCGTGCCTTGGCATAGTATTCAACCCTCTGCTCTAGCCATCCGATTGCTGATGAAAACAGCAGTGCAAAGATAAACAGCGTTACTGTAAGAGCCCAGAACTGTTCAAACTGGAAGTTGTCAGAGAAGGTTCGAAACAGACGGCCCAATGCAACAACCGAGACAAGCAGCTGGCCGATGACAATCCCTTTCACTGCACGGATAAGCCCCATGCGCACACCGGCCAGGATTTCCGGCAAGGCAGCCCAGAACAAAATCTTGGTCAGCATCTGAAACCGGCTGGCGCCAAATGATCGACCCATTTCCACCAACGACGGGGAAATATGTCTAACGCCAGCGTAGGTATCCAGCGCAATGATCCATGTGGAAAACAGAACAACAGTCACCACAATCGTCGTTTGCCCAAGACCAAACAGCAGCATTAAAATCGGCACCAGCGAGCTGAGCGGCGCACTGGCAAAGATGTTAACCCACATGCCCAGAACACCATTGGCAATCTTGGACGTTCCCATAATGAAACCAATGGAGACCCCGAAAACGATCGAAATCGTCATGCCAATGACAAAGGACTGGAAGGTCAGCCAGGCGGCGGCCTGAAAATCATTCCGCTGGATCAGCAGAACCAGTTCCTGCATGACGGACGAAAACGGAGGCAGGATGAATGCCAGATCCAACTGACCGACGATCTCCCACAGTGCTATCCAGATGAGCAGTGAAAACACTGGTGGAATTCGCGTTCCAAATACAACCATACCTTCTCTCCTAGTCCAGGTACTTACGTAGATCGGCCCAAATTGCCTCGACCGTATCGAGGTAATTCTTGTCACGGCGTATTTCGTCGGGGTCGGCATCACGACTGAATTCTGGACGGATAATCGAATGTATGCGCCCGGGCCGGGGCGACAGCATTACAATCTGGTCAGACACATAGACCGCCTCTTCAATTGAGTGGGTCACGAAGATCACCGTCTTGTTTTCATTCGCCAACAGCGCAAGCAGATCTTCCTGGAACTTTCGGCGGGTTTGCTCATCCACGGCCGAAAACGGCTCATCCATCAGTAAGACATCTGAATTCACCGCCAAGGCGCGGGCCAGCCCAACCCGCTGACGCATACCGCCAGACAGTTCGTGGGGATATTTGTTCTCAAACCCGGCCAGCCCCACTTCGTTGATGTAATGGCGCGCCCGGTCTTCGCGCTCGCGTTTGTCTTGCTTGGTCAATTCCATACCAAAGGCTACGTTCCGAAGGACCGTGGCCCAGGGGAGGAGTGCGAAATCCTGAAACACAAAGGCACGTTCCGGCCCGGTGCCATGCACTTGCTTGCCATTGACCAGCACGTCACCTTCGGTTGGCTCCAACAGCCCGGCAATGATCTTCAGCAAGGTGGTCTTACCACAGCCACTGGGCCCCAGCAGAGTCGTCATCTGCCCCCTTGGGAAGGAAAGGTTCACATTGGAAAGCGCATGAACATCCGGGCTATAGTATTTTGTGATGTTGCGCACTTCGACGATATCGTCTGTAGCGGCCTTGGGTGAATTATCTTGTGCAGCTGAAACGGACATTTATTGACCCTTTTTCTTTTCTGGGCGGAAATAGTTGACTTCAACCGTTTCCAAAAATCCAACCAAGATGGCGGAAAACAGAATGACGGTGAACACGGCGGCATACATGTACTCGTAATCGGCAATGGATCTGTTGTACGAGATCAGGTCGCCAACACCGGTTGGTGTGATCAACAATTCCGCAAGTATGACGCCGATAAACCCGGCGGCCACGCCAAGACGCAATCCGGCAAAGATGACAGGGGCAGCGTTGGGCACGATAACCATCCAGATTTCCTGAAACCGCGTCCCCTGAAACGAGCGGCACATTTCTATCAGGCTGGGGCTGGCATGGCGGACCGCCTTATAGGTATTCAACACGATAATCGGCGCGGCCAGCATGATAACAGCCACTGTTTTCGCGGTCAGGCCAATGCCATATGCATAGGTGATCAGGGGGATCAGCGCGGCAACAGGCGAGGCCTGCAGGACAACGAATATTGGCTCCCAGAACCATTGTGCGGTTTTATTCAACCCCATCGCGATGCCGATGATCACGCCGAAGGTTCCAGAGATCACGATGCCAACGACAAGCGGCTTCAAGGTTTCTGCATAGGCGTAGAACAACCGGCCATCCACTAACATTTCAAACAAGGCCCGCATGGTTCCGGTGAATGTTGGAAAGGCAATGCTGATCGGCACAAGCCCGGCAATTTCCCATGCGACGAAAACGAGGACAATCGACAGCCCCTGGTAAACGCGCATTATCGGTATGCCCAAAAGTGTTTCCCGGTCTGCCATCGGCATCGGCGGGGTTGTAGCAATAGAAGGAGCGTCAGACATATTTCTCGCTTTCAGTATAGCTAAAGTACTCGCCTGCCGCGCCCGTTATCCAATGCGGATACGGGCGCGGCACTTTATCAATGTGTGTAAGTCGGCTTTACAGCGCACCCAGTTTGTCGACAGCAGCGTCAACCGGGGCGAGATACCAGTAGTCCTCAACCTTAAAATCGGCGGCATCGCCTTCCAGCGTCCCGGATGTTGTGAAGAATGTGAAATCTTCTACAACCGATTCAGCACTGCCACCATTGTTGGGAAACAGGTCAATCGACACGCCATCGGTGAATGCCGGAACCAGTTCGTCCACCTCGATCTGCTCGATATCTGGCAGGACATTATACTTTTCACGCAGCGCAACAATTGCTGCTGGGTCGGCGTTGATCTCACGCCATGTTTTGATCAACTCTTCGACCAAGATAGCCACCGCTTCGCTCTCGCTTTCCAGCCATTCACGGTTGGCATAAAGCGCCTCATCGGTTGCCTTGATTTCGGGCAGAGGCAAGAAGATGAACTTTTCCGGAGCTTCGCGTTCCAGAAGGCGGCGACGTTCATAATCAACGATGGAAACGTCAATACGACCCTGAAGCAAGGCTCCTGCACGGACACCCGAGCCCGGCACATAGCTGACAGAATTGTAGGTGACGCCATTCTCTTTGGCCATCAATTGCATGATTGCCTCGGTGCCTGACCCCCGACCGTGCACAGCGACATCCGCGCCATCAAGGTCGGTCCATGCCTGATATTTATCGCCATTCACAACCGGGTTGAACCGCAACATTGACAGTTGATAGAACATTCGAATGGGTGCGTTTACTTTTTGGATAAGCGCATAGGGCGTACCCACACCAATGTCGGCTTGACCGCTCACAATCGCCTGCGCGGCAAGATCTTCGGACTGCAGGTAACTGGTCTCAACCTTTACACCACGTTCCGCGGCACGCGCGACGGCGATCATGAAGTTGACCATTTCGCCTCCGGGCACGTCACCAAACGCAACCCGCATCGTCCCTTTGTCCTGCGCTGCAGCCGGAATGCCCGCAAGCGCAAAACTGGCCGCAAGAACTGCGGCTGCCCCGGCACCTTTTAAAATTGATCTTTTTAACATTTCTACCTCCCTGGTTCCCTGTCTATCCACAATGGATTCTTAGAGCCCAATTCAGCCGACCTACTTATGTAGACTGTGAAGACCCGGTGTTCTGAATCGTATTAGTCAACGTCCCAATACCTTCGATTTCGCAAGCAACGACGTCGCCATCCTGTAGCCACTGCGGTGGCTCCATCGCGTATCCCACACCGGACGGTGTACCTGTGATCAGGATGTCACCCGGCTCCAGCGTCAGCCCCAATGACAGGGATTCAATCAGCCGTGGAATTGAGAAAATCATGTCCTTGGTATTACCGTCCTGCCGCAACTCGCCGTTGACAGAGAGGCTAATTCGCAAGTTCTCAAAGTTTGCGAGTTCATCAAGTGTCACAATTTCCGGGCCAAAAGGGCACGACGTGTCCAGCCCCTTGCCCTTCAGATATTGGCCACCGTGCGCGCGCTGCAAATCCCGTGCGGTCACATCATTGGCGATTGAAAATCCAAAAATGTGGTTGATGGCATTGGCTGCGTTGATGTTGCGACCGGGGGTCCCGATGATAACCGCAAGCTCAACCTCGTAGTCCATCTTTTCAGACACCGCAGGGTCCAGCAAAACGGATTGATTTGGTCCAACCACAGCCGTCGGTGGCTTGGTGAAAAACACCGGAAGTTTGGGCACTTTGTCCTGTTTTTCCTGCGCCCTGCTCGCTTCGGTAACATGCGCACGGTAGTTACTGCCGACGCAAAAGACGTTTTTAGTGGGCCGTGGTATCGGCGCGACAAGCGTGGCATCAACGGCCTTGACCCCCACAAAATCCAGATCATTCGCCTTAACGGCGCTGAGCACGTCGTTGCAGGCCTGGCTCATGGTCGGACCACCAGAGATAATATCCAGCACGCAGGTCGGTGGCATCATAGACGCTGCGACAAGTCCGGCGTCCTGAGCTCGCCCAAAAACAGTGGTTATATCAAGAATGCGATCCCCACCACAGCGCAATCCTGCGCGTAACTCTTTACCAGATAGATAAGTGACAATCTTCAAGTCCCAGACTCCCCATTCTTCAAATCGGCGTGTCGGCGTATATCCACGAAACCGGGACACACCATGCTGTCGCAATTTTTTGGCCAATCTTAAATTGGTCATTCTGGTCATTTAAAAGACCAGGCAGAAACCCTTGCTTTAATGAGCATAATGTGAATTTCTACTTCAAATACAGAAAACATTTAACCCAATGCAGAGATTGGTTCAAAATGACAAATCAAACTGACACGGAAACAGCTGCGCTGAAAACATTACGCAATTTCCTAATTGATCAGGAAATTGCGCTGAATGGTAAGCTGCCACCAGAGCGCCAACTCTGCATGGAACTTGGATTCACACGCGGCCGCCTGCGCAAGGCGATGGCGGTACTGGAGGCCGAAGGACAAGTTTGGCGACACGTGGGTCGGGGCACCTTTTACGGGCCGCGCCCGGTGATGAATTTAACGGACATTGAATATCTGAATGCTCACTCCCGCCCAACCGAAGTCATGGAGGCCCGCATGGCAATTGAGCCACAACTGGCCAAGCTGGCCGCCGTTCACGGCACCTCGTCCAATTTTGCCGAAATGCGACGGTGCAAAAAGCTCTGCAAATCGGCAGGCGAATGGCGGGTGTATGAATCCTGGGACAACAACTTCCATCAGGCCATTGCTAAGGCGACCTGCAACAAACTGTTGATCAGCCTGTTCGACACCTTGAATATCGTACGCAGATCCACGGTTTGGGGACAGCTTCGGTCGACCAAATTGCCACCGGCAAACCACGCCAGCTTTGAAGAGCACGATGCAATTTATGACGCAATCGCGTCACGTGATGCTGAAACTGCTTCTCAGAAAATGAGCGAACATTTAAGAACTGTACGTGCCAGAACCTATGCAGCGATGGAAAAGACCTAGTGCGGATAACGGTAGCGCGGTCCAGCCTAAGCTGCAGTTACAGCCTACGCGACAATAAAGGCCGCAATCTGCGCGGGGTCATGTCCTGCCTCAATCAGAGTCTCCCGGTTATGTTGCTCTAACAACGGGCCTGCGAGGTCTACCCCCACCGCTGTGCGGTTGAATTTGACAGGGCAGCCTATCGTCCCAATTTTGCCTGCGGTTGGGTGATCCGCCTCAACTATCATGTCACCAGCCCGCGTCTGAGGGTCTGATACCGGGCGTTCAGTGGTAAGTAGTAAACAGCATCAAAACCGCCAGCAGCACGCCCGCCTCTTCGATCAGTTGTTGCAGGCTTGCCTCTAGGTCGGCGGACATATTCACCGGTCGGAGGTTGCAGCAAGACGTTTTGTCAGGACCTTCATGACGTTCTCCGCCCAACGGTTTGGTGGTATTTGTCGTTCTATGTCTTAAGTCAGCAGGCGCATCGCAGCTTGGACGCCGCCTTTTTCGTGGGGAACATCTGCTTTGCTCAGACCCATCTCAACGCCGGCCAGTGTGGCAACCAGCATCAGATCATTGAAGTCGCCCAAATGACCGATGCGAAACACTTTATCCGCCACTTTGGACAGACCATTGCCCAGTGAGATATCAAAATGCTCTAGCGTAGAGGCGCGAAACCCATCTGCGCTGTGACCCTCTGGCATTTTCACCGCCGTCAACACACCGCTTTCCTGCCCCTGATTGGCGCAGAGCACCTCTAGTCCCCAGGTCCGCACCGCCGCACGGGCCGCTGCCCCGTGGCGTGCATGACGGGCAAACACATTGTCCAGGCCCTCTTCGTGCAACATATCAATCGCCTCGTTCAGGCCGTACAGCAGGTTGGTGGCAGGCGTGTAGGGGAAATATCCAGTCTTGTTTGGCCCGACCATTTCTGCCCAGTCCCAATAGGACCGTTGCAGCATCGCCGTCTTATTCGCCGCCAGCGCCTTGGCACTTGCGGCGTTGAACGACAGACCGGGCGGCAGCATCAGCCCCTTTTGCGATCCCGAGACCGTCACATCCACGCCCCAGGCGTCGTGTTGATAGTCCAGCGACGCCAGGCCGGAAATCGTGTCCACCATGAACAGCGCCGGATGGCTGGCAGCATCGATGGCCTTGCGCACCGCGGCGACCGGCGACACCGATCCGGTCGAGGTTTCATTATGCACCACACAGACTGCTTTGATCTGGTGGCTATGATCCTCGGCCAGATAGGCCTCGATTTGGTCGGGGTTCGCACCGCCGCGCCAATCACTCTCAATAAATTCAGCCTGCAGCCCCAGTTTTTCAGCCAGCTTTTTCCACAGGGTCGAAAAATGGCCGGTTTCAAACATCAGGACCCGGTCACCAGGCGACAGCGTATTGACCAGCGCCGCCTCCCAGGCGCCCGTCCCCGAGGCCGGGTAAATGAATACATTCTCCCTGGTCTTGAAGATCGTCTTCAGACCGTCCAGCGCCCGCAGCCCGACTTTGGCAAAATCCGGGCCGCGGTGATCAATGGTCTGCTGACCAATCGCGCTCAGGATACGGTCCGGCACCGCACTGGGCCCCGGTATCTGCAAAAAATGCCGCCCAGCTTTTCTCATGACAAATAAATCCAGTCCCATAATGTTTGGTACAACCGACGCAGTTGTCGGCAAAAATCGCTTTCTGGTTGAATTATCGTAATTTTGAATTCATAATTACGTCAACTGATAATTCGCACGACACCTTTGCAGCACTGGATCGAAAATGTCTCAGCTCTCCGATGTCCTTGAGAAACGCGTTGCGGGTGATCTGCTATTCGACAGCTTTTCGCGGGGCCGCTATGCGACCGATGCGTCGCTGTACCAGATGATGCCACTGGGCGTTCTTTCCCCGAAATCCGAGGACGACATTCGTGCCGCCATTCAGATTGCTGGCGAACAGGGTGTGCCAATACTGGCGCGCGGCGGCGGCACATCGCAATGCGGCCAAACCGTCAACAAGGCCTTGGTGCTGGATAACACCCAATACTTCAATGGTATCTTAGACTTGGATGTTGAAAATCAAAAATGTACCGTGCGCCCCGGTATCGTTCTGGACGTGCTGAACCGCGCGCTAAAGCCGCATGGTTTATGGTTTCCGGTCGACGTCTCGACCGCTTCACGGGCCACGATTGGCGGCATGGCGGGCAACAATTCCTGCGGTGGGAAATCCCTGCGGTATGGCATGATGCGCGACAATGTTCTGTCGATTGACGCCATTCTGGCCGATGGCAGCCAACACCATTTTGGACCTGTCGGGGCCGCCCCCTCTTCATCCGATTTTGCCTTACTCACCCAAGATCTGCTGCATCTGGGTATGCGCGAGGCCGATGAGGTTGATGCGCGCTTTCCAAAGGTGATGCGGCGCGTCGGCGGTTATAACATTGACGCACTGACGCCCAAAGACACGCCCAACAACCTTGCCCATCTGCTGGTCGGGTCCGAAGGCACGCTGGCCTATTCCACTGCAATCGAGCTGAAAC
>ENA-OSET01005749-OSET01005749.1-sediment-metagenome-genome-assembly--contig:-NODE-5749-length-10348-cov-4.932236_pt1 | contig 10348 bp, 7 predicted proteins | sample MGYA00237882_ERZ534229 | MGnify/ENA primary metagenome ERZ534229 (study PRJEB26408, sample SAMN06266212) | sediment metagenome | isolation source: Hudson Canyon methane seep mesocosm | place: USA:Hudson...
CTAGATAGATTAATTACTGATGGGATGACTACTCCAGCCAGTGATTCCATAGTTAAGACACAACATCCTGCGACAAGTAGATCTAATCTCAAACTAGATAGAAATGAGCTCTTTACCACAGCAGATAATACCCAAATTAAGATCAGTGAAATAACAAAAAACACATCTGTTTATTGCCCCTTTCATCATGACTCACACCCAAGTGCATTTTTATCTAAAAATAATGAAGGTAGTACCTTTTTTCATTGCTCATCTTGTAATTTAACAAGGTGGATGGAAGGTGATTCATTATCTCATTATGATTTCAATGAGTTTGAAAACTTCATCCGTAAAACACTACAAAACCCCATCAAAAAAACCAGCGACCAAAGCACAATACTAGAACAAGTAATGGTAGAAGATCCCACTTGGAAAGTTACTAATATTCACCTTACTAATAATAAATATTTGGATATCAGTAGTGTTGAAAATGGTATTACCTTTATAAAAAGCCCTAAAGGTTCAGGAAAAACCAATGCATTGGTCAAAATACTAGAAAAAACAATGTATCGTTCACTAAGTGCAAAAGGCTCAAGAAAAATTAATGAATATGACGACTATTCATCTGAGCCAGTGTATACAGCTTTAAGAGTATTAGTGATCGGACATAGGCAGTCCCTGATCCGTGACATGTGTAATAGACTTGATTTAAAGTGTTATTTAGATGATTCAAAGAAAACCCTAACCCTACCCCCTCCTAACCAAACGCGATATGGTGTTTGTCTAGATAGTTTATTAAAAATACAAAATACTTATGATCTAATCATCATAGATGAAGTAGAACAGGTATTAGCACATTTTCTGTCTGCAACAATAGGCGAAAAAAGAGCAAGCCTATTTTCTAAATTTAAACAATTGCTTCAAAATGCAAAAAAAGTCATTGCCTTAGATGCTGATTTGGACTGGTCTTCATTCACAACCCTCACATCACTTAAATCTACTTCTAACAATCAATTTCCAGCTACTCATGTTCACATTAACAGCTGGAAAAAAGATATTAATCCTATCAAGGTATATTCACACAAGAACCAGCTAAGTCAGCACTTAGAACAAAGTGTAATAAATCATAAACGCATATTTATAACTTCAAACTCAAAAGCAAAAAATAAATACCTTGGCAGAATCTATTCAAGCTCTCTCCAAAAATAAACTAGATAGCCCACTAAAGCTAATCACAATAACTTCAGAAAATTCCAGCACTACTGAGATTCAACATTTTATTCATAATATTAAGACAGAAATATTGAAATATGACGTCATCTTATCATCACCATCATTAGGGACAGGTGTTGATATTACTTTTCCAGATGCTAAATCTGAAATTGATTGTGTTTATGGTTTTTTTGAAACTAGAATTAATACACACACAGAAATAGATCAACAGTTAGCTAGGGTAAGGCACCCTAAAGAGGTTCATGTCTGGGTAGCAGGTGGCAGATATAACTTTGAAACTGAGTTTAATGTCATAAAGGCAAACTACCTTCATGAAACTGCAAATGCCAGCATTCATGATAGTTACACCCTAGATAAGGATGCAGATCGTGGAGTCAGACCTTTTCTTAATATGGCAGCATTAATTATTTCATTCCAAAGGGCTTCAAAGAACAGGCTCAAACAACACTTCATTCAATACAAAAAGGAGCAAGGTTGTGATGTCAGTGAAGTTTTACATGACGCAGTATTATCAAATGAAGGTAAAGACTTTTACAATAAAGGCATCAATATTCTTCTAGAGGAAGAAATGAATAATGTGTTGACTGCTAGCTTGATGACTTATGATGACATGAATGATTACCTTGAGAGGCGGGATAGCAATGATGAGCAAACAACACTCAAAGAACTTCATTCATTCTACAGAACTAAAATTGAAAACTTTTACAAAATACCAGTTAGCAAACAACTAATAAAGCTAGATGAAAAAGGACTGTATAGAACAAAAGTAACTACTTTTGAGGCTATTAGTGACCAAGTAAAAATCAAGAAAATAGCTACAAATAAAACTGCTTTTCTACAAGGCGCTCCCTCTGTAGCTAAGGCTCAAGAAAAGATGCTGAAAAATAAAGACAGTGGCATCATATTGATACATGAATTACTTTCTCAGACCCCTGTATTTGATAAAGGGGTATTTAATACTACAACTACTTTCTGCATAGCAGACTTACAGTCTTTTGCTAAAGGATCACAAACAGTCAAACCTTTTCTAGAAACTCACCTTGATCTATCTGTAAGAAAAGATTTAATGACCAATCCTGTACGCCATTTAGGTGACATTCTTAAAAAGGTTGGTCTTTCAACAGTAAAGGATAGACCCCATAATGAAAATGGTAAAAAAACCTATTATTACAAGCTTTCAGAAGATGACCTTAAGGCAATGAAAGATATTGTACAGAGGAGACATGATGCTATGAAGTGATTGAGCTAGACTAATTCAGACTTAAACTGATACATCTAGCATATTATGAATAGGTTCTGTCTGGCAGCTTCACATAAGCGACGAATTGAGCTAACTACATTTTAAAAGGGCTGCATTCGACCCAAAGCAGACATAAAAGTCTTTTCTTAGCGTTGCAGACTATCGCTTATCAGTTGTTAACGACGTTATGAGTCGCATAAAGACTATACAATAACAGCATAAAACTTTTAATGACTTAGAAAATGAAAATCCTAGATAATTATCAGTTATGCTAAGCATTTATTACATAGTGGTTAAGGACAAGGAGTAATAATATGAATTTATCAAAATCTCAGTATGTACGAGGGCTACAATGTATAAAATCTTTATGGTTGAAGAAATACAATGCAAGTGTCTTAACAGAAGCAGATGAGGCAGTGCAGGCGGTCTTCGAAACAGGAAGCATTGTAGGGCGTTACGCTTGTGAGTTATTTCCAGACGGTAAAGAAATTCCTTTTCACGGTACAACCTTTCAAGAAAAAATCGAACTGACCCAACAGCATATTAAAAACAGTGTGAGTGATATTTATGAAGCCACGTTTGAATATGATGGGATTCTCGTCATGGTGGACATTCTTCACCGTACAGATGAAGGTTGGGAGATCTACGAAGTCAAGAGTTCAACTAAGGTGAGTGACACCTATATTGACGATGCTTCTGTACAGTATTACGTGGTCAAAGGTGCTGGCCTTAATGTCAAAAAAGTCAGTATTGTCCATTTGAATAGCCAGTATGTCCGAGCGGATGAAGATAAGATAGATGTCGAGCAGTTATTCACCAAACAAGATGTAACCCAGAAAACTCTTGAAAAACAAGACTGTATTCCTTCTCATCTCCGTACGTTTAAAACCTTCTTAGATGATAAAACAAACGAACCAAATATCGATATTGGGGCACACTGTACCAAGCCATACCCTTGTGATGCCTATGAATATTGTTGGAAAACACAGAAAAATATCCCTGATTACTCTGTTTTTAATATCTTTAATATGGGGAGGAAGCCTATTGAACTATACAAACAGGGCATTATTAATGTTGAAGACATTCCTGAAAAATATCTGACAACAGAAAACCAGAAACTGGTTGTCGATGCATACAAACACAAGGGTAAACTTATAGATAAAGATTCTATTCGATACTTTTTGGATTCATTGACATACCCAATATATCATTTCGATTTTGAAACATTTCAGCAAGCCGTTCCTGAATTAAAGGGGACCAGACCATTTCAGCAGATCCCTTTCCAATTTTCACTGCACATTGAGCATGAAGACGGAACACTAGAGCATATTGAATTTCTTGGGGATGAAAACGGCGATCCTAGAGAAGCGTTGATAAAGAGCATGATTGAAAGCATCCCTCAAGGGGCTACAGTCATGGTTTTTAACGAGAGCTTTGAGAAGACAAGAATCAAAGAACTCGCTATTGATTTCCCCCAATACGCCAAAGAGTTGTTAAATATACGTGACGGCATCGTTGACCTTGCTAAACCATTTAGTCAGAAGCATTACTATCACCCCGACCTTAAAGGCAAATACAGCATTAAAGTGGTACTGCCCCACCTTGTTCCAGAAATGGCGGAAGCGTACAAAGAATTAGAACTCGTACAGCATGGTGGTGATGCGATGAATACCTTCCCAAGGTTGAAAGAGATGAGCAAGGAGCAATGTGAGCGTTATAGGGATGCTCTATTGAAATATTGTGAATTAGATACGTACGCAATGGTGAAAGTATTAGGTAAATTAAGGGAATTAGTCAGTATAGGTCACAATGGTACAGCCTGAAACAGTTGATGATATTGCTACAAAATTTGAGTCACTAAAGTGCTGTATACAGATAAGCTTTATCGAAGTATAGTGAACTTCGATGTGCAGCCATGGCACCATGGTGTGTGTCTTGGGAAAATAAATTAAAGAAGGTACTTGGTGACTGAAAAACTTAAACATCTACACAAATTAATCTACGGTGATGATTTTCAAGATTTCATTGATACCGTTGATAACCAATTAAAAGAACATAATCTTTTTGAAATTATGGGGATGGGTAATCAAGAAATAAAACATTCAAGATCTCTCGGGTGGTTACTTGGAAGTAACAATAAATTTAGTAGAAAAATTTTCAAGGCTTTCATTAAAAACTTCATAGAAACATCTTCGCGATCTAGTGATTACCCAATAAAACAAGAGCAAATAGAAAGCTTAAAAGAATATATACATCTTCAACATAAATCAGCCGATTATGAAGTTCGATATGAATATAAAAATATTGACATTCTCTTCATAGATAATGAAAACAAAGTCGTTATTTTTATTGAAAATAAAGTTTGGGCATCTGAAAGTACAGAGCAACTCAAAAAATACCGTGAATTTATCACCAAAGAAAGTGAATTTAAAAACTGGAAAAAATGTTTTGGAATTTATCTTACTCCAGACGCCAATGAACCTGATGAGAAAAGTACTGGGGCAGAGCAAAATCGAGAATTTTATTTTTTAGCATCATATGAAGATGCTAAAAAAGCCATTGAGGAAACATTTAACAATAAAGGAATTCAGAGGTCTAATGAACAGATTATGATTGCTGAGAATTATCTCGACTTATTAATAAGGAATAATATCGTGGCCAATGACCCTATCGAAGAGTTTGCAAGAAAAATCTGGACTAATTCAGACTATAAAGAGGCTTTAGAGATACTAGATAATTACAAGCCTGATAGAAATCTTGAAATTCAACAAATTCTTGAATCTTATTTAAGAAAGCAAGCAGTGGTCAATTATGAAAAAGATTCTAACAAACGATATGTTAGATTTGCTGATCCCCGCTGGGATAAAAAAGAGAATCAACTCAAAGGCGTTGGCTGGACAAAGTCTAAGAGGACATTGTTGTATGAATTTAGAAATTTTAATAAAAGCTTAACTCTAACATTAGTTATCGGTCCAGGCGACCATGATTTCAGACAATCCATATTTGACGGGTGCATAAACACTAAAAATGATATTCAATTCAAGGCTTCTAGGAAAACACTAGGAGACAAATGGTCACAAATCTATACAAAAGATATTTTGAGTGGTCAAAAAATTCAAGACCTCAATCTCGACATAACAGAGTTGAAGAAAACAATCGAAGATAAACTGGAGACTTTCTTTTCTGCTGATGGTGATTTTGAAAAAATTGGCGACTATATTCTAAATATATGAAAGAACGTAAGTAATTTTGAGTAACCATCTTCTTTTGTTAAAGTTGGCTGTATAATCTTTGAATCGTGCATATCACTATGATTGCTGTTAAGTTTAGTCGAGCAGCATGTCATCTATGGTGATGTCGATGTCTAAATGGTACTTTCTCTGTATGACACTGAACAGTTTCATAAAGGCTGTATCAGTTAGTATAGATTTGTCAGCAAATGCTAGAGCCGAATAATCTTGGTACACAGCAGCCAAAACTATTTCACGATCAGCCCGCAATGATTTATCAGCAAATTCTAGAGCTGAATAATCTTGGTGCACAGCAGCTAAAACCACTTCGCGATCAGCCTGCAATGATTTATGAGCAAATTCTAGAGCCCAACCTTTGCAGTTTACAGCAGCTAAAACTATTTCACGATCAGCCCGCAACGATGTGTCAGCAAATTCTAAACCCCGCCCACTATTGCACACACTGTTCACAGCGGCTAAAACTATTTCACGATCAGCCCGCAAAGATATATCAGCATATATAAGAGCGCTACCATCATGTTCAACGGCATTTAAAACCACTTCGCGATCAGCCCGCAAGGCGTTATTTGTATATTTTAGAGCAGTTTCATCATGTTTAACTGCAGCCAAAACCACTTCACGATCAGTATGCAAAGATATGTCGACAGATAGCCAAATCTCAGTATCCCAGAGAGGACATGCATCAATGGCAGTCAGAACCACTTTTCGATCAGCACGCAAAGATTTGTCTGCATATTTAAGAGCAGAACCATTTCGAAATACGGCTTTTAATACAAAATCTCGGTTCGTTTTTAACGATTTATTAGCATATTTTAGGGCTTCAACATTTTCGCCAATTATTGCTAGCATGAAATGCGGATTACTTAATAAGTCATTGCTTACATTTCCACGCGTCCCAAAATGCCAGTCTCCTATGTGTAGCTCACTTTCTGTAACGCACATTTCAGAATAACTCCTCAATTAGTAATAAACATGTCATTGCTTACTGATGGAGATAAGTTACAGTATCTATGCGACATACAATGCCGAACACTGTAACCACATACCATGATATGTGATTCTTATTTAGGGCTTTTATGAGACTATTTATGTCGTAAATTAAATTTTAATTATTAAGGTGCTTAAATGAGCTGTTCCGATGAAACCTTATGTCGTCAGTGGGTGATGTTGACTAAAATCCCGCGTTATCCTTATGGCTGTGATGCATAACTAGCATGGATTGGGGCTGCTCAAGTGACTGATGATAAAAGGGATGCAATCGCAAATCAGCTATTAGAATATTGCAAGCTTGATAGGTGGGCGATGGTTAAGACTGTTGAGGCATTACAAAGAAAAATGGAGATGTAAGTCTGAACTACTACAATTTATTTCAATAGTTTTTTATCTTTTTCCCTATTTTGAATTTCCTTTCCATTAATAAACATTATCAATTCAATGATTCTGTTTGGGCTAACTTCATAGCCGATTCTGTCAATAAATGACTTATGAATTCCTTGAAATTGTGATTGTAACGATTCTTCAGTTGCGGTTTTTTTACAAAGATCGAGATACAACCAGTAAGTATCAACACAGTTTATTTTTTGTGGAGCTGATTTTCCATGTAGGCACCTACAAACGTGACTATCCCATATTGCGTAGACATCGGGATTAATGAAGTGCAGAAGTTTTGATGTGCCTACTAGGGAGTTGTTGATTAGCCTTTTAAGTACACTGAGTTCATCATCGGAGATTCTTTCTGGTTTTTTAGCGTGGTTAAGTGTTTTTATGGCCTCAGCAAAATCATTACTTTTATAATTCAGTATTGTTGGCATCCAGCCGTAGGTGAAATTTGAACCTATAATTAAATCCGCTTCTGAGATTTCATCTCGAGCAGAGAAATAATTCACAAAATGAATGTATGATTTGTGATAACTATTCTCAGGGATTTCTTTATCTAGGCAGTTTGCTCTATCTAAAATTTGTGATGGGGATATATGGTCCATGAAGTCCTGATTAATAGTTTAAATTGAATTATATATAACGCTAAGTTGTTCGGCGAGTTGTCTAAATTTATCTCGTATTGCTAGTGGTTCTAGTATTTCAACATTGTCACCAAAACCCTGTAACCACCATCTAAGCTCGAGTGTGTCTATAAGCTCAGCTTCAAGTAAAATTCTGCCGTCTGATTGGACGGTTAGAGATTGGTTATCTGTGAGAGGAGTTTCTCCGAGGTGGCTAGCTGTTTGCTCATCAAATAAAACTTTCAATTGGATCGGTTTATCTGCAAGTGGGAAGGAAAATTGTTGATCATCTTCAAGGTAATTTTGTAGTGAAAAATGAGGTACCACTTTTAGAGGTTCATCGCTGATTCTTGCTGAAATAAATCTGTGTAGGGCAAACTGTTTAACATCGCTATATCCCCATAAAGTGCAGACAAGATATATTGCTCCCATACGGCTAACAATGCCAAGCGGATGTATTAAATAGTCTTTTGTACTCTCACTACCTCGAGGTCGATAAGTTGCCTCAAAAGTCTTTTCTTCCAATAACGCTTGGTAAACAATTCGCTGTACATCTGGGCTGATGACGGGCTTTTGCAACACAGGACCACGTTCAATAACAGCTACCTTATCAGGCCACTTTCTAAGTAGTGATTCTGAATGCTCATTGAGCACCTCACCTGCACGATTAAAATAGGGCTGCAACAAACCAAGTGTTGCCTTTGGTAAAAGTGGTGTTAGATAAGACTCGGCCATTTCAAGTGCCAGTGCAGTAACGGGATCCATGCCAGGGAGATCTTGAATAGCTGCCTCTTCGATCCAGTACCAGTAATTTTTCCTGCCTTCTGTATCGTTACTTAATGGAAATGATATTGAGAGTTTATTTAGGTCACGTTGAATGGTACGAATATCAATTGTATAACCTTCACCAAGAAGGATATTTTTCAACTCTGGTACAGTGATCATACGTGGATATCGCGGGATTCTCGTAAGCATTACCCATTGGCGATATAAGGTTTCGTCAGAACGACTCATCGATTCAGAACTCTAAATAAAATAATCTTACAATCACTATACGACAAAGTAAGCCGTCATTAAATGAATAAATACGACTCGTTATGTCGCATTGTTCATATAAAGTTTCTATAAATTGTTATTTCAGTATTTATTTAGCCACTAAATCACAAGTGTTGAGGTATATATTGACTTTTCAAACTCCCTCACAATTTATTGATGACTTATTAGAGCTAGTTGATATCGTTGACGTTATAAATGTACGCGTTCCCCTCAAACATGCAGGAAAAAATCTTCAGGCTAGTTGTCCTTTTCATAAAGAAAAAACACCTTCTTTCTTTGTAAGTCCGGACAAACAGTTTTACCATTGCTTTGGTTGTGGAGCTCATGGCACAGCGATTGGTTTTTTGATGGAATATGAACAAATGAGCTTCTATGGGGCTATTAATTATCTTGCCAATTATGCCGGGATATCAATAACCAACCAAAAAGGTGTTGTTAATAGAATTATAGGTGTAAAAAATATGGAACATTCAAAATGGAAAGATCTAATAGTCCCACTGCTCTCTGAACAAAGCGGTGAATGTGTATTTGGAAAAGGGAAAAGGGATATTAAGTCTAATAAGGAGCTTCATATTTACCTAGGCACTAGCAGCTCTAAGCAGGTTGGTTCGGCAATCTACAATGCTATAAAAGCGTTTGGAGGTTTGGAAAAACTTCAAAGCTTTGAAGAATACAGAAAGCTTGATGACTATAATTTTAATGAACCTGAAGAGTTTTCTTTAGGGTCAGTTTATCTTGAAAATAGGGAGGTTTTGATCGGATGGGATTATTTCGATGACTCTATGGTTTTCATACCTTGGGATAACATAACAAGTATGAGAGTATCAGGCTAGAATTAGCGTATAGTAACAAAAAGGCTGTTAAACGACCGCTTTTGGCACAAAGCAGCCTGTTAGGCTATACCAAGGCTTGCTTTCAACCGTGCCAGATTAAGTCCGAGCTACTACAGCTTATTAATTATTGAACGAATGTGCTTTTTTAAGTGATGCTCGAACAAAATGCAGGTGTTTATCATTTTGTTCTGGCTGGTATTCATACAGCCAGCCAGCGAGCACGACGATAGACAATATAAATTCAGAGTCAGCAATGAATGAATATCCTCTGGTAAGCCCCCATCATTGTTAAACTGCTCATTCTGAGCGAATGAGGAAGGCCTCTAAGCCTCTATTTAGATCTCCATACCCATAACCATCAACCTTCTGAGAAAAGCGGTCACAAAAGCTAATAATGCGATTCCAAGACTCATCTGGTTGAGGAATACTATTAAGGCAAGCCCTGCTAAAGGATTGTTGTGTCATGGACAAGCAGTACCATAGGTAGTACTCAATTAGTAGCTGCGGGCATGGAACCCATTGAATATCGTGATGGAATGGTTTAATGCCTGGAATATGACAGTAAGTATAGCTTTAGGTGCATGTTGTAGGTTGTGGCAAGATGAACCTGAAAAGTAGCCCCTGAGTAGCCCCAATAAAAAAGCCTCAGAAGAGTAAACTCGCTGAGGCTTGAATTTTAATGGTGGCCCGACCTGGAATCGAACCAGGGACACAGGGATTTTCAATCCCTTGCTCTACCGACTGAGCTATCGGGCC
>ENA-OSET01005751-OSET01005751.1-sediment-metagenome-genome-assembly--contig:-NODE-5751-length-10343-cov-63.781220_pt1 | contig 10343 bp, 10 predicted proteins | sample MGYA00237882_ERZ534229 | MGnify/ENA primary metagenome ERZ534229 (study PRJEB26408, sample SAMN06266212) | sediment metagenome | isolation source: Hudson Canyon methane seep mesocosm | place...
GATTAATTTTTTTATATTAATATAAGCAGTATTATTTCCCGTATACCAATCATTACCAGGTTCAAATTTAAAATCCTCCCCAGAAACCCTACCTTTTCTAACTGGGGATAATAGTGTTGGTGATGATGAGGCCGCTGACTTAGTGCCATCAAAATAAACACCCATCAATCCACCTGCATCATTAAACAGCTTCAGTAAACCTTTTGCATATAAAATAATTAGATAAGAACCAGCCAAATTAACAAGCTCATTTAAAAAAGTCTTTTCATCATAAACAATGGAAGAGATTCTTGACGCTATATTGATCTCGGGTGATAGTGGGTTAAAAGCCAAACCAATAACGGCAATACTAATACTATTAGCTGTATCAAACGCAACTAACTGATCTGCATGAACATACAAACAAAACCCATCAGTCAATTGGTGCTTTTTCCAATGGAAATTTTCACTGGGAGCTTGCTGCCCAAGATACCATTGCCGTCTAAACCGCAGATTCTCTAGGCTATTATTACCTGACATTACCGGTGAGTTTTCCACATTTCATTTATAAATGTCGAACCACCATTCCCATATGTATATTTGTATATAGTGAAAGAAGTATTATCTTTCATTTCTTGTATGTATGTTGCACCAGAAGCTACATAACGCCCCTTATTGAAGATGTCAGACATCCACCTATCTGCGTAGTCACGGATGGGATCATGTGCCAACATTGCATTAACATCTAACCCCACCTTCTTATCTACAAGAATGCTAGATAATGTCAAGCCTATAAGTGGATACACATCATGTTGAGCCCGATAAACTTCTGATTTACAATCGGGCTTATAACAAATCCACTCTGATGGGTGTAAATGTTCGTATTCCAGACCAACTTGCTTCCGAAATGCAACATGCTTACCAGCAGGTGTAATCCAGTCAACCCACGTTTCGTTTGCTGGAACAATTGTAGACACAGTTTTTTCTTCAACATCTTCAGCATAATACAACTTCTCATGTCCACGCTGGGTTCTAACATCAGGATTATTAATCCAGAAATTATACATATTAGGCTCACCTAGCAACAAACCAGTAAAGACAACAGGCCATGCCCAAATTGCGGAATCAGAGCGATTGTAATAGTAATCAATTCCAACTTGAATAAATCTATTAATCAGAAGCTCTTTATTTGGTATATCACTGGCAAGCAAGACCGATGCTTCACTGAGAAAAAACCCTATTTGTTCATGGTAATTATCCATATTTTCATACGGGTGCACTGATCGAGACTGCCAATCTCTTCCAAACAAAATCCATGGCCTTTCCATACCTCGCTCAAAATATTCTAAAGTCCCAAACCCCACATGTAAAGGTGAAGTGGCTGTTATTGCTTTTTCAGGAAGCACTCCAAAATTAATTTGACTAGTATTATATAAAGTTTGCCCCCTATCAGAATAAGATGGACGAAAAGTACCCGCAGGTGGGTGTTCAGATAATACCGTTAATACCGCGACCGTTTTTAGTTTTGAGTTACTACCAAGCCTTGAACCACTCCAGTCTTGTGAATCTGCATCACCTCTACTTATCGAAGATAAAAAAGCATCACCAGCTTCTAAGGAAGCAGGGAAGGCTACAGATAAGGCTGAGTTATAATTATAGCCACTAACAGTAAACCCTTGCCCTTCTCCTGGTACTGGATTTATCATCGATCCATTTTCTCCGGCATCATTCATTGGACTAGCTGATAGTATAGTTATTCCTTTCCCCGCATCAACCACATAGTAATCCCCAGAAATAAATTGCCCATACTCAACCTCCTCACTAAATACCCAAGTGATACCAAACTGCGTTAATGAATTAGATTTAGTAGGGGTAGAATCCTTTATTGTTGCATCAACATCACCTGGTGACTTCGCTATTACTGGCTCAACTAAATACCAGTTAGTCAATTCTTCAGAATACGGTAGATTCATCGCCAACAAATCTAACTTTAACACCCCTGCTGCTGCAGAAAATAAACCATGATTTTGATCAATTTCTCGCATTTTAGCTTCTAATACCGCTACCAATGTTTTATTGTAAACCTCAGGTACAGAGCTCATTATTGCATTATCTTGCACCAAAGAATCAGATTGGTTCAATCGCATTTTTTGTGCTTCATTATTCATTATTGTATTTTTTACACCTATCGACATACTTACAGTTGCATTTGCATCAACAGCCGTACCCACAATAATATTATTGTGTACATTTGATTCATTCAAGTGATTCAAAATAATCCCATACTTTGCCTCAGTTTTTATTAAATTATTTATCATCTGAAAACCAATTAGCTCATCGTTATAAGACACAACTCCAGGCACACCATATAAGACATTTTCTATATCATCTCTATCTAAAATAATATTGTTTCTAATAGTTACATTCTTAGCAGATTTATCGACATGATCCATCCGAATTGCGGATTCAATTTTACTACCCATGCCATTCTTAATAATATTATCTACAACCGCTACATCACTTGCTCGTATTTTAATCGCATTTTTAGCGTAATTTGCTATAACTGAACCCTGAATAACTGTATTTGTTGCATAGACATCAACTCCAGTCAAAACATTGTGAAAAAATACATTATCTATAACAATATTCGTACTTTTCCTTCCAAGATAAGCCCCTACTCCAGCTTTCGAATCCCAATCATCCTGTGACCAAGCGCTCGAATCCTCAATTGAAAACACATATGAATCTTTAAGTTCGATATCAGAAACATCATCGCCCAGAACTACGATTGTTTTGCGCACCATTTCAAGACCTTCCAAGGATGGGCTTATTCGCAAACCAGAAAAAGACCAGTTTTTTGACTTAATAACAGATAAAAAGCCTAATTCAGCACCTCCTGCTACTTCCGCCTGAACAGTAATTGTCCTATCATTGAAATAGTCTCTTATATCAACATTCCCATGATAGCCTGACATTAAAATAACTGTATCACCTGCTTTAACAGGAGCACCTTGATTCCTTATAGCACCATCAGCCCCCTTAGTTTCAATTAAACCATATTCAATTACCTCTTCTAAAGTACTCCATGGCGACTCTTTAGTTCCAAGGTTAGCTACATTCCCGAGCCAGGGATCAACATAATAAGAGACTCCTCCTGCAGCAGGTGGATTTTTTCCCATGTCTTCATTTATCACTTCAGCCAATGACACTAATTTTGGCCCACTACATCCAACTATAATCAAACAAAATACTATTAATATATTTTTCATGTTTTTCATGTTTTTCATATTTTTATCCTCAAAATATCACCCTAACTCAAAGTGATGACAACACTCAAAATTAATGAATCACTACTTATTTCAGCCTTATTGTAAACAAATTTTGCCCTTAAAATATACTGTACCTAAGTACATACAGCAGCCTAGTCATTAAAATCACTTACTTACCTGTTAATACAGGCGTATTACACAATTTTAACCTAAGCGGTATTGGGGGCAGACTCGATTGAAGCTAATTACAGCGCCCCCTTTTTTTACCCATTAAGTTATCTTATAATATTTATCAGAGTTCAATTTTATTTCTTTATATAAAGTATCTGGCGCTAAATCAAGTCCATTTCCCCAAACAATAGCACCCTGTTTTATCTTTGCTTTAGCAATAGCTTTATCATCTAATAAAGGCTTAAAAACACCTGTGCAAAACGACTTACAAATCTTAATTATTCCCTTAACACCATCATCAAATATAATGGCAAGTTCACGATCTTTAAGTGGATACACATCCACAAGCCCAATACATAATTATGGCCTACCTCAGTGGTTCTATTTTATTTGGCTGTAATTTTGATTGGCACAACTCCCAGTCTTCAATTAAATCTTCTTGATGTAGCCCTGCCCAATCTAAAACTAATTGCGCAGCTCTTCTTGGAATCTGGCCCTCATCAATGCATAAATTTTTTATATTTATTGTTGCTTTATATTCAGCATAAATTGCATGAAAGTGAGGAAGTGAGGAAGTGAATGCTCGCTCCAATACATCTGAATAATTATTCCATAAACTCACTTATATTCGGCATATAACACTCGATAATAATTGTAATTTACGAAGTATAACATAGTAAATTACTGCTACCACTTTAGCTGGGATAATGCCGTCGCTGAAAGTTTTTTTCATAGCCTCAAGACAGAGCTAATACATCATTGTGACTTTGCAACACGCGCAGAAGCGAAGCAAGAAATCTTTGAATATATCGAGGTTTTTTTATAACCGTAAACGACGTCATTCAGCTAATGGTTATATGTCACCTGCTGATTATGAAATGCCCCCAAAAGCCGCATAATTTTTTGTCCTGAAAAGTGTTAACACATCAGTATTAGATTTTTTGCTTTCCACTATCAAAAATTACCAATATAATGATAGTGGAAAGTTGAAGAACCAGAATCTTATAATAAGCTTAATAGCACAATATATGGAGGGTAGATATTAACAATGTTAGCATTCAAGGGAGGGTATTGTATTGATAGTGAAGCCTGAAATTGAATTCTTTAGAATTATAAGTATTTTTGGAATTACGTGGTTTCATTCTGGAGTAACAGCAGGTAAAGACATCGCATATGGAGGGTTAATATTTTTCACCATTGTTTCTGTATATTTTTCAGCCACATCAAAACGAGACCATAGAGTTTTTGAGCGAATTGAAAGGTTAATAATTCCCTGTGTAATATGGTCAATTTTTTATGGTTTATTTTCGTTAATTCTAAAAGACCATATATTTCCTGAAAATTACAATACTATAAGTAAAATATTAGCAACTCCAGCAATACACTTATGGTTTTTACCGTTTATATTTATTGTAACCATAACCATCGATCGTTTTCGGTTTTTATTATTAGCAGAGTGGTTTCAAATCATCATTGGCGCTAGTGCAGTGATATCAAAAAAATATCCACCTTCTAAGAAGGTGGTTTTGTTTACCCCCTTGAAGGGGGCTTGCGTTATCCCATCATTTTAATTTATTAAATTGAAAATTTACGACCTTAAGAAACACTGATAAAAACCTTTTATGATTTGTCCTTTTTCTTAATACGTCATGCGATAATATTACAAGCGGCGTTATGAATAGGTTAACAGGACAAACGGCATAGCCATTTGCCCAAGCCACCGCCTAAGGCGGTGGATATACAAGACTGATTATATATTTCAAGCGACTACCTAAAATAGGAAGCCGCTTGGAGTAATAAAAGAGAGGCAGTATAGCCAGCTTGATTTCTGTCAATTTCACTATGACAGTCATTTCTGCTGGCTTCTTTTTTATCTTGGTGTGTTACTCTGGGTTGACTATATAGCGTTATACGCCGTCACCTTTCCAGATTATCTTTTAGGTCCTGTTGATAAGCTATGTATTTTTTTAGCAGGATTACCAAATACAGATATTTCGGAAGATAAATTCTTCACCACAACACTCCCCATGCCTATAGATACATTAGAGCCGATATTCAGGTTATCTTTAACGCTAACACCTAGCCCTATTGTCGTATCATTCCCAATTGAACAATTACCCCCTATAAGCGTACCAACTGACATCCAAACTTTTGTACCTATTGTGACACCATGACCAATATTACAGAGGTTTCCAATAACAGTATCATCACCAATAACCGTATTCATTAAAGTACCACGAACAATAATTGTTCCAGCCCCTAGCTCTACATTAGAGCCAATTATGACACCAGCAAGATGTGGAAACCTTAATGTTTCATCATTATTTGCTTTATAAAGCGCAATACCATTACAACCGATCACACAATTTTCTCTTATGATACAGTTCTCACCTATAACAACACCTCTTTTTAAAACACAGCCAGCCGATATGACACTTCCTTTCCCTATACTCACACCATCTTCAATTATTGCCCTTTCATCAACTGTTGCGAGAGGGGCTATTGTAGGAGTCTGCTGTTTTACAAGCGATGTAAATGGAGAGCATATTGCCTTTCTATCCAATAACTCAATGAGTTTTATAAAAAGTGCTCTAGGATCTTCCGTATAAATGGCATCTATATTTAAAAAGTCTTGATGTAGCTCTTGAGTTGTAATAACAATTGCTTTATTTAAATTATTGAGAATATCATCTGTTGGCTTTCTATCTACAAAACAAACTGTATCTTTTTCTGAAAAACGACCATCAGATAGTCCTTTACATTTCACCTTGGAGGATAAATCAAAAGAGGGTGTATATTTAATCCCTACTTTCTCAAAAAAAATTCTAATTTCATCCCCGGATAATGCATTTAAAAAGGGTATATATTCATTACTCATTTAATACAACTTTTATTTTTTTGTAAGATATAAAACAATAGCATCAATCGTTGTTAACTGATCGAGATCAGCATCAGGTACCTTTACATTATATTGTTCTTCTATTAACAAATAAATATTAGACATATCAAGTGAGTCTACTCCTTGGTCCGATAGCGATACATTATTTTCTAAGGTACTCATATCAACTAGCCCATCTACCTCTTCAATAAGAATATCTCTAATTTCTTCGCTTGTTACATTCATTTTTTTTCCTTATTTTATTTTTTCAATTATAGCTGATGCCCATGAGAGACCAACACCAAATGCGCTTAATACTACTTTACCTTTTGAACTACTTTTTATCTCTTTAGATAACATAATAGGGATGGAAGATGATACCGTATTACCATACTCTGCCATATCAAAAGGCACTTTTTCTTTATCTACTTTAAGTCGTTTTCTAATGGTATCAACAATGTACTTACTTCCTTGATGAAGGTAATACTTTTGAATATTTTCATCTTTTAAATTGTTCTTTTTAAGTAATGACTGAATGTGTTTAGGGGCTGTCGTTGCAGTAAAACTAAAAACAGCTCGTCCATTCATATAAAGATTACCTTCACAAACTAGCTCTTTATAATCTTTACCATTAGAGCCAAAACTAAAATCAATGGGTAAAAAAACAGCTTCTTCACTAATCAAAGTAACAGTCGCTGCATCGCCAAAAAGTAAAGCTGTATTTTTATCAGTTTCCGAAATGATGTCACTGTATTGATCTGATGTAAAAAGAAGTCCTTTTTTCATACCATTATTTTTCATAAATGAAATGATATTTGAAAGCCCATAAACATAACCAGAACACCCTAAAGATATATCAAACGCAGCACAGTTTTCTGATAAATTAAGCTTACCATGCACAATTGCAGCTGTATGAGGAATGTTAAAATCTGGATTTTGAGTAACCACAATGCAACATTCTATTTCATCTACATTAATAGCTGAATTTTTTTGTAAATTTTTAAAAGCCTCAACACACATATCAGATGACTTAAAACCTTCATCTTTAACGGTACGGTACTTAACACCTATTTTATTTTCAATAAAATCATCATCTATTTCAAATTTTTCTTTTAAATCATAGTTTGATTTTTTTGTTTTAGGGATATATATTGCAATATTTTCTATACCTAACATTAAGATCCCTCTTTAATAAGTGAAAAATATAAATACCCTACTTCTTTCTCATCTAAAAAAAGTACACTTTTTGTTAGTTTATTGTTGAAATTAGTCAATAACTGCACTTTAATTTCTTTATTTTTTATACTTAAAGTATCATCTAAATAAAAATAGTCAAACCTTGTTACTATCCACTTTCCTTTTTCTTTTACTATTTTATTTAAAAAATATTTATTCATAGACACTACTATTTCAGTGTAACTATCAGGTAATATATTTTTAAAAGATATTACATTACCACAAACATTAGACATCTCAGTTATAATTTCTTCAGAGTATTTTACAGAACGTTTAATTTTATTATTATTGTCACAAACAACCGCATAATATTTAACATCATCGCCTACAAAACTTATTAATGAATTAATAACTTCATAATCTTCTTTAATTATTTTTTTTGTTATATATACAGTCGCGTTATTATGAAGTATTTCATGTGCAGAATACTTAACTCCCTTAATCACATCAAATTCATTAGATATAAAATTAATAACGGCATCAAAAATATCTGGCCCCTGTACGTATTTACGACTCCCTTTAAAACAAAAGTCTAAATCAAATTTATCATTCATATTGTAGCCCCGATTACAGATTTAATAATATTAAGAATTTTCAATTGCTCATCTTCACTTAGCTCTGGGTACAAAGGGAGGCATAAAATTCTTTTAGAAATATCTCGGGACTGTTTACAGTGCTGTTTAGGTTCAATATAAGCCAGTGTATCTAGTGACGGGTAAAAGTAACGTCGTGGAGAAATTTTTTGATGATTTAATGCTTTCTGAATCCTTAGTGCCTCATCTTCATCTTTTAAAATAATAGGAAAATAGCTATAGTTTTGAGTTGAATGTTTATTTTGCTCTTGAAATTGCACTAAGCCTTTGAGTTCATTTTTATATCGTTGATATAGTTCTTTTCTTTTTTGAGAAACTTCAGGCATTTCATCCAGTAAACATAAGCCCATTGCGGCTTCAAATTCATTCATTTTTGCATTTGTTCCCAGCTCAGGAATAGCCTCAGAACTTTCAATACCAAAATTGATAAGATACCTTGCTTTTTCAACTAATTTATCATCATTAATAATAAGCGCTCCGCCCTCAATCGTATGAAAAAGTTTAGTGGCATGGAAGCTTAAAGTTGAAATATCACCATAATTTAAGATGCTTGAATTTTTATATTTTACATTAAAGGCATGTGCGGCATCATAAATAACGTTTAAATTATGTTTTTTAGCAATTTGCTCTATTGCTTCAACATCACAGCCATTGCCAAACACATGCACAGGAACAATTGCTTTGGTATTGGGTGTAATAAGCGCTTCAATAGCGTTTGGCTCTATATTTAATGTTTGTGCATTAATATCAGCAAAGATAGGCTTAATTCCATTAGTCACCAATGAGCTTGTTGTTGCAACAAAAGAAAAAGGCGTGGTAATAGCATAGCCTTTTAAATCTAATGTTCTATAGGCAATTTCAAGTGCAACGGTACCATTCGCCACTAATACAATATTCTTTACGTCTAGATATTCAGCTAGCCTTTTCTCTAGTTTTTTAACTAATGGTCCGTTATTAGTTATCCAGCCATTGGCATAAATTTCATCAACATATTGTTTGTATTTTTCTTTGTTGGGTAGGTATGTTTTTGTTACATTGATCACAAATATTTTTCCTTTGGTGGTAGAGAAAAGATTTTAGTGTGGTTTTTGGGTTCTTTTTAAATGTTTAACGGGGTTAGACTTGATTGACAACTTAACTTTTCTTCATTTATCATGCCCTATATATGAAGATATATCAATATCTTTCCTTCCGTCGCATAGCGTGGTGAAACTGTACGGATAAGCCTATCTGGTAGCGAGTGAAATCTATTATTTCACTTAAATTTACTTGGATAAATGAAAGGCTTATATCATGCTGACCCAGATGAAATGTTACCAAGAAGTAGCTTGTCCAAATTGTCGTTGTAATCATATTATGAAATTAGGTAAGAATGCTCAAAATATACAGCGATATCGATGTGAAAATAACACCTGCCCAATGGTCACCTTTATGCTGAGCTATCGCTACAATCGCTACAATCGCTACAATGCCTGCGCTCCAAGAATCAAGGAACAATGCGTTGAAATGGCTATCAATAGCAGTGGTATTCGAGACACTTTACGCGTTTTAGGAGTTGATGAAAATACGATCATTAGCATTCTAAAAATCAAAGAAGACAGTCTTTTCAAGTTTACCAGTCTGAAAACACAGAAAATCCCTATGTGTCCGTTTGGAGCTAGTTTGCGAAGAAGCAGAGATAGATGATCAGTGTTATTTGTAGGAGAAAGTCAAGTCAGCGCTGGTTATGGTATGCTGTAGATCATGCGCTAATACAGTTATTGCCTATGTATTTGGCAGACGAAAAGGCGATGTTTTTAAAGAGTTAAAAGCGCTACTAACCCCTTTAAAATAAATCGGTATTACACGGATAATTGCGGGGCTTATGAATGAAATTTAGAGGGTAATGAGCATGAAATAGGCAAAAAACACTCAAAAAATTGAACGAAAGAATTTAACAATAGAACATGGATTAAGCGTTTAACTCGGCGAACAATCTGTTTTTCGAAAATAGATAAAGATGCATGGTATTGTCATTGGGCTGTTAATCAATAAAGTCGAATTTGGACGCGAGATTCACGCTTAAATAACAGGTTTCACCCACTACCCATCTCCTTACACACAAGTCTGAGATAAGGCTGTAAAATTTCATTATTTTAGCAACTATGACTGAGACTTGGACAGAAATGGAATTCCGTACTTTAGATTTAGGTGATTCACGCCTTAATAAAAGAGCCG
>ENA-OSET01005752-OSET01005752.1-sediment-metagenome-genome-assembly--contig:-NODE-5752-length-10341-cov-2.754287_pt1 | contig 10341 bp, 7 predicted proteins | sample MGYA00237882_ERZ534229 | MGnify/ENA primary metagenome ERZ534229 (study PRJEB26408, sample SAMN06266212) | sediment metagenome | isolation source: Hudson Canyon methane seep mesocosm | place: USA:Hudson...
CTTTGCCAATTATCAGGAATATTATGTATCAACTTGTCCATTGATTAGCCAAGATCTTTTGCTAGCCAAGGGCCAATTACTTGACTAACAGATAAGGGTAAATGTTTCCAAGCTGCAATAAATATCTGATATTTTGGATTTAGGGGATTAACATCAGGTATGGCATCAGATTTAACCAAATAAAATTCATAATATAAAGGTTTGGGTTCAAATCCCCAATGTTTCTTAAATCTATATGAGCCTGTTCCTTCTTTGCTACGGCCATAATCAAAAAATTTTATTCCTTTTTCTACAGCACGACGCATAACTTCCCAGTACATAAAGTCATTACCTTGCACTGACCTGGCATGTTCAGTTCCCCCCCCATAATAAGGCAAAACTTCATCTTTATAATAAAAATTCATGACACTGCTAATTAAATCTCCATTGTTATTAACCACAGTTAATATTTCACATTGTGAGCTAAAAACTTGTTTTAAGGTTTCAAAATATTTCTTTGAGAAAACAGGTGTACCAAGATTTCTTACACTTTCTGAGTAAGCTTGATAAAAGCGTTCAATACCGTCATCAATTTCGCTACTCAACCCAGCTTTAATACCCTTTCTAATCATTGCTCGTTGTTTACGGGGAATTGCCAGCATGTTTTTTTCCACATCAACATCCAGTTCTTTCCTAAACGTAACATAAAGTTCCTTGTATGGACGTTCTGGTGTTAATTGAGTTCTGTTTCTCATCTCCAGATAATCTACTCCAAGTTCTTTAGCTAATATACATGCTTTGTTATCTAACTCGGCAAATGATTCGTTATCATCGGCAATAATTCCACCATAAACACAAAAAGCACAAGAACTGAGAGAATTACCAAAAAGTAAACTTTTGATATGTACTAATGGAAGAATACCGGTCACCTTACCTTGGTGTTCCGTATATAAAAAGTATGCCTTATGTCCAAAAGACTTTTCTATCACTTCTTTCCAGCCCGCTTTATGAAAAAAAGTAGCTGAAGAGTTATGTACATATTCATCCCATTGTTTGGTGAATGAATTATCTAGAATTTTAATCATTTATTATTTAATAAGTGGCCAGTAGGAGAGTAATAAATTGTAAACTTCTATTTCTGATTAAGAAATACATTTTCCATGGTGTCCCAACTAAAATCAGCCAACAAAAATTCAATTCGTTGTTCCATTTTATCCAGATTCAAATAATGCCTAAACTTTGTTTTAAAATTCAAACCTTGCTGTTTAGGTTGCGCAGGATCTATTTCCCAAGGATGACAGTAGAATATAGCTGATTGCTGATCTTTGTTAATTTTATTAAATGCCCATTTTGAAAAGAAATATGGGTAAAACCTAAAAAAACCTCCGCCACCACAAGGAATGTTTTTATTTCCAATTTTTAACGTTGTTATTGGGATTTCCAAAAAATCTGAATTTTTTATTGGTTTGTAACAAAAACGAGGCGCATCAGGTATTCCATATAAATCATGCTTGACTGGGTAAACACTAGAACTGTATTTAAAACCCTCGTCCAACAAAACATCATGGGCCCATAAGTTATTGGCATTAATAGAATAACTAGCCGCACGATAGCCTTTAACATGAATTCCACTCAAGTCTTCTAATATTTTCTTTGAGCGGTTAATATCTAACCGAAATTGCTCCGGCGTTTGTTCAGTCACCCTAATATGCTCATAACCATGACAGGCAAGCTCATGACCTTCATTAACAATTCTTTTTACAATAGAGGGGTATCTTTCGGCTACCCAGCCTAAAGTAAAAAAAGTTGCTTTAGTATTATTTTCAGCTAAAGCATCCAGAATAACGTTTGTGTTTTTTACAACCCGATGCTCTAAACTATCCCAAGAAGCTTTTTCAATATAAGGTTCAAATGCTGAAACCTGAAAATAGTCTTCAACATCTACACTCATGGCGTTAATAACAGTTTTTTTTTGCATTACAAGACCAATAATTACTGAATTTATGAAGGTGAATACAAATACCTGATACATATATAGCATCAATCACTCATATTGCGCTTGGTTTTATACTTGCTACAGTATATTCACCAAACCAAAATAGTTATAATGCTATGAATATAACCAAGTTGTTTAATTATTATAAACATCACCCATATCTAATTGTAGCAATATCGCTTTACGTAACAATTCTCGCTCCTTATTTAGGGTATTTGTTAAATCAGCGACTTGTAGTTCTAATGCATTAATACGTTGGTCTTGAGTTAAATCAGAATTTCCTTCAAGCACTTTTTTTTCAGGTGCTTTACCGACGTTTAGCGAGACATAATCATCTTCGATTTCATTAATAACATGCTTAACACTATCTAGATCAATAACTAAGAGTTCTTCAAGAAATCCATATAATAAGAGTCTGTCACACAATGTGTTAATGCGACGAGGAATACCTTGTGTAAACCTGTATATTTCAGAAAACACATCTTCTTTAAACTCAGGCTTATTTTTCCATCCTGCTTTAGCAAGCCTAAAAAGAATATATTGCTCAATTTCAGCATCTGTTATAGCTTTTAAATGATACGTTGCTACAATTCGCTGTTTAACCTGATCCATGTCAGAAGCATACAAGAGTTGCCCTAATTCTTCCTGACCGACTAAAAATGTTTGAAAAATAACCTTCCCTTCAAATTCAAAATTCGAAAGCATTCGTAATTCTTCAATTGATTCCTTCGGTAGATTTTGAGCTTCGTCAACGACAAGGAGAACCCGCTTTCCGAACCTAGCCTTTTCTTTAAAAAAATCTTCTAAACGTGATAATAACGTAGCTTTATTATCACCTGGCTCACACGTAACATTAAATGTTCTCGCAAGCACTCTTAATGTATCATCTGCCCCTATTTGAGAAGTAACCATTAAACCAATTACAATATCTTCGTCTTGTTTTAAAGATTGATATAATTCCTTAACTAACATTGTTTTACCAGTCCCAGGAACACCTGTGACAACAACAAATCCTTCGCCTTGTATCAGCCCATAACGCAGATATGCCTTAGCTCTTTTATGACCAGCACTATTAAAGAAAAAATCCAGATTAGCATTTAACTGAAAAGGGTTCTGAGATAAATTATAAAAATTCTTATACATTTAAAATTGAAGTGATAAATTAGCGCTAATCCTATTTTCTGAATAACTATTTAAATTATCCTCCGAGTTTTGATCTGTGTATCGATATTCAACAACTCCGTTTAAACGAGCGAGAATATTACGTGTTACCCCCACTGAAAAATCAAATCGATCATCAGAAAAAGAATTATCACCATCTGACTCCGTTCTTTGCAAATTCGAACGAAATAAGACACTCGTACGCCTTGCAAAATTCCAGTTCCAACTTGCAGAAAGCCCTGTCACTTCTTCGTCATTTCCACTTTGTTCAAATGTTCTAATGGTTTTGAATACATTAGCAGATAAATCACTTTTACCCGTACGAAACGAAACGGACAACTCTGCTCGCTTAGTAATAAAAACTTCATCTGTTAATGTTGGCAATCGAGTATTAAAGCGTGAGTCTTGGCTTAGAACTATATTATCTTGTTGATTCCCGAAAGCATCTGTAACACTAAATATCTGTTGGTCTAGTAGTAATTGTTGTGTTGTCAGCGTATCTTCACTGTAACTGAGATTCCATATAGATCTTCGGGTTGTGTAGTTCAGCTCCGTATACCATTTATCACCCGTATTCAAACCTATATCATTGTTTGAGTATGTAACTGTCCAGTGTAGTCTATTAAAAGGTGAAACTTCAACAGTAACGAATCGATTATTACCATATCCTGCTTCTAACCTGAAACGCTGACTCGGTTGCCATTGGCCACCAAAAGTATAAAAAACACCATTATTACTACTATCTGAATTACTGGCAAATGAATTACTACTCTGTCCTCCACGCATAAAAACATTCAATTCACGGCCTACTGCATACCTTACTTCGGCTGTTGAATCTTGAAAATCCACATCTTCACTATCACTATTACTTCTGCTACTATTATTAAACGCTAGTGACCAACTAAAATAGGAAAAATCATTCCCACTTGTCAATCTAATATTTTGAGATAGTGAATTGGTATTCGATAGGGTACTAGAGCCTCCATCAGCACTCACTCTATCGTAGCTAACTCTAAATTCACCATCAGCAAAACCACTAAAATGCGGTGTCCAATAAGGCGATAATTTAAAAGTAGAAACATTTGTACTATTATTAGCAGCACCAGAAACATTATCATTTGCAATATTCCTATTAGAAATATTTTGTTGACTAATAGATGAGCTTGAGTCGACAAACAATTTATTTGAAACTAATTCATACAGAGTATTCATCTGCAATTGATGGTTTATATCTAACCCCGAGTCACCTTCGGCATTGTATAAATTCTGCATTCTATAATTAAAATCAAAAGTACTGACTGAAGATGTTCCATTGACAGACAGGCCTGGACTTAATTCGGTAACCAAAGCACTTTTTTCATTAGAATTTGTTAAATTTATATTATCCGAATACACTTGTTCAAGATTTAAACTAGGGCGTAACGTCCAATCTAAGGCCCAGGCGGGTTCTTGAGCTATCATAAAAATAGAACTAAGAAAACAAAGAATGAATTTTCTAATGAGTCGATTATTCATGTATCAATAATGTCCATAGCCATAATAATCCCCATCAAGTTTTCTTTGAGCTTTATTAAGTAAAGCAAGGACAACGTCTGAACAATTCTGTAATTTGGCAACGGATTGCATAACAAAATTTTGAGGGGTAGTTTCAGCACCTATAACCAAAACAACTTGCCCCATATGACTAGCCAAAACTTCAGCTTGAGTTGTTGCCAATAAAGGGGGGCTGTCAAAAATAATAATTCTATCTGGATATCGTTCACTTAATTCTTTTGATAACTCGACCATCTTATCGCTTGCCAACAACTCTGTGGATAGCTTATGGCTTTTACCTGCAGGAATAATACGTAAACCAGGAACTTCAGTCTCTAGGATTATATCTGACAATTGTAATGAATCAGTTTCTAAAAAATCAATTAGACCCTTCTCACTTTTAATCCCTAATACTTTTGATACCGATGGCTTAGCAACATCTGCATCAATTAATAAAACTTTTTTATCCATTTCTGCTGCAATACTAAAGGCTAGGTTTATCGATGTAAATGTTTTTCCTTCCCCAGGTATACTACTCGTCACTAAAATTAAATTTGCATTATCTATATCACGCTTTCTTGATCCCAGAGCATTAACAACCAAGGGTCTCTTAATACTTCTATATTCTTCTGCTATTTTATTATGTGCATCATTCAACTGAATAAAGCCATTCTCAGCTAAAGCACCCCAATTAAATGTTACAACCGGCTTACTACTTTTAATACTTAGCAATTCTTCTTTTTTTAAATCAATACTACTTTCATGCTGCAAAATGCTATTTTTATCAGCATTTTTCTTATTGTCTTTTTTAACCGTATTTTCAATCTTTTGTGACTTTTCTAGAGCTTTTTCTAACATGCTCATAAATATCTCCGATACACACCTAGTTTACTATCTAAAGAAATAACCATTAAATAAAAAATCAAGACATAATTTCGTACATCATTACACTTGAATAGATTACTAACAAAAAAACATTTGCAAAAATATACTTCAATAACCTGATCTTGTTTTTTGCAACTTGAGTTTTGTGAACGACCTCTGTCACAACTCCCAAAACAGGAATACCAGCAAGCTGTGTTAATTGCTTTGCATCAATAAAGGTGGGTCTTAAAATGACAATTAACAGAGAGATAGCAATACCTACAACAAAACCAATCACCAATGAAGCAGTGTATAATAACAATCGATTAGGCGCTGATGGTGTAAGTGGCATATTTGCAGGGTCTGCAATTTTAAATTTTAAAGCTGAAACCTGTGAATCAACTTTACTTGACATAGTAGCCTGTTCCCTACGATCAATTAATGCTAAATAATTCTTTTTAATTGTTTCATAGTCTCTATTAAGACTTTGCATTTCTGTTTCTATGGATAATCGTAGATTAAATTGATCATCTTCTTTTTGCAGTTTAATTTTATAGGAATGTAACCGTGCTTTAAGAGAAGCAATTTCAACATCAATATTATTAACTGCTATTTTTATAGTTTGAACATAAGGGTTAGACATAGCTTGATAGCTACTAAAAAAGGAATCATCCGAAGACTCACTTAACCTCTTATTTTCATCTTTTCTACTTTGTAACGCCAAAATTTCATTTTCTATTGTGGCAATGTTGGGGTGATTCTTGGTGTATTTTAATAAAATCTCATCCTTTCGTTTTTTCAATTCCGTAATACGCGCATCCTCTACCACAGAATTGTTTTCCACAATCTCTGTTAACCCCCATTCTTCACCAGATTCTAATGCTTCTGCTAACTGCCTTTGTAATACTTGCCTTCTAGAAAGAATTTCTGATAATTTCAGCTTTACACTTTCTGATTTCTGACGAATCTTTCTAATTTCATCAACTTGACCTTCACCTGCCTGCCCAGGTAACAGACCTATATTGATTCGTTTAAAATTTTCTTTTGTACTTTCTGCATTACGTAATCTTTGCTCATATTCCTTAATTTGATTATCAATAAATCTTTGAGCAGAATCTACATCCGTTAAAGTTGACTGTTGTGTCTGTTCAGAAAAAACAGTCAAAACAGCTTGCACCACCCTCTTAGCATTTTGAGGGTCGGAAGATTCATACGTTATCGAAAAAATCTCACCTCTACCTCCAGTTATTTTAACGTTATTCTTTAATTTGTTCACAAGACTATGAGTCTTACCTTCAGAAGATTGCTCGACTTCCATCCCTGCTAACTCAGCAACTTTAAGCATATTATGCTGAGTAAACATTAGTTTTTTCATTATCGCAACCAGACCTCTAACATCCGTCTGAACAGCCAACCCTCTCAATAAAGGCCTTAGCATAGTACGTGTATCTACATGTACCCGTGCCGTAGACTTATATACATCAGGCATCTGATAGACAAATACCCAGCCACCAACACAAATAAACCATGCAACAATAGTAATAACCCATTTATTACGTACTACACCTTTTGCATAAAGAAGCACTTCAGAAAACTGATCTTGCATATTGTTTTAAAGTTAAATTTGTAAAATATAAATTACTAAGGTAACTAATATTAATTAGCTACTAAAGGGGCGCTTAGCGGTTAGTTTAAAAGGGTCAATACATACAGACTCATTTACCTAAAGACTTCGTGTATCAATCTATCACAATGCAAAAACCACCTCCTAATACTAGTGAATATTCCTAAAAATGCTAATTACTTTTAATCTTTGGATAAAAAAGACGAGCCAAAATTTGCTGAATGCCTTTTTTCTTAAACAAAACCCAAAATACCCACTCGACAATAAAGGAATTTTTCATTGTAAGATTTCCTTACCAGCCTAAATTAATCGAGCAAGTATTTCAGGTATCATAGTAAAAAAGGTTATTTTAAGGAGCGTTCTTCAACTAAATACCCTAGAAAAAAGCTTCAGGAACAATTAAAATATCCCCAGGTAAAATCTTAACATTTTTCGTTAGATCGCCATCTTCAATCAAATCATCAATTTTCACACCAAATTGAAACTGTTTTTCTCCAATCTTTCTAATAATGCTAGATCTATTACCATCTCCATATTGACCAATACCACCTATTTGTATCATTAAATCAAGTAACGTCATTTCTTTTCTATACGGTAATGATTTAGCAGAATATCTATTGCCACCTGAACTACCTGAACTACCTGAACTACCTGAACCACCTGAACCACCACTTATCTGACCAATTATACGTACTTGTTGTTGATAAATTCCCTCAAAATTATTTACCATCACTGCTACCAAGGGGTCTCTAACATATTTAGCTAGACCCTTTTCTATATCACGAGCGAGCTCGGAAGGTGTTTTCCCCGATGCTAATAAATCATCCAATAATGGTGTGTTAATTTTCCCATCAGGTCTAACAGTCACAGCTCTGGAAATATCAGGGTTATCCCACACAAAAATCTCAAGGCTATCACCAGGGCCGATAATATAGGTATAGTCGGAAGGCAGCTCTACTTCACCATCTAATGGCGGATGACTACAACTTATCAAAGATAATATCGACAACAACACAACTATCATTTTGATTTTAAACATACTGTTAACTCCTTACTCTAATATATATAAAAATGCAATTACTGTTCACTAACTAAATGAGCACACTTTACAGCTTTAATAACGAACAATATTCACTTTATCCCAAAACGCATGAGCTTTTGTCCTGTTTACAAAATCACTAGTAGGCACTCCCGGTACAATCATCGGCCACCTCCCCCTCGAAAAAGGGGTTTTATTTAATAAAACATCCCCTACCTCCTATTCCCCAAAAGAAGAGGGCTGAACACTTATGCACCAAATACTCTCAATTATAATAAAAATATTGATTTGCAAGCCACTTAATTTTTAATTTTAGCAAATAGCTCTTCAATTAACTGTTTTTCTGGAAATTCCAACCCTTTCCCAAGATGTAAAGCCTGACTTAATTCTGAAGAGGCAGCAATGGTGTTACCAGCTTTATAGTAAGCAACTGCTAAATGATAGTGAAAAACAGGCACTTCTGACTGAAGTATAATAACTTTCTTAAATATTGATAAAGCCTTATCAATATTTCCATTCTTTAATTGAGCCCACCCATACGTGTCCAAGAAATAAGGGGACCTTGATTGTTTAAAAACTTCAGATAATTGAATTGCTTTATTGATATCGTCTACTTCACCCAAATCATCAAGTAGTATCGTTGCTAAATTATTTATAGCTACATTTTCTCTTGGATTTAATAGTAATACTTTTTCATACACCTCAATTGCTTCATTAAATTGCTCATTTTTCCCATAGTACTCGGCTAAAAGAAGCAACAAACCAATATCTTTAGAATTATTTTTCAATCCATTAATATATGTATTATATTCAGCATCCTTATCTCCACTAATAGCATATAACCTAGCCAATTCAACATAGACTGAAACACCTTCTATTTTCTTATTTTCCAAAGAATTATTTATAAAATCGATCGCTTTTGTATATTTATCAAAACGCGACATAAGTTGACTTTTCAATATGTAGGCATAGGTAATATCTGGATTTTGCATAATAAAATCATCCAAATATTCTTTCAATTCTGATTGTTTTTTTAATTCATAGTAACATTCAGCCAATCCAGATAATGCATATTTATGCCACGGATAGTCATCTAACATGGTTTTGTACAAAACCATGGCTTTTTCACATTTATTTTGTTTTTTTAGTATTTTACTTTTAAAATGCGATGTAAAAAAAACACCATTTTTACGTTGACTAATTACATCAATATATTTATTAGCATTATCCCAATTTTTTTCAGTAATATTCAATTCAATTAATTTAGTTAAAAATGCCAATTGACCTGGCTTAATTTTCAATGCTCGTTCTAAAATTTCAATTGCATAACCAATATGTTCTTCACTTACTGATTTTCCAACCATAAAATTTATAGCCATCACATTACTTGGATTAAACTTTAAAGCATTTATATAGTTAAAATTAGCTTTATCCAAGTCGCCTTGTAGTTCGTTGATAGATGCTAATAAAGATAAAGCACCATCCATTTTAGGCTTTTCCCAAATAATTTTTTCTAAAATCTCAATGGCATCACTATATTTTTCTGTTGCTTTAAATACTTTAGCTTTGAGAAATTTCGCCTCTATATTTTCAGAATTAAGTTTTAATGTTTTTTCAATATAACCCAAACCTTCCTGAAATTTATTATTTGAAATATCAATTTTTGCTAACAAAAGGTATATAGCTTCTTTATTTCCATTATTCCGCATTATAATATCGATTAAAATTTTCTTTGCCTTACCATGCTCAGATTTTCTAACCAGCCATTTAGAAAATGTCATTATTGCTGAATAGTTTTCTTTATCATTTTCAATAAAGGTATCCAATTGAGTTAATGCCTCCTGCCCTTCAACTTCATAAAGAAAATCAAGTAAATATAGTTTAGCATTAATCAATTCTGGATTTCCATTCACTATGGATCTTAAAAGCTCATCCCCTTGCTGTATCTTATTCGCTTTTAAATAGACCTTAGCTAATGCAAATTTAACTTGTACATTATCTGTGAGTTCATTAATTTTTTTATAACCATCAATAACTGCATCAACATCATTTAACATTGTATCCAGTCGTATTTTTAATACAAGAAGAGAAATATCATTTTTATTCTTTTGCAAAGCAAAATCCAAAGTGACTAATGCCTCATCA
>ENA-OSET01005754-OSET01005754.1-sediment-metagenome-genome-assembly--contig:-NODE-5754-length-10336-cov-26.035384_pt1 | contig 10336 bp, 7 predicted proteins | sample MGYA00237882_ERZ534229 | MGnify/ENA primary metagenome ERZ534229 (study PRJEB26408, sample SAMN06266212) | sediment metagenome | isolation source: Hudson Canyon methane seep mesocosm | place...
CGCCTCAAATGAACAAAAAAACTGCCTCAAAAGGGCTTTCCCTCGCGACGATTTCTATTCTCGGACAAGCTCCTAGCTTTTAAAACCTACCTAATTACCCTTCAACGGTTGTCCATTTAGCCGCTAATTTAGCAGAAGCTATACCTAAACCAACACCTACAGCAAGAGAGAAAGAAATCACTAATAATGGGTTTGCCCATGTAGCATTTAGCAGAATATCTTTTGATAACATATCAGGTGTTTGTAAAAGGTATCCGAATGTTGCTGAATAGCCTAAAACAGTCGCTGGAATGCATGAAAGCACTTTTAAGTTTGCCGCAAGACAAGAAACAATAACAGAAATACAAACAACAATTCCGGCCATTAATGGAAAGCCAAGTGCTGCATCAGAAGGAATATTAGTCAACTGAACAGCTGCATACCAAGCCATTACCACACCAAAAACACTACATATCACAGTATTTTTAGCTGCTTCATCAGTACCACCCAGAGCAAAATATGCCGCCCATGAAATAGTTGCAGCCCAAATTAGAAAAACACCCGCTAATGGGCCTACAGCCAAAAATACAGCCGCTCCCGCCAAAACACCAATACTTACAGAAAGTGCAGTAAGACTATTCATTAAAAAACTCCAAATTAACACCCCATTAATTATTTTTGAGCCAATGTAGTGAGGCGATACTACAAAAGCCAAAGTAAAAACTGCGTTATTCCCAGCAGTATTGCTGATTTAAGCACACAAAATCAAAATAAGCTAGTTCACATTTCCATATTCACACAACAGTATTTAATTCAAATCACAGATCATTTTATTCATTTTCCATTGCCTGCTTAATATAGCCTGAAGTTACCACATCCATCGTTGAAATATGGTTAACATACCAGTCAGGCCAGGTTTGTTGAACATATTGAGCCAATTCATCAATATTACTAGCACTATTCCAAAGCCCTATAATATCTTCCAGTCCCTGCAGTGCCTCTAAATGCTCCCTATGATGACAATGAAAAGCAGGAAAATCATATTTCTCCATCATATAGTTTTCTCTATCAAAATGCGCTTTAGTATGCTCTAACCATTGCTGGCACAATCGTGATATTTCATCACTATTTTTCGCTACAATCGCTGCATTAACCTGGTTTACGATACTCAACTCATCTCTATGCACATCATTCATGGCATCCATAGCGACTTGTGGAATATTTTCGGCTTCTAGTACATTATTATTTTGCATTATTATCATTTATCCTGATTATTAATTGAAATGATTCCGTTATGCTCTACCTTTAACAAGATCATAAAGCTGGACCTATTAAGAAGGAAATGAGGCTTTAGAGCCTATGCTATCAGACATATTGCCCTGAACACCAGCCAGAAGACCAGGCCCACTGAAAATTGTACCCTCCTAACCAACCCGTAACATCCAGCACTTCACCTACAAAATACAAGCCTGAAACAGACTGACTTTCCATGGTCTTAGATGAGATAGCCGCACAGTCCACTCCACCCAATGTAACTTCTGCTGTTCTATACCCTTCTGTCGCATTCGGTTTAATTTGCCACTGTTCAATTGCCTTCGCTATAAGCTTAACTTGTTTATCTGGCATATCTTGAATAGACGTCTCCAATAACTTTGAAGTGATTAGTGCTGCAAGCAAACGTTTAGGCAGCCATTCAGCTAAAATATTTTTCAGTTGCATTTTAATATGCTCAGATCGTTTTTGCAGCAATGCTTCCGTCACATTCATTTCAGGCAGAAAATTGACCATAATGGTTTCACCCGCCTGCCAATATGATGAAATCTGTAAAATAGCAGGACCACTTAAGCCCCTATGGGTAAACAAAACATTTTCTTTAAAACTTTGTTTTTCATTACTGACCACACAAGGCACTGCTATACCCGATAAAGGCGAAAGCTTTTCTTTATCCTCAGGTTGCAGCGTAAAAGGTACTAAGCCCGCCTGTGTTGGGATTACATTAATGCCAAACTGCTGCGCTAATTGATAGCCAAAAGGCGTGGCACCCATTTTTGGAATAGACAAACCACCTGTCGCAACAACAACAGACTGGCATTGAATCGTCTGTTTATCTGTGGTTAATTGAAATTCGTTTTCTGTCAGTTTTTTTATCGACTGTATTTTGCAATTTAGCTGAACTTTCACCTCAAACTTTTTGCATTCAGAAAGCAGCATATTTAAAATATCTTTAGCGCTGTCATCACAAAATAATTGCCCGTGATCACGTTCATGGAATGGAACCTGATACTGATCAATCAAGGCCAAAAAGTCCCACTGAGTATAACGACTAAGCGCTGATTTACAAAAATGCGGATTTTGAGAAATGAAATTTTCAGCATCAACCGAGTAATTAGTAAAATTACAACGCCCCCCTCCTGACATTAGAATTTTCTTACCTGGCTTATTAGCAGAATCTAACAGCAAAACACTGCGCCCTCGTTTTGCAGCCTCAATTGCACACATTAATCCCGATGCGCCAGCACCAATAATCACTACATTACTTTTTTGCATTCTTTTGCCTTACAAATTTAATACTTGAGTGCTATATTGCTAGGAATATAACCATTTCCTAAAACACTGCTGTCACTGAAAACATAATTCTAAACGGAAACATTCACTATGGAAGAAACGGGCCCCCATTATTTAATAGACATTTTAGCACTGTTGCTGGCGACAGTAATTATTGTCCCTACATTTCACGCTCTTCGGCTGGGTGCTATTCTTGGTTATTTAACAGCTGGCGCTATTTTGGGTCCCTGGGGTTTAGGCGTCATTACAGAAGTGGAGGAAATTCGTCACTTAGCCGAGTTTGGTGTTATCTTCCTGCTTTTTGTACTTGGAATTGAACTAAAACCCGAAAAATTATGGCAAATGCGCAAACTGGTATTAGGCTTAGGTGCAAGCCAATTATTCATTACCGCTGCAATTATATTTCTTATTTCAATCGTATTAGAAATTTCAGTCAATGAATCTATTATCATAGGTTTTGGACTAGCCCTGTCATCCACAGCATTTTGTTTAAACTTACTGGCAGAACGAGGTGGAATAACAACCATCATGGGTAAAATGGCCTTTGCTGTGCTGTTATTCCAGGATATAGCTGTTGTGCCTTTATTAGCCTTGATTTCCATGCTCGCTGGAGGGGAATTAGATGCCGCTGAATCTGGCTTGAATCTAATTCATGCTATTACAGCAATTAGTGTTCTGCTATTAATAGGCCGCTATTTACTCAATCCTGTTTTAGATAGAATTGTCGCTAGTCAAGACCCTGAAGTGTTTCTTGCTGTCGCTGTATTACTGGTCCTTGGTGTTGCCTGGATTATGGAACTGGTTGGCTTATCGATGGCTTTGGGCGCCTTTCTGGCGGGCTTAATGCTGGCAGAGTCACATTATCGTCATCAGATAGAAGCCGATATAATGCCTTTTCGTGGCATTTTGCTCGGTTTATTTTTCATGACGGTGGGTATGGGGATTGATCTTGGCTTATTATGGAATAATCTGTTTAACATCATTGGACTAACCTTGACCCTAATGCTGACAAAAGCCATTGTCATTTACGCACTAGCCAGGATGAATAAGACCCGCCATGATATTGCAATACAAACAGCAGTGCTACTGTCTCAAAGTGGTGAATTTGGTTTCGTCATGTTTGGTTTCGCTGCAGCATCAGGTATTCTGGATCCACAAATTAGCCAATCATTGATCCTGATCATTGCCTTAAGCATGATCCTCACACCTTTTGTAGTAAGACTGGCAAACACCTTATTATTAAAGTTATACACCCCAGACATCACTGAATACCATGGCAATGAATTTATTGAAAATGCTCAACAACACGTGATTTTAGCTGGCTTTGGTCGCGTGGGTGCCCGAATCGGTGCAATTCTAAATGCCGCTGGCGTTCCTTATATTGCCATTGATATGGATCAAAAACGTATTAAAGCAGCTCGCGCACAAGGATTCCCCGTATTTTTTGGCGATGCTTGCAATGTTAAAGTACTCAGTTCAGCGGGTGCTGATCGTGCCAAAATGATTGTTATTGCTTTAGATAAAGCTAAAAACATAGATCGCATGGTGCCATTAATACGGCAACATTATCCCGACGTCCCCATCCACACACGTGCCCTAGATAGACAACATTGTGCTGATTTAATTACTCAGGGTGTGAGTACGACCATATCAGAAACCTTGGAAATCAGTTTGCGCCTTTCTGAAGAGGTTTTATTAGGGAATGACATTAAACAACTAGATGCTGAAAAAGTCATTAATGAATTTAGAAATGACTATTATGAGGATGTGGTACAAAAAGTGACAGAAAATAAAGTGGTGATGGGGGAATTAAGGCATTAAGCAAACTCGCAAGGTGGGCATTGCCCACCCTACTAGAACACTGCCCCGTATGTTCGTGAAATCAGGATTTTCGTCATTCCTGCATGCTTTTAGCAGGAATCTATTTTTTTAAACAATAGATTCCCGATAAAAAGACTTCGGGAATGACGAACTTTTTAACAAACTTACGAGTTACGATACTAGTCTAACCGTAGGGTGGGCAATGCCCACCCTTGCAATTATTTGTCTTCGTCCGCTTTTGAATATACATTATCCCGATATTTAAACTGTACACCTTGTAAAAAATTTCGTAAAACCTGGTCTTTACATAGACGATAGTTTTTATGACCTTTTTTACGAAAAAATGCACTTAGCTCATGTCGGCTTAAATCAAACTCGGCAAAACCAAAAATTTCAAGAATATCATCCTCTTTCAAGTTTAAGGCAATTTTTAGTTTCTTAAAAATTATATTATTAGTCAGACGTTTTTCAGGCTCAGGTTGCGCACCTTCTTTTTTGCCGCGTTTTTCATTAATTAAACCATTCAAAAACGTGGCTAATTCTTCATCGCCGCATTCCTGAAAAGCTTCGTCATCATCTTTTTTTAGCCAGTCACTCACTTGTTCGCGTGTGACGGTACAATCCGCCTGAGCAAAAATAGCAATCATTTTTGAATCATCAAAATCAAAGGTGTAGCGAATACGACGTAAAACATCGTTATTGGTCATTAAATTTCCTTAGCTGGTTTTAAAAGGTGGGCATGCTATCGCTTTGCCCACCCTACATTATCTAACTTACTTTATGCTTGTTGATACTTTTCTATTTTATCAAAATTCAAATAGCGATAAGTATCGTCTGCTGTTGCATTAATTTGTTCAAAATAAGCAATATATTCCTCAAAAGAAGGAATCTTACCCAGAATTGAACAGACCGAAGCCAATTCAGCTGAACTCAAATAAACGTTGGCGTTATTCCCTAAACGATTGGGGAAGTTACGTGTAGAAGTTGATACTACTGTTGCATTATCCGCGACTCGCGCCTGATTACCCATACATAAAGAACAACCTGGCATCTCCATACGCGCCCCTGACTTACCGAAAGTACTGTAATAACCTTCTTCTGTCAGTTGATCCTGATCCATTTTTGTTGGTGGAGACACCCACAATTGAGTCGGCAAACGACCTTCATGCTTCTCAAGCAATTTACCCGCAGCACGAAAATGACCAATATTAGTCATACATGAACCTAAGAATACTTCGTCAATTTTTGTTCCAGCCAGAACAGATAATGTTTTCACATCATCAGGATCATTCGGGCAAGCCATAATAGGTTCTTTGATTTCATTCAGATCAATTTCGATGATTTCGAAATACTCAGCATCTGCATCTGGCTCCATCAATTCTGGTTTAGCTAACCATGCTTGCATTTGTTCAATACGACGGTTAATGGTTCTGGCATCGCCATACCCTTCAGCAACCATCCATTGCAACATAGTGACATTTGAATTAATGTATTCACGTATCGGTGCTTCGTCTAAACGAATAGTACAACCTGCTGCAGATCGTTCAGCTGATGCATCAGATAGCTCAAATGCTTGCTCAACTTTTAACTCGGGTAAGCCTTCAATTTCCAGAATACGACCTGAAAAGACATTTTTCTTACCTTTCTTTTCAACCGTTAATAAACCTTTATCAATCGCCGCTAGAGGAATTGCATTAACCAAATCACGTAAAGTGATACCTGGCTGCATTTCACCTTTAAAACGCACCAGAACTGATTCAGGCATATCTAAAGGCATAACACCTGTAGCAGCAGCAAAAGCGACTAAACCAGAACCCGCTGGAAATGAAATCCCCATAGGGAAACGGGTATGCGAATCCCCCCCTGTACCTACCGTGTCAGGTAATAACATCCGGTTTAACCAGGAATGAATAATACCGTCGCCAGGGCGTAAAGCCACACCCCCACGATTCATAATAAAATCGGGTAAGGTATGCTGCATCTCAACATCAATCGGTTTTGGATAAGCGGCAGTATGACAGAATGACTGCATCACTAAATCAGCAGAAAAGCCTAAACAGGCTAAATCTTTTAATTCATCACGGGTCATAGGACCAGTCGTATCTTGAGAACCGACAGTCGTCATTTTAGGTTCACAATAAGTATCAGGACGTACACCTGCCACACCACACGCTTTACCAACAATTTTCTGCGCTAAGGTATAACCTTTATTAGTTTCTACTTTATCTGCGGGTCTTTCGAATACATCTGATGCGCTTAGGCCTAACGATTCTCTTGCCCTGTCTGTTAAGCCTCGACCGATAATTAATGGAATACGTCCACCTGCGCGGACTTCATCAAGAATTACATTGGTTTTTAAGCTAAATTCAGAAACCACTTCATCACTATCGTGACGCTTTACAACACCCTGATATGGGAATATATCAATCACATCCCCCATGGCCATATTTTCGACATCACATTCAAACGGTAATGCGCCTGAATCTTCCATGGTATTAAAGAAAATAGGCGCTATTTTCCCACCGATACAAATACCGCCACCACGTTTATTGGGTACAAAAGGAATATCATCCCCTGTATACCAAAGCACTGAATTAGTCGCTGATTTACGTGAAGACCCAGTACCGACAACATCACCTACATAGGCAACAGGAAAGCCCTTTTGTTTTAAATCTTCAATTTGTTGCTCTGCATTAGTGATACCTTCCCGTGGTATTTTAAGCATTGCCTTAGCATGCAATGGAATATCAGGACGTGACCAGGCATCAGGAGCAGGCGATAAATCATCAGTATTGGTTTCACCCGTCACCTTAAAGACGGTAACAGTCATTTTTTCTGCCACCTTTGATTTATGAGTAAACCACTCCGCATCTGCCCAGGACTGGACTATTTGCTTAGCAAACTCATTACCCGCATCGGCTTTTTCTTTGACATCATGAAAAGCATCGAAGACCAATAAAGTATGAGATAAGGCTTTAACTACAATCGGAGCCAATTCATTGTTATCCAACAAATCGATTAAAGGCTCAATATTGTAACCGCCTAACATGGTACCTAATAATTCGGTCGCTTTAGCGGCATCCAGAATAGAAGAACTAACTTCACCTTTAGCAATTGCCGCAAGAAAACCAGCTTTGACATAAGCGGCTTCATCAACACCAGCAGGGACACGATTAATTAACAGATCAAGGATAAATGTTTCTTCCCCCGCAGGTGGTTGTTTAATTAATTCAACTAACCCAGATACTTGTTCAGCATTTAAAGGTTGAGGAACGATTCCATCAGCAGCACGTTCTGCAACATGTTTACGGTATTGCTCTAGCATTATTGGCCCTTAACTTAGTTATAATCTGTTGATTTTAACAGATTTTTTAATCGCTTATGTGGCAAATTATATAAATAGTGTTGCTGTTTACAGTAAACAGTAATTCTCATCGGTGATTTAAATTAGCTTCACTTTTAAATCATCATTGATAAAAACATGCTGTCTCTGTAGGCAATAATTTAAATATTATCTATCAATAGGATAATCAGTGAATAATTGGAGCATACCTTCCTCTATTGATTATAGTGATGATGTTTTATCCTTTTATTAATCATAAATCAAAGACCTGACCCTTGAGTCTTTGTTTGACCAGATGAGTATAGAGCTTAGTAAAATATTAGCTGACAACATTTATCCTCAGCCTCAGCATAAACAAGAGATAAGCAAGTTTGGTAGCTCAAGCAACAGCTTTATTAATCATAATAAGAAAATTCGCTGATTTATATTGAAATCTATAATATGATTTGTCACAAAATCATCGAATACTGATTTCAATTCAATCATGAGTAAATGTTTTGCTAACAAAAATAGAGGATCAACTGAAATAGTGTATTTAACAAGCCATATAAAAACAACCCGCTTTATAACTGTGTTTTTATCGTTATTCTTGTTGACTGCTTGCCAGTCAGTCACTTTTATCCAGTCTAAAGATGATATTTCAGCTCTTAAATACGAATTTTCTTTAATTAAAAATCAATCTGTTTTTGGTAAAATGGGTGGGGTAGAAGTTAATGAAAATGATTCATTACCCCTTATTGCGCGTCATTATGGCCTAGGCTTCGATGAAATTACGCTTGCCAATCCTGAGACAGACACCTGGCTTCCTCAAACGGGTCATACTGTTATATTACCTTTAAAATTTGTTCTTCCCAACACACCCCAAAAAGGCCTGGTTTTAAATTTAGCAGCCAAACGGCTATTTTATTTTACTGAAAACAAAGCTAATAAAGTACTCACCTTCCCTGTTGGCATAGGTCGAAAAGGCTGGGAGACGCCTACGGGAACAACAAAGGTGATTGCAAAAAAAGAACACCCTGACTGGGTTGTACCTAGGTCAATCCGTTTGGAACATAAAAAAAAGGGAGACCCATTACCAAAAGTTGTTCGGGCAGGACCAAATAACCCGCTAGGTGATTACGCTATACGCCTTGGTATTCCGGGTTATTTAATACACGGTACAAATAAACCTTATGGCGTTGGAATGGCGATAAGTCATGGTTGTATTCGTTTATATCCTGAAGATATAGCCATATTATTTAAACAGATAAAGATTAGCTCGCAAGTTAAACTCATTCATCAACCTTTTTTAATCGGGTGGGAAAAAGATGAATTATATATTCAAGTTTATCCATCGGCTCATGTCAGTAAAAAACACTACCAAAAATTGCAGTTAGATTTTAAGAAAAAAATAAAACGTATTGCTCATCGAACTACACGGCAAATTAACTGGGATAAAGTCGATAAAGCCATAAATCAGAAAAACGGGGTTACTGTTGCAATATTTAGCGATAGCCCCCTTGTCACATCTGATTTATTTACCCCCTCATTACATTTATATCAACAGGTCAAACCCTCAGGCTTGACAATTGATTCCTGGCGTCTAAAAGTAACGGAATCTACTAATGCCAAAACAGCCCAACGTTTAACTGCCATGCTGAATCATCAAGGGCCTCCCATTCCATCACATACATTATCTAGTAAAATCGGCTATATCGTCGTCGCTGGTCCTTTTTTTACTGAAAAAGATGCTCATAAATCCCTTACACGATTAAAAATAGATTTTTCAATACAAGCTAGTTTAATAGAGCCTGGTCAGGAAATTTCTGAAATACAAAATATAAAGTCATTTATTTCCAATCTATTTTAAATTTGAATGGCTATTAATATAGATTAAAGATTCCTTCGATAGTAGGAATGAATCAGCACTTGTCATCTCGACGTCAGGAGAGCTCTTAATGCCAAAATACAATAGGCTAGCTAGAGATTCTTGCATGACGATAAAGACTGCTTATCTAACATATTAAGCTTATCGCTCGAAATTTCTTTTTCACTCAAAATTTTGGCAAACCATGCTTCTTCTGTTTGGTAACGAGGCATCATTTCTACCTGCAACCCTGACTGAAAAAACTTTTGTTGTAATCTCAGAGCCCGACTCTGTTTTTTAAAAAGCCCTAAAGAAATAATTCCTTTATCTTCACCCTTTGTGAACAACCAATAATCGGTCACTCCTTTATCTTTTAACATCTGAACATTGTTGCTGGATTGCTGATAACTTGCAGCTGCCGGGTAATAAACTAGATAACTGATTAACACTTCAATATCCTGCTTAAATGTTGTCGCATTACTATAGTTGTTTAACCCCTGCCAATCTTTAAGGTCTTGCTCTGTTGAGAAAGGGCCCAGTTGGTAGCAAAAAGTAGAGCGCTCAGAAATACTGGCAGATTGCTTCTCTTCACTCCCTACTCGATCTAAATTCTCTTCTATAACTTCATTCTGCTTCTCTGCTACTACTAATTCAGTCGCGTTAATTACAGCTTTTAACTCCGTTTTATTTTGTAGAGGGGCTTGCTCTGTTTCTGTTTCTGTTTCTGTTTCTGTTTCTGTTTCTGTTTCTGTTTCTGTTTCTGTTTCTGTTTCTGTTTCTGT
>ENA-OSET01005755-OSET01005755.1-sediment-metagenome-genome-assembly--contig:-NODE-5755-length-10336-cov-3.685349_pt1 | contig 10336 bp, 10 predicted proteins | sample MGYA00237882_ERZ534229 | MGnify/ENA primary metagenome ERZ534229 (study PRJEB26408, sample SAMN06266212) | sediment metagenome | isolation source: Hudson Canyon methane seep mesocosm | place...
CGAAGTATTAATAATGATTTAATGCTGATGTATGAAAGGCTTAGCAGCTTATTGTAGGTTTTACCGTAGAATGAGATAACTGTATCTTTAGGCCACGTTGGTTTTTTTCTGGCGGCGTTCACGCACAGCAAGTGCTAAATCATGCAATAAAACTTCACTATTATCCCAGGCCATGCATGCATCAGTAATACTCTGGCCATAGACTAACTCTTTGTCATCATCAGCATTTTGTCGACCAGCAATTAAATTACTTTCTAACATCACACCCATGATACGTTTTTCACCATTACTAATTTGAGCCGCAACATCTCGGCAAACCACTTCTTGTTGCACATGGCTTTTACCACTATTGGCGTGACTACAATCAATCATCAATCGAGTATTTTGCCCTGTTCGACCGATAATAGTGCATGCTTCATTAACGCTGGTCGCATCGTAGTTTGGTGTTTTACCACCACGCAAGATCACATGGCAATCGGGATTGCCTGTGGTTGAAAAAATAGCAGAGTGGCCAGATTTCGTTACCGACATGAAATGATGTGGCTTTGAGGCTGATAAGGTTGCATCAACAGCAATCTGTAGTCCTCCATCCGTGGCATTCTTAAATCCAACAGGACAAGATAAACCGGATGCTAATTCACGATGAGCCTGACTTTCAGTGGTACGGGCACCAATCGCGCCCCAAGCAATAAGATCTGAAATATATTGTGGGCTAATTAAATCTAAGTATTCTGTTGCTGAAGCAACTTCCATTTCGGCTAGGTCAAGCAGTAATTTGCGGGCGATATGAAGACCGTCATTTATCTTAAAACTTCCATCTAGATGCGGGTCGTTTATAAGGCCTTTCCACCCTACAACTGAGCGTGGTTTTTCAAAATAAACACGCATAATAATATGGAGATCATCTTTGTGTTTTTGGATGATAGGTTTTAGTCGTGTTGCATATTCACGTGCAGCTTTTGGATCGTGAATTGAGCAAGGCCCTATAATGACAACTAATCTATCGTCATCGCCTTGTAGAATATTTTGAGTCGAAGTACGGGCATTAAATACCGTTTCCGATGCATGATCGGTAATCGGTAATTCTTGGTGTAATTGTGCCGGTGGAATGACTTCCTGTATGCCGGTTATGCGCAAATCATCAGTGCTATACAGCATGAAACCATGTACTCAAAAAAATCAAACGCTTATTCTACCTGTTGACTATCATTTCTGCCATGTTTGATAAGGCACTATTTGATAGTAAAGACGATGTAATGTGATTTACTTGGTATATTACTTGCCTAGGATTGTGTATGTTTGGAAAAGTTAATTTAGTACGAGACTAAAGCGTTATCAATGGAGGGTTAAATGCGAGTTGTAGACTTTATTAAAGATAATCAGCAGAAAGCAAAAGCTGCGCAAATCCAGCTGATTGACAAATTTGAACCCACGATTCGAAATTGGTCGGGCACAGTTAATAAAAAATTGGCTGAAGTGATAGCAATCAGACCCTACTTACATTTTTTTGACTCACATAGCGTTGAACAAGAGATCTGGTTAAAGCAATGCCCAGCATTGGCCACCGTCTATGAAGACTTACAAAAAAATATTGATGAAGAGACCTTTGTAGGAGAGTGGTATACCGTTGATCAGACTTGTATCGATAGTTTTGCAGAAGTAAGTGGTGATAATCAATGGATCCACACTAATCCTGAGCGTGCAAGAAAAGAATCACCCTTTAAAACTACGATTGCACATGGATTTTTAACCTTAGCTTTAATTCCATCGTTGACGGATAGCATTAGCTCAAATCAAAATGCATTTTCTCAAGCAAAAATGGTCGTTAACTATGGACTCAACCGAGTTCGTTTCCCTAGCCCTATTAAAGAAGGAAAACGAATTCGTGCTCACACTCGGGTAATTAATTTAGTACCAATGAAAAGAGGCCTGGAAGTTGTGCGTGAGGTGACAATTGAAATTGAAAACAGCAGTCGACCAGCCTGCATTGCCGACACAGTAATTCGTTTATATTTTTGACATAAAAAAGCACCGCTAAAGAGCGGTGCTTTTCTAGTGATTTTTTTACATTCTAGCTTTAGAATCCGCCCATGTTAAGCCATATATGAGTTGCGATGCTTGCTGCATAACCTAAGGCAATAGCCCAAGCCCATTTTAGGTGAGCAAAGAAAGTGTATATGCCGCGTGCTTGCCCCATTACGGCAACGCCTGCTGCAGAACCAATGGATAATAATGAGCCACCAACACCTGCAGTTAAGGTGACTAATAACCACTGTCCATGATCCATTTCCGGCATCATAGATAAAACGGCAAACATCACCGGAATGTTATCAATGATTGCAGATAATATACCTACAAGAATATTGGCATTGGTTGGTCCAAGGTCACCATACATGACCTCAGATAGAACGGTTAAATAACCAATCGTACCCAGACCTCCAACACACAAAATGATGCCGTAGAAAAACATTAAAGTATCCCACTCAGCACGTTCCAGTTGTTGAAAAATATTAAATGGTGGTTTGTCTTGATCCGAGCCTTCTACACTCAAAGTAGTTTCACCATGGTTAGCGATCGATTCAATGATGCGTTTATCGCGCATCTTAATCATGTAACCATACAGTTTTAATATGCCTAAACCGGTCATCATGCCAATCACTGGTGGGATATGTAGGAAGTTATGGGCACAGACAGCCATAGTAATAGTGAGTAGGAACAAAGCGACGACGACTAAGGCGCCATCTTTCATCGAAGCTGTTTCATTTAAAGCTTGTGGTTTATCGCTAGAAACGACCACTGACATAATCGCGGCAGGGATTAACCAGTTAACCACGGAAGGTAAAAATAACGCGAAAAACTCTTGGAACTGTACGATGCCTTTTTGCCAAACCATTAAAGTGGTAATGTCACCAAATGGGCTGAAAGCGCCACCGGCATTGGCGGCAACGACGATATTAATACACGCTATACTAACAAACTTATAATTGGTGCCGCCGACTGCCATGGCAACGGTTGCCATTAATAATGCGGTAGTTAAATTATCAGCGATAGGTGAGATAACGAAGGCTAAGGCGCCGGTTAACCAAAAGATGGTGCGCAGAGAGAACCCCTGATTGACCAACCAAGTACGCAACGCATCAAATACACCGCGTTCACCCATGGTGTTGATGTAAGTCATGGCAGCTAATAAGAATAGAAATAGTTCGGCATATTCAAGCAAGTTGTGACGAATCATCACTTCAGCGGTGTGATGATAAGCCGAGTCTGGTTGTTGTGCATATACGAAGGCCACCATGGCCCAGATTATGCCGGCCGCAACCATTACTGGCTTGGACTTACGCATATGGATTTCTTCTTCAGCAATAACCAGGACATAGGCTAAGACGAAGAAAATTAATGAGGCATAACCTACCCAATGGTTGGTTAAGTCAAGGAACTTTACATCCTCTGAAGCGAAAGATATTTGTGGGAAAGCAAATAACAACAAGCTAAATATCAGTGTTGTGACAGTAGAGAGGTTGATGTGCTTAAGCATGAATGTCCTTCTTCTTAAAATTCTTCGTAAGGTGTAATCATACCTTGCCCGACTAAGATGGCAAGTAGTAGATGTTCTAAGATATAACTGTTTGGTAGAAACCTTGTGATGCATCTTCAACTAAATCAAAGACATGTTCGAATCCATTTTGCCCACCAAAATATGGATCAGGTACATTATTTTCTTCGCGATTGAGTGCAAACTCTAAGAATAATTTAATTTTATGATGATATTCGCTAGGGCTGGCATCAATCAGAAGCTGATAATTATCATCATCCATGGCTAAAATGTAATCAAATTGTTCGAAGTCAGAAGCGGCTACTTTACGTGCACGAATTGCAGAGAGTTTAACGCCACGTTGTTGGGCTGTTTGTTGGGCTCTATTATCTGGGCTTTCTCCAACATGGTAAGCATGGGTACCTGCGGAATCGACGAAAAATCGATTTGAGGTGCCTAAATCGTCCAGCAGTTTATTAAACACACCTTCAGCGGTCGGCGAACGACAAATATTGCCCATGCATACAAATAAAACTTTGATCTGACTCATGTTAGGTAATTCTCTTTCTGAATATAAATTTCAAACGGATGTTTAGGTTGTTATTGGCCTTTCAGCACATCTAAAATCACACCTGTGGCATCGATTATACGAACTACTCTATCTTCAATACGTCTAATTGAAGTGCCATCTGGCCCTGACGGTAAGATATCAATAATGTCAGTTGGTAGGACTGTTGATAAGAGGTATAGATCGCCTTCAAGCACTTCACCTCGAGCTACTTTTTTCTGCCAGCCAGGCGGGAGTTGGCCGCCTCGAGCCACTTTTTTTTGTAGACCGGGTGGTAACGCTTTTTTCTTCTTGTCTTTTTTATGTTTAGATTGGTTTTCGACATCGTCATGTTTAGTCAAAACACGATTACGCAGATACTCATGAAGAATAGAACGTTCTTCATTCGAGAAGAGTCGGTTTTCTGTTGCAGTTATGACTGCTTCTTCTGTGGTGGCATCCCAAAACTTCCACCAAGGGCGCTCACTTTCAGCAAAAGCAGGGATAGCTATTGAAAACAAGAGTATGGATAAAAGGGCTTTATACATTAGGGGTACCTGCTAAACGTCGTAGAGAGCTAATAAAATAACATAAGTTGTACACAATTCGACCGCTAGATTTCTGCTAACAGTTGATCCATCATTGATTCGGCTTGGTTACGATAGCTGCCACCAAATAAATTGAAGTGATTAAGAATATGATAAAGATTATAAAGCGTTTTGCGAACTTTATAGCCAGGGTCTAAAGGATATCCTGCTTGATAGGCTGTATAGAAGTCAGCATTAAACCCACCAAATAACTCGGTCATGGCAATGTCTGTTTCGCGGTCACCATAATAACAAGCAGGATCAAAAATAACGGGATTACCTTGTTTATCGGCTGCTGCATTACCTCCCCATAAGTCACCATGGAGTAATGATGGTGTAGGGGTATATCCTTCAAAAAACAAAGCTACGTTGTCTAATAACTTTTGCCCCTTTTTTTGTATTGAACCACCCGCGCCATTTTTAGCTGCAAACGTTAATTGTTTGTCTAGACGCTGTTGTTGCCAGAATGTCAGCCAATCATGTTCACGATCATTATGTTGAGGCGTGCTACCAATCGTATTATCAATGGACCAACCAAAATAGGCTTGTTGATGCTGATGCAGCTGAGCTAACTGTTGACCTAATTGCTGTGAAGATTGTCCTCGTAAACTGCCGAGCTCGATGTATTCCATTGCTAAGTAACTGTGATCACCGGCTTGGCCAAAACAAATAACTTCAGGAACACGCACACATTTGAAATGCCCAAGTTCTTGCAAGCCTTGGGCTTCAGCTTTAAACATATCTATTAATGAAACTTGGTTTAGTTTGATGAACAAAGCTGAGTTACGGGTCTGTAGCTTGTATGCCGTATTAATACAACCGCCACCGATAGAGCTTAGTTGGTAATCACCAAGCTTTGAATCGGTTTGTTGCTCAATGTCCTGCACGATGCTGTCTATATTCGACATGTTTACCCTCTGTAATATCGGCCTATATTCAATTTGTTACCATGGTATGTGAGTTGGTTGCTATATTATAGTGAGCATTATTTTATTTATACGGTGTGTGTAATTGAATAGGGATGCAACAAATGCAAGCAGTGCTTTACCAGCAATATTCAACAATGCTACAACCTTTAATCTTAATAATATAAGAAGCATTTAAAGTGTTGAGAATTCCTACAGAACTTAAGGCAGTTTTATTTGAGGTCGAACCGCCTGAGCTTTTGAAACAATTAAAAGAGCATCTATTTGCCAGTATTGGTATTAGCATAGTGCTTGTTGCCTTAACAGTATGGGTATTGTCTAATTCCGTACCTCATCACTTTTTATGGGGCTGGGCTAGTTTACAACTGACATTAGCTGTTGCCCGTGTCCATATCGTCAATCTGTTAGCTAGAACTGATGCGACACAACAGAGTTTTGTCGCTTTTAAGCTCTACTATACTGCACTTATGTTAGTCATAGGGGTAACTTGGGGCGGGGCAAGCGTGTTAGCCTCAATCTACTCTCCTGAAATCACCTTGGTTACGATAGCCTTGATAATTGCAGGGCTCGGCGGTGGAGCCGTTTCGACATTGACGCCTGTTTTTTCTGGATTTGTCACGTTTTTCTTTGGTTCGGCATTGACATTATCTATAGCGATGTTTTTTTCGCCGTATGAAGTAATGGTAGTCATGTCGCCTGTTGTTCTGTTGTATACGATGATCGTTTTCTCTTCCGGATATAAATTGTATAACAGCGTTGTTGATGCTCTAAAGTTAACGCATGATGCACGTCAGTTAAACGAAGTGGTGGTGCAACAAAAAGAATATGCAGAACAAGCAAATAGGGCTAAGTCGACTTTTTTATCAAGCATGAGCCATGAATTACGCACACCTTTGAATGCTATTTTAGGCTTTTCGCAATTATTAAAAATGGATGACTTAAACCCACAACAAAGCCAAAACCTAGAAGAAATTCATGTTGCCGGCGAGCACTTATTATCTCTGATCAACGAAGTGTTGGATTTATCAAAAGTTGAGTCGGGCGATGTAGAGCTGAATTTACAACCTGTCTTTATACAAGAAAGTATGCAGCGCTGTATTAGTATGATGAAACCGTTAGCTGAGAAACGTCAGATCACTTTAGTGAAGCTTGAAGAGGAGACGCATTGGTGTATAGAGGCCGATGTGAAACGTGTACAACAAGTATTTTTAAACTTGCTATCTAATGCCATTAAATATAATAAACATGGCGGTGAAGTAACCATATTTTGCCAACAGATAAATGATAAGTTTTTAAGGGTTTCTATCAAAGACACGGGCTTTGGTATTGCTAAAGAGAAACAAGAGGAGGTGTTTTCACCTTTTCATCGTTTGGGGTGGGAAGCAGGCTCGGTTGAAGGCTCTGGCATAGGTTTATTTTTCACTAAGAAGTTAATGGGGCTTATGCATGGACAGCTTGGTTTTGAAAGCGAACAGGGAGTAGGTTCAACATTTTGGTGTGAGCTACCTTTAGTTCACGTGACGGCTGATTTATCAGTACCAACAAAGCATGATTAACATAGGACGGAACTGATATGAGTAAGGATATAAGTGATAAACAGAATGTGGCTATCGATGCTGCTTCTCTCGTTGAATCAGGTATGGTCGTGGGTCTTGGTACAGGTTCAACAGCCAATTATTTTATAGAGGAACTGGCCCGTAGGCAGACAGAGGAGGCGTTAAGAGTCACCACTGTTGCGAGCTCAATTGTCAGTACACGAATTGCACTAAGTTATGGTCTTGATGTGATTGCCATCGAAAACGTAACAAGCATAGACCTTTATGTTGATGGTGCAGATGAAGTCACTGATGATATGACTTTATTAAAGGGCCGTGGCTCCGACTTGGTTAGAGAGAAGTTGTTGGCCAAAGCCTGTAAACAGTTCTATGTATTAATTGACAACAGCAAATTGGTTAATCGAATTGGTGAAAAGTTTCCGATTCCTATCGAGGTTATGCCGTTTGCCTGGCAGCTGGTGTTGCAGAGCGTAAAACAAATAGGTGGCGAAGGTGATTTAAGACCCAATGCATCGGGTGATGGTCTCGCCGTCACGTCACATGGCAGCTTGGTATTAGATATGAGTTTTGATGAAGGTATTGATGGTCACATGTTAAATCATCAATTAAACGCGATCCCTGGCATCGTTGAACATGGCATTTTTGCGAATCTGGCTACCCGTATTTTTATTGGCGCTAATGGCCAAATCGAACAACGTAAAAACTAGCCGACTGAAAACAGCCGGCTGTCTGTTCAGCAAAGTTAAAGTGGTGCTGGGTTAAAGATTTTCTAGGATAGTTTCTGCTTTGGATGCACCAAATTCGCCAGAACCTTCTACACCTATATAACTGACCACACCATTATCTACGATCATGGCAAAACGGAAGCAGCGTATGCCCATACCACCGCCTGTTAAGTCTCGATCCAAACCTAAGGCTTTGCTATAAATTGCACTACCATCTGCCATCATGCGAACTTTATCTGTGGCATTGTTCTCGCGACCCCAAGAAGCCATAACAAAGGCATCATTGACCGCCATACACCAAATTTCATCAACACCTTTGGCTTTGATTTGTTCGGCGAGTTCAACATAACCAGGTAAGTGTTGAGCTGAACATAAAGGCGTGTAAGCACCGGGCACACCAAAGATAACAATTTTCTTCCCTGAAACCATCTCTGATACATCTAATGCTTGCGGATTGGTTGGGCAACCATTTTCTGCGTCAAATTCATTGCTTTCAGTAAGCGTGCCTGTCGGTAATTCTTGGCCAATTTCGATAGTCATGGTCGTTCCTTTTGGAGAGAGTGTTTTAATGTTAATTGGATAGCATATGATAAAAAGAAGAAGATAAAAACATTGATTATTTTATGGGTTTATAAAGATCGCATTCATTATATGAAGTGTTTAAGATAGTGCAATCAAACTAATATGAGACATCAAGATGACAAATCAATCAAATGTTCGTTGGGGGATTTTAGGTGCTGCTCGTGTCAATGAACGTTTATTACCCGCTATAGTTGAAGCTCACAATGCCGAGTTAGTGGCGATTGCTAGTCGTCGTTCTGCTGCGGCTGCTGAGACCTTAGCAAAACATGCTCCTGATCTGATTTCAACAGTTAGAACATTGGATGATCCCGAGGCTTTATTGGACTTGGAAGACATTGATGCGGTTTATTTGCCTATGGCTAATGAAGAACATGCTGAGTGGGCCTTAAAGGCAATTGCCAAAGGCAAACATGTATTAATTGAAAAACCAATGGCTTTGACATTGGATGATATTGAAGCGATTTGTGCAGCTGCAAAACAAAACCAAGTTATAGCGATGGAAGGGTTTATGTACTGCTTTCATCCTCAACATGCTTATGTACAAGAACTTATTGATTCTGGAGTGATTGGTGATGTTCGTACTGTTCGAACAAGCTATTCCTTCCCGATGAAACCAGCGAGAATGTATCGCATTGCAAGAGATGTAGAAGAGGGGGGCGGCGCCATGTGGGATATTGGTCCCTATGCCATCCACTCGGCTAGGAAATGGTTTAAAGAAGAACCTGTTGCTGTAACGGCAATGGCGAAGTTTATCGAGAGTGGGGCCGACACCAGTTTTAGCGGTGTGTTGGATTATGATGATGGGCGTTATGCTCATTTCGATATGAGTTTTGAACGTGCACGTCGTAGTGAATATGAAATTATCGGTACCTTAGGCGGAATTAAATGTAATACCGTTTGGCAAAACCCTGAAGAAAAACCTGTCATTTCGTGGTGGACAGATGCCGGGCAAAACGAAACGGTTGAAGTTGAGAAAGCGAATCACTTTAACTTAGAAATAGAACATTTCAGTGATTGTATTTTAAATAATAAAAAGCCAGCTTTAACCATGGTTGATGCAAAAGCGAACTGCAGAACGATCAATGCCGCCATACAATCTGCAAAGCAAGGCACAACAGTAACAATTTAACCTGTTGTGCTTAGCTTGCTTTTTGCAATTTTTCTAATAATTGAGTTAATGCAATAAGACGGCTATCGGCATCAGGCATATCATCGGTAAACCGTAATTTATCTTGGCCATCTAACTTGAATTTTGCTGGCTGTCCTTGGATTAATTCAATGATGTTCATCGGATCGATATTGGGTTCTTTATCAAAGATGATACGGCCACCTTGATCATAGACATCGATCTTACGAATACCGATTGCTTTAGCTTTAAAGCGTATTTCATGAATAGCGAACAAGGTTTGCACCTGTTCTGGCAAAAGGCCAAAGCGATCTATCATTTCAACTTGCAGTTCATGCAGGGCTTCATTATCAGCAGCGGCCGATATTCGTTTATACAGCACCAAACGCGTATGCACATCTGGTAAATAATCAGTGGGGATCAGCGCTGGCACATGCAGATCAATTTCGATAAATTGACGTTGATCTAAAATCAATCCGGCATCTTTACCTGATTTGAGTGCATTCACCGCACGTTCTAATAATTCGTTATAGAGACCAAAGCCAATTTCTTGCATTTGACCACTTTGTTCATCACCTAAGAGTTCTCCAGCCCCACGGATTTCCATATCATGTGTGGCTAAGGTAAAACCAGCACCTAAATCTTCAATAGATTCGATGGCTTCCAGACGTTTAACCGCATCTTTGGTCATGGCTTTTTGTGGTGGCACAATAAGATATGCATAAGCACGATGATGTGATCGGCCAACGCGGCCA
>ENA-OSET01005756-OSET01005756.1-sediment-metagenome-genome-assembly--contig:-NODE-5756-length-10335-cov-30.757458_pt1 | contig 10335 bp, 7 predicted proteins | sample MGYA00237882_ERZ534229 | MGnify/ENA primary metagenome ERZ534229 (study PRJEB26408, sample SAMN06266212) | sediment metagenome | isolation source: Hudson Canyon methane seep mesocosm | place...
ATCGTGCCTCGGAAAGTATCACAGGCTCCCCAGACAGCTTTGTTTATATCATCTTGGTTGATTTGCGTATTTGGCATCGTTTTTTAGGTTTATTTATTGGTTAAGGTCTTGGTTATTCAAAATATCCAGTGCAATGGTATTCAGTTGTTGACGTCTGTTTTCAATCAGTTGTTGCAGAACTTTATGCTCCTTTACCCCTAAATTATGCAGCGCTACAAGCTGTTCTTGAATGTTGAAGGAGGGCAACTTGATGGGGGTGTCTTCTAATACTTGGCGACGAATGCTTACATACAACGAGCCTTCTGCAGTGATTTGGAAATAACGCTGTGCAGATAATTGGTTAAGTTGCCAGCTTATAAATTTAGGGCAGATTGTTTTCGAAAACTTTGGTTTGATTCTAGCGATAAAAAAATGAGGTGAGCAAACGGTATATTCCGGTACTTGATCGACACAGACAGCAAAGTGTTTTGCTCCTTTAGCAATAAATAAAATATCACCAGTTTTAAGCCAGTCTGGTTTCTTACGCCCTGTTAATTCCGTTGTTATTAATTGTTTGATAGAAATCTCGCCGAAAGCATTAACATCACGTACTTGTACTACATGTGTTTTAGCATTCGGTATTGTAGTAATGGTCCCTCGAAAAGGGTGTCCAGCATTTATGGTTACTAGGTCAGCAAGTTTTATTTTCTTCATAACTTTTTTAGGCACTGTAACTGAATTTAGAGTTGGCCATATGATGGCTGAAACCGGCTTCACTGTCAATATTTAGTGCAGTAATAAAATAATGCAAAATAAAGTTGACATAAAAATCTTTTTTGTTAATATTTATATGCATTATTTAAATGGAGCATATAATCATGACAGATACATCTTACCCAAAAGTTGTAAAAGAAACTATAAATCTTGGAGAATTACCATATTTTGATGGAGAAAATGATCAGGAAGAAAGAGTTATTAAATTTCATGAAGATCATTGGATTGAAAAATTTCCGCGTGTTGTGTCATTAACTCGAATTAATGATGCTCTAGAGATTAATTTATTTATGGAGCACCGCTTTACAGGAAAATTTATGCCCCCTAAGTATGGTGGACAAACTAACCCTATGGGCGGAATAACTTTATCAACCCTAAATTCTATGTCTAATTCTATGTGCCTGTTTTTAAAGTGGATTGAAGAAAACAATATTGATTGGCAAGATGTTAATGCTGTAAATGATACTGATAAGGCTAAATACTGGCTGCCCGTATATAGGTACAGGAAGCACTTAATTGATAAAACAATTGCAGGGTTAGTGAATCGAGATACAGCAAATTTATATATGACTCATGTTCGTCAATTATATGAATGGATTTTCAAGCAACGTCGAATTGATAAACTTCCCTTTCAGTATTATTCCAAAGTTATTAAGAAGACGCGTAATGATAGTAACTTTGATTTGTTGTTTACAAATTATGCTTTTAAAGAGAAGGGGGTTGTGGTTACTACAACTGATTTAAATATCCCAAAAAAGCACACGCAAAAAAAAATCAATAATTCTGAATTGTCACCCTATAGCGAAATACAGCTTCAACATTTATATGCAACATCTGTATTAATAAAAGACGGAGCCAAGCTAAAAGTAGATCTAGCTCTTTATAGCGGGTTAAGGCAAATGGAAGTTGCTTCATTTTCTGAATCATATGTAGAAGATCCTGGATTGTCAGACAAAAAAGTTTTTTTTATTGAAATAACTGGTAAATATGGCAAGCGCCGGACAATTATGGTTGCTCCTCACTTAATGCAATCATTATGGCGATACTCTAATAGTACTGAACATCAGAATCACTTATCAAAGTGGCAAATGAAATATGGTAATTGTGCGAATGCTCCACTTTTTTTAAATAGTTCTGGAGAAGGAATACAGGCTAAATCTGTTGGTAATTTGGTATCTAAAGCTCGAAAAGAGTTGAAACTTCAAGGTATTGATTTAAAAAATAATTTCCATGATTTAAGGTCTACCTTTGCAACTAACTTAGCAGGGTTTATGTTGAAAAATAACCTACCTATTGGTTTTATACAGTTTAAATTAATGGATTTAATGGGACACAATAATTTTTCAACTACACAAAAATATATAAATTTTGCACACTGCATGACATTTGATCAGAAAATGGCTTCTTGGGTAGACAAATTATTTGATGAGATGTTAGAGCCGTTGCAAGAAGGTGCGGAAGCATTAACAGGTGAAATTTAATGCTTAAGACCACTGATGTTCTAAAAAAGAAATTGCAACCCTTTGTAACTGAAAATAATCAGTATTTACTAACAAAGCATATAGTGATTTTTGAGAATGTATTGAATAATTCGCCTTATATTACGCAACAGTCTGAAAGCTTGTTAATTAATGGCGGAGCGGCTTTAGTTTCAGGTGATTATTGGTTATATTTAGAAATTGAAAGTCAATATTTGAGTGCAAAAGATGGTTTATTATTTAGGCGCTGTTTAGTTCATTTCGCTTGTGCTGTTGATCCACTATTTCTTCAGCCATCAAAGGTAAAAATAGATTCCGTAAGTATAGATTGCTTAGTTTGGTTTAAAAGGAGTCGAGTATTAGGTAAGGATATAAGAAAAGCTTTATTTCTATTAATTGACAGCACTAAATGTACAAAAAATACAATAGTAAACTATGCTCAATCTGCGTTGAAATGCCTACAATTTATAATGGACAGTAATGATAAGTTGGCTCTGAAACTTTGCGACAAAGGCTTGATAAGTCTTGGAGATGCCGCTCAACTTTATATGTTAGTGCAGGCATTAAGTGAGAATAACCCTCATATTAAAAAAACATATAAAAAATTACTTTTAATATTATCAATGATTTATCCTGATCAGTTCAAAAGACATTACATTGTTTGTTTGGGTGAACAATCAGATATTACTGTTCTTTATTACTTATCACCACTTTGTGTTGAGCAACTTAAGGAAGCAAGCACTAGAGCATTTTATAGAGGTGAAAATGGACATAACCAGAAGTCGGTAATGAAGCGTTTCCAAAGTGTAGTAGCGTCACTTAAATATTTTTTTATAGACAATATATCAGCTAATTTAGTATTGAAAAATGCAGGATTAAATGCGTTCAAGAAAAAAGAGTATTCATTGATAAGAGTAGCTAAAACACAATTAACACGTTATGCATTTAATGAATTAATTTTATTGCTTTCAGAGTATTGGGAAGAGCGAATTTTTAAACACCAATACGAACCATATTTACTAGAATTTTATTATTCAAAGTTTGATAAATATAGGGTGGTTGATTTTTCAGAGTTAGCAAAAAAATCACCTAAATTATTTGAAGATATATGCATATTACATGAATCTGAAACTTCCCTTTTACTGGAAAGGGATTATGATGTAATAACACTTAAAAATCGTCTTGGTAAGCTTTTAAGTATCTTAATTAATATGGTAATACCAGAACATGAGGAGGCTGCTAATAAATTGGGTTTAGGGTGCTTAAGTGCAAATAACAATAAGATTCAAAAAAGTCTATTTCAAGAAGTTCAGTCCAGAGTTCAATGTAAAAAAATGGCATTAAGTTCTGGGATTTCATATGTAGAAGTGGTTCGTTGGGTTATGAAATTAACAGGGCAAAAAGTAATCGATGTATATCGCTTGTCATCTAAACGATATAGACGGCATGCACAACGAGCTCGAATGGAGGACTTATATACAGATAATGAAATAAGAGAGTTAGTATTTCATATAGAAAAAGGGTTAAAAATAGCAAAAGATAGTAAGGAGGCCGTTGCTCTATATTTTGCTCGAATTCAACTGAAAACTTGTTGGAATATATCGTCATTAATGGACATACAATTATCAGATATTTCTGAAGTCTCCTTACCAACAGCTAAAAAAGTAATTAATATTCTTATTCAAAAACCTAGAAAGGGGTATCGCATCGACTGTTTTCACCTTGATGGGCGTTCAACTCGAAGTGTAATGCACGATATTTTATATGTTAGAGATATTTTGACTAAAGATTTTCATCAAGATAAAAGTGGTAGTAGTTCAAATAACTATCTTTTTATTTATCAAGAAAAAAATAAAATAAAGCGCTTAGACTCTACCAGTGTTATTTACCATATTAATTCAATATTAAAGCGTCTTGGCTGCTCAGTCGTCTATAACTCAATGAAAATAAGAAAAAATGGTACCAACTATATCTATACTCAGGTAGCTAAAGATATACGCGATTATGAATCACATTTTCGTCATGATTTTTCAACATTCATTAAAAACTACCAGCGTATTGATGAAATTAAAACGCAACACACATTACATAATGCTGTTGACGTAATGCAGAAGCATTTTACTGGGCGTGAGATAAATTCTGACATTAAGATTAATATGACGGATGATTTTCAACTGCAAAAAACACCTGTAGGTGAGTGTGCGTCTCAGGGAAAGGATAAAGAAGCTTGGCAATACAAAAAAGAACATCAAATATTACAGAAGAAAAATGAAGCATACTCTTCTTGGTGTAGTGATTATTTAGCTTGTATTTGGTGCAAACACTTTAGAACAGTTGCTGACCCAGAGCATGTGTGGTTACTTTTAAGCTATAGAGACTACGTCTTAGCAGATATGTCAGCTAGCATATCAAATATAGAGGACAACCAGGTACAGGCTGAAGTTATTTCAGTACTGCATGAGCGGGTTGATGCTATTTTGGAGCAGCTAAAAATTAAAAACCTATCAGCAATACAAGATGGACAAATATTATTCAAAAATAAAGGATTACACCCTTTTTGGCAGTTTGCTATAACTACGACACATGAACAAGGAGTGCTGCTATGACTGATTTAGCGCGTGCGGTAGATTTATCTCTATTCATTGATGACTCAATATATATCAAACCATATAATGAAATAGTTATGATGGAGCTAGACTCTATTTTATTATGGGACCACCTCGACACAAATAAATATCACAATATTAAATTTGGCGATGATTCTTGGTCTTCACCTGAAAACAAGCAAAGCATTACTTTTTGTAATACGACACCTAAATTTTCTTATCAGTTAAAGGCTATGACATTAGCAATGCACTCTCAAGGAGCTGGTGAAGGGATGCCTCCTCTTTCTTGGAATACTATTCGTCAGGTCATTGCAACGTTAAAGAGATTTGGGAGTTGGCTAGCTAAATATGGGGTATCAGAAATAGATGCATTAAATGATATGGAAGAATTAAAAATAAGGAATATTATCCATAAAATGATAACTGAAATGAAAATGAATGAGCATCCTTCCTATGCTAAATTACTACTCATAGCAATGTACTGGGCAAGAACCTACAAATTAATTACAACTCCCGCTACACATCAACTAATGAAGGAATATCTTGACCCATTCGTTCAATTATCGAATCAGCGTCATAGAAAATATTCTATTATTCCTCCTAGAATATTTAAAAAGATATTGCACGAATCTGAGCTAAGAGTAGAAAAGGTAGACCAGGTATTTAAATCTTGGAGTGAGATTCAATTATATCTAAATGAGGAAATTAGTACGCTGTCATCAGGGTACTTCCACAAAACAACATACATAAAAGCATTAGATAAAGAGGCACAAATTAACCTTAGTAAGCTTCATCAGCCAATAGACAAGCTTCGAAGTTATGTGTTCCTCTTAGTGTTAGGATACTCAGGAATGCGTTATAGCGAAGCTATGGAGTTACGTGATAATGCAGCCTTTTCAAAGGAGGGAAAGTACTTTATAAAAACACTTCTCTCCAAGACTACCGATGGTTCTCAGAGTTTGGAATGGATCATTAATAAAACAACCTATGATGCTGTCACTTTATTATCTAAAATAAACTTAATTTACCGAGAAAGAGCTAAATTATTATTAGCGCACCAATCTAATTCCTTACCTAAGAAGCGATTAATAAATATGAAGTACGGCCTAGAAAACAGAAGACTTTTTAATGTTAGACACCATAAACAGGGATGTGAGTTTATGAAGAATATTAAATTAAGTGTAAATGGCTTTGCTAATATAAATAATTTTTTCTCTATACCTGTCACTGCTGAAGATATCGAACTTTTAAATCGAATGAACTGTAACTATCAATCAGTAAGTGCTAATCATCATGGTTTTAGAAAACAATACAAAATAGGAGTGCCATTTAATTTCTCTGCACACCAACTTAGACATACATTTGCATGGTTTATTATTGCTAACCGTCTAGGTGACCTAGATGATATTAAATATCAGTTTAAACATTTAGATAATAGTATGACTCTTGTATATGGCCAACGAGGGTATGAATCAATGGAGGAGATGATAAATTTAACTGAAAATTTTAACGAATTTATGATTTCTCAGGCGATGAATGACATGGTTCAAGCTGCTGAAGAAGGAAATTTAGCAGGGCTTGGTGGGCAAAGTTTTATGATACGTTTAACTGAAATTATGGGGGATGATTTAAGTACTGGGAAATCTCCCCATTTTTCTAGTATGGAAGAACTATTAAAGTTTACGGCAAAGCATAGTTCCAATTTTAGAGGTTTATCTCATGGGTACTGCACTAAAGGAAATGAGTGTAAAGTAAAAAATGTCTCTGATCCAAGTCACTGTATTAACTGCCATTCTTATATAGCGACCCCTAAACATTTACCTCACTGGTTAGTAATAAAAGAGCGTTGTGAGAATCAGCTTAAATCATTTGATAATATGCCTGATGAAATGAAGCAACGTTTTTTATCTTTTAGCACGGCATTAATAGATAACTTAAATGCAGCAAATACAATAATTAGTCAATTAACAACTCAAGAAAAAATGGTTAAACATGGCATCTAACACTAAATTATTAATTGAGAATGCTTTGCAGGAATTAATTGATACTGATGAAAAGGTCAATATTAATCAAGTTGCTAAAAAAGCAGGAGTAACCAACGCACTAATTTACAACCGTTATCGTGAGTTGGTTAATAAAATAAATCATGCTAAAAAACTTCAAAAACAAGCTAAGGAAAACAAAGATAACTACCTCATTATCGAAAAGCTACAAGAAGAAATTCATACAATGAAGAAAGCAATCATTAATACCAAGGAAAATATTGCACCACTTAAGGAACAAAATGAAAGTTTAAGACAACATATCCATCAGCTTTATGGAATGTATGACCAGGTTTTAGAAGAAAGAAATAATTTTGCTGAAAGGCTGAAGCATATTGAGTAACACCTTAAAGTCGTATAGACTAAATTTATCCTTCCAAACCAATAAAATAACCTAAAAAGTGTTACATACCTTGAAAGCCAATAATAGCAATAATGTAACACTTTTTATAGATGTGCTAGAGGCCATTGCCACCGCCCCAAAAAGCATCGTCACGCTGATTGTTGAATTACTGCAACCGTACCAAGGGCGGGTTTATGACCCTGCGATGGGGTCGGGTGGATTTTTCGTTTCCAGTGAGAAATTTATCGAAGAACACGCTAAAGACCAGCATTACGACCCCGCTGAACAGAAAAAGCATATTTCCGTGTATGGACAAGAATCCAACCCGACCACATGGAAACTCGCCGCGATGAATATGGCGATACGCGGTATTGATTTTAATTTTGGTAAAAAGAATGCCGATACTTTTTTAGACGATCAACACGCCGATTTACGCGCAGATTTCGTGATGGCCAATCCTCCTTTTAATATGAAAGAATGGTGGCATGAGAAATTAGCCGATGATGTGCGCTGGCAATACGGCACACCACCACAAGGCAATGCCAACTTTGCATGGATGCAACACATGCTGCATCATCTTGCCCCCACGGGTTCGATGGCGTTATTACTAGCGAATGGCTCGATGAGTTCCAATACTAAGAATGAAGGTGAAATCCGTAAGGCGTTGATTGAAGCGGATTTAATTGAAGCCATGATTGCATTACCTGGGCAATTATTTACCAATACGCAAATCCCCGCGTGTATCTGGTTTTTAAGTAAAGATAAATCTGCCAGTAAAACCAAGCGCGATCATCGCGGCGAAACATTGTTTATTGATGCGCGTAATTTAGGCTTTATGAAAGACCGCGTTTTGCGTGATTTTACCGTCGCCGATATTAAGCGCGCAGCGGATACCGTGCATCAGTGGCAACAAGGCAAAGATTATCAGGATGAAGCAGGTTTTTGTTTTTCTGCCAAAGTGGAAGAGATTAAAAAACATGATTATGTGCTGACTCCAGGGCGTTATGTGGGGGCAGTAGCGCAAGAAGAAGACAGCGAACCATTTAATGAAAAAATGGCACGGTTATCAGCGCAATTAAAAATGCAGTTTGCTGAGAGTGATCGTTTGGAAGTCGAGATTAAAGGGAATTTAGCGGGGTTGGGGTATGACATCTAATAACGTAGGTTGGGCGATAAGTACGCTGAATGACGTTTGTGAGAAAATTACTGATGGTGCTCATAATAGTCCTAAGTCAGTGGAGGTTGGAAAGCCAATGGCTTCAGTTAAAGATTTGACTCGTTTTGGCGTAGACCTCAGTGAAGCACGCCTTATTTCAAATGATGATTTTGAAAAATTAGTTAATCAAGGATGTATGCCTGAAGTAGGAGATGTACTGATTGCTAAAGATGGCAATAGTGCATTAGATACTGTCTGTAGTATTTGCGAGCCTTTGGACGCAGTGCTCTTATCATCTGTAGCTATTTTACGTCCAAATAAGGAAAAATTGGACTCAGGTTTCCTGAAATATTATTTTTCGTCTAAAAAGACGATTGAATATTTAAAAAATAATTTTATTTCTGGAGCGGCAATTCCTCGTGTTGTATTGAAAGATTTTAAAAAAGCGAAAATAGAATTACCACCTATTGATGTTCAAAAGAAAATTTCTAAATCTTTAGGAAGGATAGATAGAAAAATCGAACTAAACCACCAAATCAACCAAACCCTAGAACAAATGGCGCAAGCCCTGTTTAAAAGCTGGTTTGTTGATTTTGATCCCGTTAAAGCGAAAATAAGCGCGAAAGACGCATGGATCAATCTACAGGGTGAAATACCCGCTACCGATTCCCCAGTTTATGCTGACTATGCACAAAGTCTATGTACTGCCGCGATGTCGGTTATTTCAGGTAAAACCACCGCCCAGCTTGAGACATTCGCCACGCAAAACCCTGAGCAGTACCAAAGCTTAAAAGCAACGGCTGATTTGTTTCCTGATGCGATGCAGGGTAATGAGTTGGGGGGTATTCCTGTGGGGTGGGAATTAAAGCCTCTGTATGAAACAGCAGAATATATTAATGGAGCAGCGTTTAAAGCAACTGATTTCTCTGATAACAAAAAAGGTTTGCCGATAATTAAGATTGCTGAATTAAAACAAGGTATCTCACAAGGAACGAAGTTTACTCTTGGCGAAGTTAAACCAAAATACTTTATTGATAGTGGTGACGTACTTTATTCTTGGTCGGGTAGCCCTGAAACTTCACTTGAAGTCTTTAAGTGGCATGGCGGGGAAGGCTGGTTGAATCAGCATATATTCAAATTAAATTTTAACTCAACCGAACAGAAGCATTTTGCTTATTTCTTGCTTAAACAAATTAAGCCTCTTCTTATAAGAACAGCCCAACAGAAGCAAACAACTGGGCTTGGGCATGTGACGGTTGCAGACATGAAGCGAATTAAAATTGTGTACCCAAATAACACTGTATTGGAAGAATTCTCTCAAAAAATATGTCCGCTGTATGAGAAATCATCAAATTTAATTAAGGAAGTTAATACTTTGACCCAACTCCGCGACACCCTCTTACCCAAACTGCTTTCAGGTGAGCTGAATGTTACCGATTGATAGCCTTGAGGATATTTCCGCCTTACAAGAAGGCATTGAAATTGAGTGTAAATTAGCGCAAGGCCGAGACGGCAAAGGTACGCTGCCCAAAGATTTCTGGGAAACCTATAGCGCCTTTGCCAATACTGTCGGCGGGGATGTTTTTTTAGGCATTAAAGAAAAAGCGCCGGGTGATTTTGAGGTGGCGGGTATTTCCAATCCGCAAAAAGTCATTGATGAGTTATGGACGAATTTAAGTAATCCAGAAAAGGTCAGTGCCAATATATTGCAGGCACAGCATGTGAATGTGTTAGTTATTGATGGACACAGTATTATTCATATCCATGTCCCGCAAGCTCTCAGAACACAGCGGCCTGTTTTTATTAAAGGTAACCCTTTATTAGGCACCTATAAACGCTTAAACAGTACCGATATTAAGCAAGATAGTGAATCAGTCCGACGTATGTTGGCTGAGCAAATTGAAGATAGCCGTGATATTAAAATTCTCACGGGCTATGCGTTGGATGATCTTTGCTT
>ENA-OSET01005757-OSET01005757.1-sediment-metagenome-genome-assembly--contig:-NODE-5757-length-10331-cov-35.352838_pt1 | contig 10331 bp, 3 predicted proteins | sample MGYA00237882_ERZ534229 | MGnify/ENA primary metagenome ERZ534229 (study PRJEB26408, sample SAMN06266212) | sediment metagenome | isolation source: Hudson Canyon methane seep mesocosm | place...
CAGCTAAACGCGATACGGTTCCTTTATTAGAAAATAATTTTAAAATTGATGATAGCGTTAGCGAAATGACACTATTGATTTTCAAACGAGAAGGAGCAAAAGAAACAACATTATTGCTACCAGATCAATCACGAATTAGTGTTAATGAACGACCTAATAATGTACGTTGGCATGATGAAGATAATTATGATTTGATCACGGTGGATAATCCATTATCAGGTGCTTGGCAGATAGATGCTGACGTTGATCCAGATAACCGAGTGATGGTTGTAACAGATTTAAAACTACAAACAACAGACTTGCCTAATAATATCTTGATTGGTGAAACATTTGATTTTGATGCAAGTTTGACCGAAAAATCGGAAAGAATTGTTAGACAAGATTTCTTGCAATTAGTAGATGCCCAGTTAAAAGAAGAATCTGAAATAACAGATGCGATTGAAACTAGCTTGAACGAAGTTCAGAAAGAGGGGGTATATAGAACACATGTTGGAGAAACATTCCAGCCAGGTCGTAATGATATCGTTATTACTTTCAAAAGTGCTACATTTGAGCGAGAACGCAGACAAAGTATTAATGTTGTGGAAACACCACTTGAGATTAATGTTGAACAATTAAGCGATCAAGAAACTCGTACTCATCGATTAACATTAAAACCTGATGTGGACTTAATTAAGGCAGATAAACTGACTATTGCTGCAATGCTCACGGCAGAAGATGGCAGTGAATGGTCATATGATGTGATGCAAGTTTCTGATTTGGAATGGCAATTAACATTAGCCGATTTAGAAGATGGCCAAAAATATAGCGTAGCTCTTCAAATTAGAGGAGAAACAGTGAAAGGCCGTAGTTTATTTTTAACACCTGATGCCATTGTCTTAGAAGATGAACTGTTTGTTCTTGAGCCAGAAGAGCTTATCGAAGAATTAGAGCAAACTATTGATGAAAATCAAACAGAAGATGAAGTGATCGAGAATGAAGAGCTGATGCCTGATTCCATTATTGATGAGATGGCTGAAGACGAAGACTATTTATTAACCGAAATAGATGATGAATTATCTGGGGATGACGAATTGCCATTTGATGAGAATTTCGATATGAATAATGACTCCGTTTCTGGTGAGAGTGAAGCGTTGTCACCAGCAAGTAAATTAGCGGTCGGCAATGGGATTATTCTTTTCCTAGTTGTGATGGCAATATTCTTTTGGCGACGTAAACGTTCAGCCAGCACTAATCCAGGAGATCAATTATAAATGGATATGACAGACCCAATTTTACAAATGTTGGCTTACGAACTGGCAGCAATTTTTGCAGCTTTAAGTATTTGGCTTGTATTACGTACGAACAAGAAAAATAAGGCAACTAATGAGGCGGCCTCAAAAGCAGTAAAAAGACTGAAAAGATCTAAAGAAAAACGGATTGAAGCTTTAATGGAGGTTTTGGTTGATAAGTATGGTTTGAATGGTGATGCATTAAATCAAAAAGTAACGGAACTTCAAGATCGAGAACAGCAAATATACAAAATAATACTAAAACTATTTGTTGAGCAAGATAATAAGTCGTTAATCTCATTCTCAGATCAATTAGAGCAAGCAATTGATGCTTGTTTATCTTTATTACCTGTCGGTGGTGTAGCTGATGTTGGGAAACCTGATGAACTATCTGAACTAAATGAAAAAGTATCAGAGATGAGTTCGAAATTAGACTTGTTAATGACACAAGAAAAACAGGGTGAGATTTCACAAGGTATAGAGACTGAGACTGAAGCAGAAGCAGAAATTATAGTTGATGATGACGTGGCTTCCGCTGCCGATAGTGAAGAAATCATTTCTGAAGCTGAAGAGCTTGAAGATGAAGTGGTTGAAATAGACGTGTCAGATGAAGACTTTACCATTGCAGAGAGTGATAATGACTCTGAAGTTGAAGAAACTATCGATAGTGCCGAGTCTGAGGAAAAAGTGCCAGAAATTGAAGCAGAAGAAGCTACTGAAGAAGTCGACAACATTGAGGACTCAGTCGCTGATGTTGGTGAAACAGAAACATCAGACGATGATGTAGATGCATTGTTAGCAGGTCTTGATATAGATTTGCCAGAAGATGATGGTGAAGGAATAGATTTGTCTTCTTTGGATGATGATGATCTTGATGAAGAAGATAGTGTAAAAAAGTCTAATGCTGAATCAGTGGATGCTACCGCAGATTCAGCTAATAGCAATCAGAATGAAACAGTCGAAGCTAGCGACGATATTGATGCTCTATTAGCCTCAGTAGAAAGTGCTGAAGAAGCGGGTGTTGAAGAAGAAGTTGTTGTTGATGTCGATGATGTTTTAGCTGAACAAGCTACTCCTGAAACAGTTGAGCCTAGCGACGATATCGATGCTTTATTAGCCTCAGTAGAAAGTGCTGAACAAGCGAGTGTTGAAGAAGACGTTGTTGTTGATGTCGATGAACTTTTAGCTGAACAAGCTACTCCTGAAACAGTTGAATCTAGTGACGATATTGATGATCTATTAGCCTCAGTTGAAAGTGCTGAGAAAGCGGTTGTTGAAGAAGATGAAGCTGTTGATATTGATGAGGTTTTAGCTGAGAAAATCATTCCTGAAACTGTTGAGGCTAGCGACGATATCGATGCTTTATTAGCCTCAGTAGAAAGTGCTGAAGAAGCGGTTGAAGAAGAAGTGGTTGATGTCGATGACATTTTAGCTGAGCAAGTTACTCCTGAAACAGTTGAAGCTAGTGACGATATCGATGCTCTATTAGCCTCAGTAGAGAATGCTGAAGAAGCGGGTGTTGAAGAAGAAGTTGTTGTTGATGTCGATGAGCTTTTAGCGGAACAAGCAAAGCCTGAAGCAGTCGAATCTAGTGACGATATTGATGATCTATTAGCCTCAGTAGAAAATACTGAACAAACCGTAGTTGAAGAAGTTGAAGCTGTTGGTGACGAGGGTATTTTAGCGGAACAATCAGAAGTTGAATTGGTTGAAAGTAGTGGTGACTTTGATGATCTAATAGAACCTGAAGATAGTGAACTGTCTCCTAGTAATAAAATGAGTGATTATCTTAATAAGGATTGGAAGGCAACTGTTCCTGAAGTGTATAGCAAAGGGGACTCAGCAATAGAACCTGATCTAGAAGCTGAATCAGAAGAGGTTTTTGAAACTGCAGTAGAAGTAGAGAGTAATCCTGAACCTGAACCTGAACCTGAACCTGAACCTGAACCTGAACCTGAGGTAGAAGTCGAAGCTGAGCTAGAAGATCTTGAGTCATCTATTGAAGTTGAGCCAGAAATAGTAACTGAGTTAGAGGAAAGCGCTGAAATAGATATTGACCTAGAGTCTACTCCAGAAGTAGAAGCTGCTGAAGCTTTAAAATCACTTGAAACAGAGGTTGAGCAAGTAGTAGAACCTGAAACTATAGAAGAAAAACCTTTTACTACTGAAGAAGAGCAGTTAACTGCTCTCATGACAGATGTTATTGAGGAATCTTCAGATATTGATGATGAAGTTGAGCTAATTGAAGATTTAGAGACGGAAGCAGAATATCCTTCAGAGTTAGATGCTTTACGGGCTAAGGTTAAAGAAAGAACTCAGCAGCTTAAAGATTCTTTATCAACGCCTGATCTTGAAGAAAAAGAGAGTGTTGTAGATGAAGTAATTGAGCCTGATACGATAAGCAATGATCTGGATGTAGTAAATGAAGCTGGAGAGGATGAAGTTTTAGAACCTCTTCCATCTGAAAATGATCTTGACAATATGTTGTCTGAAATAAGAGAGCTTGAGCAGGAAGATATTTTAGCTTCGGGAAAGGCTGAACAATTAGTTGAACCTAAATCTAGTGAAGAAGAATTAAAAGCGATCTTATCGAGTATCCCTTCTTTTTCACAAATCAATAAGAAGTAAGGGCAACAAGTCCTAATAAATTTTAAAGCTATCTACATGCTGCTTAAGCCAAGAGTGGAAATTGGCTAGGTCATCTTTATTAAGAAAGTGAAGCTGTGTTGAATCAGTTTGTAAGCTGATTGCCTGTCCTGTAGACAATGGAAATACTTCAATATCTTCATCTTGAAGAATCCAATCCTCAACAGCGATTTCCAGTTGATTTAGCTGAGCGTTAAATCGTAGGCTATTGCAAAACTCACCAAGCACTACCTGTATTGTTTGACCATTCGAAATAAGGTCAAGGATTTCTATAGCAGGCAGCGCATGATGATTAGACATTGTCGTTAAGCTAAAGAATCTCGCTGTTGTTGTAGCTGAGATAGAGATTGTTCCATTTCAGTGAGCTTATCACGCTCTTTTTGAACTACGGCTGCTGGTGCTTTAGCAGTATAGTTTTCATTACTTAATTTTCCTGAAGATTGTTTGATTACTTTGTCTAGTTTGGTTATTTCTTTGTCCAGACGTTTGATCTCTGCATCTTTATCAATCAAGCCTTCTAATGGGATTAAGATTTCCATCTTACCTACAAGAGCTGTTGATGCTGCAGGAGCATCACCTTCTAATATCTCGATTTTCTCTAAGTTAGCAAGTCGGCTTAAGAAGTCATGATTAGCTTCTAAACGAGCTATATCCTCAGCAGTACTCTCTTTCAATAGAACAGGTAATTGTTTTTTAGGTGGAATATTCATTTGTGAACGAATAGAACGAATACCTGTAACAAACTCCATCATCCATTCCATGTCGGCAACGGCAGTACTATCAATCATACTGTCATCTGAAATAGGGAATGGTTGACTCATTATTGTTGCGCCCGATTTAGCTGCAAGAGGAGAAACCGTTTGCCAAATTTCTTCGGTTATAAATGGCATAAATGGATGAGCTAAACGTAATACAGTTTCTAATACACGAACTAAGGTACGGCGAGTGCCACGTTTTGCAGCATCAGAGGCATTATCGTTGTTTAGAACGGGTTTAGAGAGCTCTAAATACCAATCACAGTAGTTATTCCAAATAAACTCGTAAATACCTTGTGCTGCATGATCAAAGCGATAAGCTTCGATTGCAGCAGTGACTTCTTGCTCTGTTGTTTGAAGTTTAGAAATGATCCATCGATCAGCCAAACTTAACTCAACGTCATTATTATCAATACCGTTGTCTTGACCTTCAGCGTTCATTAATACATAACGTGCGGCATTCCATAATTTATTACAGAAATTACGATAACCACCAATACGGCTCATATCAAAATTAATATCACGCCCCGTGGATGCAAGAGAAGCAAAGGTAAATCGCATTGCATCTGTACCGTGAGATTCAATACCATCAGGGAATTCTTTACGTGTTGCTTTTTCAATTTTTGCAGCAAGTTGTGGCTGCATCATGCCTGAAGTGCGTTTTGCAACAAGTGTTTCTAGATCAATGCCATCAATAATATCGATAGGGTCTAATACATTGCCTTTAGATTTAGACATTTTATGGCCGTGAGAATCACGAACTAAACCATGAATGTAAACTTCTTTAAAAGGCACATCGTCCATAAATTTCAAGCCCATCATCATCATTCTGGCAACCCAGAAGAAAATGATGTCAAAACCTGTGACTAGAACACTAGTTGGGTACCATGTTTTTAGAGCTTCGCTATTTTCAGGCCAGCCTAATGTTGAAAAAGGCCATAATGCAGATGAGAACCAAGTATCAAGAACATCGTCATCTTGTCTGAGCTCTACATCATCAGCTAAGTTATTTTCAGCGCGTACCGTTGCTTCATCATGGGCAACATAAACATTACCATCATTGTCATACCATGCTGGGATACGATGTCCCCACCAGATTTGACGAGAGATACACCAGTCTTGAATGCCGTCCATCCAGTTATAGAATGTTTTGTCCCAGTTTCCGGGCACAAATTTAATCTTACCTTCTTGTACTGCTTTTACAGCTGGCTCAGCTAATACATCGGCTTTTACATACCATTGATCTGTTAATAATGGCTCGATGACTGCACCGCTGCGATCGCCACGAGGTACCATTAATATGTGATCTTTAATGCCTTCTAATAAGCCGAGTTCTTTTAGATCATGGACAATAACATCACGCGCTTCATAACGATCTAAGCCACGGTACTTTTTAGGTGCTTCATCATTGATAGCGGCATTAAGCGTTAGGATATTATATTTTGGTAGGTCATGACGTTGACCCATTTCAGCATCGTTAAAGTCATGAGCAGGGGTGATTTTTACACAACCAGTTCCAAATTCAGCATCAACGTAATTATCAGCAATAATTGGGATTTCACGTCCAACGAGTGGCAATGTAATTGTTTTACCAATTAGGTGTTGGTAACGCTCATCATCAGGGTGAACGGCAACCGCACTATCACCTAACATCGTTTCTGGACGAGTTGTAGCAACAACTAAATGACCAGAACCATCTGTAAGAGGGTAACGGAAGTGCCACATATGACCTGATTCTTCTTCTGACAATACTTCAAGATCAGATACGGCAGTGTGTAGAACAGGATCCCAGTTAACAAGTCGTTTACCGCGATAAATTAAACCTTCTTTATGTAACTGAACAAAGACATTTTTAACCGCTTCAGATAAACCATCATCCATGGTGAAGCGTTCACGCTCCCAATCCATCGATGTACCCAAGCGACGTAATTGATTGGTGATTTCACCACCAGATTCATTTTTCCAATCCCAGATGCGGTCAATAAAAGCATCACGACCTAAATCGTGGCGAGTTTTACCTTCAGCATTGAGTTGACGTTCGACAACCATTTGAGTTGCGATACCGGCATGATCTGTACCTGCTTGCCATAGCGTGTTATCACCTTTCATGCGATGGTAGCGGGTCAAGGTATCCATAATGGTATCTTGGAAAGCATGACCCATATGTAAACGGCCAGTGACATTAGGAGGTGGCAGCATAATAGCGTAAGGCTGCCCTTCACCAGATGGTTTGAACTCACCATTTTGTTCCCAAGTTTGGTACCAGCGTTGTTCGATTTCGTCAGGACTGTATGTCTTTTCCATGGTTTTTTCTAAAGGTTGAATTAAAAAAATAAGACGGGCATTATACCTCGAAGGAGTCTAATATGATCAGGGAATATCAGCTTGCAGCATGTAATTAAAATAAGTGAAGATCTTGGATGAATATTTCACGCAAAATGAGCGGAATTGTGATCGCCTGTGTCTTGTTAGTATCCATGACATCACTATGGGTTTATTACCATTATTCAAAACAGGTTTTACTCGATTCAACCTTGCTTCAACTTCAAACTAGAACCGCAAAAACAATTGATAATTATCAACGGTTTATCCAGTTATCATCGCCAAACTTACAAGCACTATCTCAACTATTAAATAACGAATTAGAAAGGTCAGAGTTTAATAAAAGTACTCCTTTTGACCAGAGAATGATGCAGTTTGAAGATGGTGCTTGGCGAAATATAAGTAGTAGTTTTAATGGCCAAGAGCAAGCTGGTTTATTTCTACCTTCTGATATAAAACTAACAAAAAAAATTAAACAATTCTATATTACTGCTATGGATGTATTTGATGGTTTTGGCGCATCTGCAACCTCAAACCAGATTTTCGATAATATTTGGATGCTAGGTCATGACCGAAGTGAATTGATTTTTGATTTATCTTATCCTGATTCTGTTTACCTGATGTCAGATGATACTGATTATCGTTCAACACCATTGATGACGCTTGCATCACCTGAGATTAACCCAGACAGAACGGTGAAATGGACGCCTGCACTCTTTGACACAGTATCGGAGTCATGGGTGGTTAGTGTGATATATCCTCTTGATATTAAAGATGAATGGCGGGCGACACTGGGGATAGATATCAGTCTGGACAAGGTTTTCTCCTTACTAGATACAGATGATGAACGCTATCAAAATGAACAGCATTTTGTTATGGATAAAGAGGGTAGCTTTATACTTGCAGGGCCATGGCAACATGAACTGGAAGATAACCCCGACTTGTTTGAATTAGATGTGAGAGAACAGGAATTAGCGACACTATTAACTCAAGAACTCAATGCTGATGTTGAGATTCTTAGCCCACTACTTTTTCAGGGTGTTGAATATCAAGTTATTGCCAGCAATATTGCGCCAATGGGATGGCGGTGTTTTAGATTGATTCCTACGAATGAAATTTATCAACCGCTGCAAAGTCGATTATTAAAAACATCAGCGCTCATTCTTTTGATGGCGGCATTACTTGGTTTGCTCATTAATGCAGCGGTTCGGAAATTGATGGTGTTGCCACTATTACAAATAGCCGAGCAGGCACGATCCTATGCTTCAGGTAATAAGCCTAAGGAAGTTATTATGGATGGTCATGATGAGGTCTCTGAAGTAAATTCTGCTTTTCAGTCAATGCATAATGAATTAACAAAAGATTCTGCACAGTTATTGCAATCTGCACGTCGTTATCGACAGGTTGTTACAAATATTAATGAAGCAATTATTCAGATTGATAATGAGCATACTTGGGTATTTCTAAGTCCTGTTTGGAAAAAATTATCGGCTTATGATTTACATTACTCATTATATCGTTCAGTCAGTGAATTTTTTCACCCTGCTGATCGTGAATATATTAATCGTGTATTAGCTCAATTATTAGATAACAAACAATCATCTTGGAGTGGAGAGGTACGATTAAAACGTTTAGATCAACGCTTTATCTGGGTAAATTTCTCATTACAGATTAGTAAAGAAGATACTGAGCAAGTGATTAACGGTACGATTGAAAATATTCATATTAACCATGTGACTCGAGCAACTAATCAATTGATTAGAACGGCAGAGCAAATGGTGATTACATCAAATTGCTCTGTGACAACAATTTTAGAGTTTTTGACCAAAGAACTACGAGAAATTCTTGATGTACCCTTAGTTTGGGTGAAAATATGTAAGGATAACCAAGGTCAGATTTTAAGTCATGCGGGTGAAATATCAGGTTTCTTATATGAGCAAAATAAAACTTGGCCTGGTTTGCACAGGGAAGACAGTCCAGTTATTGCCTGTGTTCGAGATCACGTTTTAGTTCGTGTTACAGAAGGTAGTGAACTTCCTATTGAGTGGCAACAGCGCTTAGACAATGACGAAATCAAAGATAGTTTGTTTTTGCCTTTTTATTTGGCCGGTGGTGAGACTCACGCTGTGATTGGGTTGCATACACACTATATCAATACTTTTGATAGTGAATTTCAGCAGGTGATGACGGATTTCTCAGCTGCTTTACGGCTTATTTGTCAGATGGCAGAAGATCAAAACTTGATGCGACTTCATCGGGCTGCGGTTGAGAAAACAGCAAATGCCATCATGATCACTGATTATTATGGCAAGATTGAATGGGTCAATGATGCCTTTAGCAAACAAACTCTATTTCAAGCTACTGAAGTGATAGGTTTGAACCCTAATATATTAAACTCAAATAGCGATGAATCCGAACAATATATAGAAGATATGTGGGCCAGGATTAAGTCGGGAAAAGTGTGGAGTGGTGAAATAGTTAATCGTCGAAAGGATGGTGGCTTTATCTCTGTCTATCAAACGATTACACCTTTGAGAAACGATGTCGGTGATATTTCTCATTATGTTTCTGTGAGTGAAGATGTTACGGAGCGTAAAGAACATGAAAAGCGCATCGCTTTTATGGCTACACACGATGAATTGACAGAGCTTCCAAATCGAAATTTATTAAAGGATAGGTTGCAACAGGCAATAACTCATTGCAAGCGACAGCAGTCTAAAATGGCCGTGTTATTCATTGATATTGATCACTTCAAATATATTAATGATTCACTTGGACATCAAATAGGTGATGAGTTACTGAAAGCATTAGTTGCAAGGTTAAGGTTAGAGCTGAGAGGAGAAGATACTATTGCTCGCTTTGGTGGTGATGAGTTTGTTGTCGTGCTACCAGAAGTCAAAGAGCTTAGTGATACAAAAGAACTTGCCAATAATTTACTTAATACAATAAAAGCACCTTATGACATTAAGGGGCATGAATTGATGATTACTAGCAGTATAGGAATTAGTATTTATCCTGATGATGCAGTTGCGGCAGATGATTTGATTCAACATGCTGATTCCGCAATGTATCTTGCTAAGGAGCAAGGGCGTAATAATAGTCAATTTTATACCCCCGAAATTAATGAAAAGATAATGCGTCGCTTGAACTTAGAAAAGGCGCTGAGAAAAGCGGTAGAGTTGGAACAATTTGTATTGTATTACCAACCCAAAGTTGATTTAACAACGAATAATATTACTGGGGTGGAAGCGCTTATTCGTTGGCAGCATCCTGAAATGGGTTTAGTGTCACCGGTAGAATTTATTCCTCTGGCCGAAGAAACAGGCATTATTTTAGA